>Ga0181597_10005678_pt1 | contig 11903 bp, 9 predicted proteins | sample 041ome_5_FD_148647 | JGI IMG/M metagenome (GOLD analysis project Ga0181597, IMG submission 148647) | Coastal salt marsh microbial communities from the Groves Creek Marsh, Skidaway Island, Georgia - 041403US metaG (spades assembly) | ecosystem: Environmental > Aquatic > Marine > Intertidal zone >... | reverse complement strand
AGGTATCGCTACACGGTACGACAAACTGGCCAGAAACTACGCCAGCAATGTAGCGTTGGCATTTGTGATTATGTGGCTGCCGATGCATTGCTGAGCAAAATATGTGCAAAGATCAACAGCCTCTAGATTCAGTTATCAATAAACTGCCTCCGATAAGATCGCCTAAATATTCTTTTATATTCATAAATTCATCTCACAATTCGCTATATCCAGGAGCGAGTGCAGCATTGTCAACGCCGTATAGTGCTTCTGGATTTTTAAGTGCTAAATGGAACTCTCGCCCATTGCCCTTACTATTCTTTGAACAATCGATATTCCATAAACGCAGTAAATATCCAGCGAACGCAGCTCTTATCTCTACACGCAACCTATTGTTTTCCATTGCGTAGTCCATCGACACAGCTTCTGGATGTGCTAGTTTTGGATGAGGTATCAGCTCTAGTTCAACGATTCGGTTCCATTGTTTATCCCACTGAAGAGTCTCAACTTCGTCGTTAACCTCATCCTCTAACAACTCAACTTCACTTATTCTGGTTAAGACAAAATCCCTAAATTCTCTATGCTTCCTATCGAATGCTCGGACATGCCATCTCAAGCCATTATCAATCAAGGTATGAGGAACTATTTGCCTGCTCCCATGACCACTCGACAATGAGGTGTACTCAATATTAATTACCGCGTGTTTATGTATGGCACATGCTCTGGTATTCTCTGAATTAAATTGTCGCTTCCAACTCATCGCATTCAGTCCTTTATCTTTATCCCGACTCATTAATTCATCAAGAATGTCCTGATAAACAGAAGCACTGCCTTTCGTCCGAAAAAACAGAGTTGATAAGCTTTCTTCTTTGGTTAACTCAATTTCCAAAATTTGAACTATTGTGGTGTCATCTCTTTGAATAGTTGCATGACAAAACTGCCGCGGACGATCGTCTACTAGATGAGCGCTACGACAATTTCGCTTAGGTACATCTCCCATCTGATAATCAATTTTCCAACAAAATTTGGATTCAAGTTTCTCAAGCATTACTTGGAAAAATGCGATTTTCTCAGGCGCAGAGATTAACTTTGGTGGTTCTAGATTATCAACATCGGCACGTACGCCTTTGCCGGTATCTTTCCCTTCTTGCAAACTCGCCAACTCTTCCTCTGACTGCTCCTGATTATCATCTAATTCAGGTTTCGTCTGTGGTGGTAATGCTCTTACATGGCGAGGGCTTCGTCTATAATCAAGTTCAACATCAAAGTTCAAGCCAGAGCTTCCCAGTTTGACAAGATAGCGTTTTTTACTCGCTTTAGGATTACCATCGGGATCAAGCGACACTTTGTGCCCGTGCCTACTATAAGCAAAACCAGGAATCGTAAGTATGGGTTGTATGTCGATGTGAAGAACACTCATATTGTGAATTTGTAATCCGGTAAAGGCACTTGAGGGATTCAAACGTGCGAACATTTTGAGACCAGCAAAAAATGATTTTACCAAGCTCAACTGTTTTTCATGAGGATGTGGTAATTAATGATCAGAGGTATGCAACACGCCATCACCTTTGAAACAATGCTTTTTTGCCGATTTCATTTCAAAGTCAGTTGTATTGAAGCAATTCTAGTCCATTAGGATTGATCATCAGATATTCCTATTTATAGCCCCCCTACCCTACCGTTAAATGTCATCAGTCGCATAGCCATGGAGATTGTAAACTTTCATTCTCATTCCATCAGAAATTTTTGATGAGTAATATCTAAAAGAAAAGCCTGCAATTAACGCAGGCTTTAAATGCTCTAAGTGACTAATTTTTATAGTGTTCTATCTAGAACATTAAGCGTTCTCATTTGAGAGCAATAAATGTTTCAGCTTTATCCCCGCCTCTGTTGTCAGAAACTCTTGGCTGATGGACAGTTTCAACACTTTACCCGACATTACAGCAGACACACCCGCAGGTAATTGCGCTTGACTCCATTCGGTTTGCTTTTTCTTAGCCGATACCCCGACCTTTTTGGCCGTATTAATTGCCTTGCGTACAAAAGCTAAAACAGACTTTTCAATATCGCTAGTTTTTTGCTTGACGACATCGACCACTTCATCACTATTTAAATCTAAATTTTGTTCATCAAATGGTTCGAATTCAGAAATCACTTTATTAATAAGTTCAGGAGTAACGTCTCCTTTGACGATTTCGGACAAAAAACTAAATGATACATACGCGATATCAGGGAAAATTTGATAGAACTGACTTGGAATTTTTGCAGTACGATGAGCAACGCTGATTCTAGATAATGCAACGCCGAACTCTTCAGAAGCTTTACGTACACTAAACTCATCCCCTAATTCATTTTCAAGTTCGAGTAATGATTGCCCCAAATCGATAATACTAGGCGCTTTGTAAGTGTCAGCCCGCTTTGCTAGGAGTTTTTTCTCTTCCTCAGTCATCGAATTAGCATAATGAATGACTAACTCAGCACCAGGTGCTAATGAAACTGCAAAACTTCTTCTCAAGCCCTCAATAATTTCATATTTCCCTTCGCTATCTTTCACCGCAATCACGGGTTTTGTGTTCCGCTTATCTTTAATTATCTCTGGCAAAATATCGCAAACAGCAACTTTATTTAGCAACTTCAAACTGCGTTTGTTTGAGCGAAGCTTATAGATGCTCTCCATAACTTTTTCACTAGGGATGCGGATCTCAGTGAGCGGTATATTTTCACCTGTGACAGGTGAAAGAACCGATAACTTTGCTTGAGGTTCACGCAGCAACGCGCCTTTATTCAGATTTTGGCCTTTATAAAAATCGTTTTTCACGCGTTTTCTCCATTAAAATCGATTTCATTTAGAGATAATAACAACTCACGCGCGACATCTTGTAGGCTTGACAGCGCTTTATCGAGCTGACGATCAGGGCACAAATTATCGCCTTTTTTAATATCAAATACCGTTCTGTAGTTTCTACTCGCTGCTTCAAATGCTGAACTACGTTTTACAGTCGCATTTAGCATATCTTTACCTAGAACATCTTTAATCTGATTAAGCATTTCTAGATCTCGATTTTGCTCTTCATCGTAGTTTACAGCCAATACTTTAAAATATTTGATATTGTCCCCTTGCCTTGGCAAGTAAGAGAGTTGCTCGGGTAAATTACATAAAAACTGACCTGTGCTTGACCAATCTAATTTGCGAGGTGATACAGGAATAAGTAACGCATTACAGGCTTCTAAAGATGACCAGGTCAAAGGATTCACATGAGGACCAGTATCAACAATTATCATGTCGTAATCATCAACTAAAGGACCAATAACCTTATCTTTAAAATAGTTTAAATGTTTCAGTTCGTTTGTTTCAGCGTAATTTAACCAGGCAACGGATGAGAAACGTTCATCAGTTGGGAATGCAGGCAAAATATCTAGATTGGGGATGTGCGTCGAAAGAATAGAACCTCTTAGAATTTCATCATGCGAATAACCTTTTGCAACATAAGCCTGATAATCACTGCCAGACTCCTCGGCACCAAGCATCAAGTCTACCGCACTTAAGATCCCGTCATCTGCAGAAAGATTCGGGGCCGCAACAACACGTAACGAACCTTGGGGATCAAGATCGATGACTAAAACTCTGCGTCTTTCGTTCAACCTTAATGCAATACTGGCGGCAAGAGAGATCACCGTGGTACTTTTTCCAGAGCCCCCCTTTTGGTTTTGTACATTGAGGACGACACAACCCTTATGCTTGTTTGACCATTTTGGGATATTCATCCAATCCATTAAGGCATGAATATGACTGAGTGTGTATCGATACTTATTATTTTCAAATAATACTTCTGGGATCACACCTTGCTCTAGTGCTTCAGCAACGCGTTCCTTAAAAGTGTTTAGAGAGATCCCACAAGCCCTAGCTGCGTCTGCTTGAGAAAGTGAATGATGCAGAATTAGCTTGTTAATATCGTCTTCCGTTTTACAGCTTTCGAGCACCGCTTCAACTCTTGAGATCTCATGTTCTCTAATTTGAGGCGTTATTTTTTTTAGGCTAATAATCGCATGGCTCACACTGATACCCCTTCGGCATATTTGACACCATTAGTGTCAAATATAATGAAAAAGCTGTCAATAGACACAACACTCTTTTTTATTCCTCAAAGAAGGATATTTAAGTGTGTAACCCAATAAATAGATAAAGCCATAAACAGCACATAAATCATTGTTTTCATTGATGTTCTATCCAGAACACCAATTCATATGTTCGCTCTCAGAAAGCTTTATCCAAACCACAGTGAATGTCGAGCCGTTTACATCACTCGAATTACTGCTAAAGAGGTTCAGATGGTCAGAGACTTGAACGTACCAGAACTTGTCTATCCAGATTGAGTTCAATCAAGGAATAGAACAACTCCTAAGTATGCGTCCAGATTTTTCTCAGATAGACGCCCTATCAAAATTATTGTTTCAAGTTTTAAAGTCATGACTCATTTTATTGGAGGCCTTCACCAACGTCCTGCTCGATACTAAAATAATTAGACCGTAATTCAGTTACACTTGTTCTCCAAATGCACGCAGTAACTCAAAGTTTGGCTCTCAACCTAAATCTCAATTACCGATACCTCCTTTGGCGAGCGTATCAATCTTCAAGTATAAAAGTATGAAATTGACTAAATACCTGCATGCAAATGAAGAGCTATTAATAGTAGAACCCACAATCATCGGGGGATTAAATGAACGAGCTTTGAGCTGTTCAAAACGCTGCAACAGATGATATGGGTTATCCAGCTTGCTTAATCGAAATAAACGAACTAAAACTCGAGAAAATGTTCAATTTGAAAATTGTTTGTTCAGTATGAATAAGCATAACAAGTGATGCGATGTTGAAGTTTTAACTTTGAAGGGGAATAAAGAATAAATTTCTGTACACAGCAGTTGATGGCTTAGCCGCATTCGAGTCGATCAACTAATCAAGTCGGCGTCAGCGTAAAAATACCTTTCAAAATAAATAAAGCATATTTCTGATCCTAAAAATCTCATGCTATAGCTCCTGGTAGCAAATATTTAAACGATTTCTAAACTTTTTTTGCTCGCGAGTCATCCATATCCAAATAATCCATCTTGGAAATAGCCTTAGTTTTGAGACAGGAGTAGGGTGGTTGTTTATCAAATAGGTTATCTTTTAAGCTTTGTTCTGATCTAACCAATAATCCGTCTTGGAAATAAGGTTCGGTTTCGGACACCAAAGTTCATATTTTAGGCTTATTTTTAATACGTTTAAAAATCCGTCTTGGAAATAAGGTTCGGTTTAGGATACCAAAGTACGTATTTTAGGCTTATTTTTAATACGTTTAAAAATCCGTCTTGGAAATAAGGTTCGGTTTAGGATACCAAAGTACGTATTTTAGGCTTATTTTTAATACGTTTAAAAATCCGTCTTGGAAATAAGGTTCTGTTTAGGATACCAAAGTTCATATTTTAAGCTTATTTTTAATACGATTCATAATCCATCTTGGAAATAAGGTTAAATTTAGACCTAAAAATGCGAATTCGGGTGTTATTTAAGCTTAGTCTCGATACATCTGAAAGTTCCTTATGGCCGGAACAAACCTTATTTTTAAGACAACCCTTTCCTTAATGGATATTCTATGGTGTTTTTTTAAGCTTACTTCTAATCCGAATCACTCAAAAGGCTACCAGTAAACCTTATTTCCAAGACGGAATAAACGTAAAACTCTCTTGTTAACCTTAAATATCGCTTGAACAAACCTTATTTCTAGGACATTCATGAAAAGGATTGATTTAAACCTTAGTTCTAGTACGATTTGTCTATGATGTACTAGAACTAAGGTTAGTTTCAGTGAGTTTCCTCTTATGACACAGATAAACGAACTCGATTTTTTACACAATGACTTTCTGACCGAAGTGAAGGGTGAACAACTCGTTTCTAGTTCCATGTTCGATAAAATATTTATCATGGGAAATCGTGTTCCAAAAGAGCTGATCACCAACATTACTTCATCCCCTGAAAAAGCAGAGCAATATCTCCTAGCAACAACACCTCTATATCAGACTGTCATTGAAAAACCTTACTGGAATGAAAAGAGTAGGGGATTCAACTCTATTAATGTCGATATTTACGGGGCAGTCTGTCTTGCAGATGATCGCCACCTGTTAGATGTCATCATTGCGCACGGCAATATGATTAACGATGCTTCAAAATATACGCTTAGACAAGTTGCTGAAGGGGTCGGGCTGAAGGAGGTCATTTGGGATCATGTGCCGCAAGATGCTATTGATCGGAAATTGGTCAATCGAGGGATATTTTTCCATATACCATTCAATGATATTTGCCATGGCATGAAGTTAGTGCCACAAAAACAAAACCGAGCAAAGATTATAGAACGGCTGCGACGACTCTCGCTGATGCAATTATCATTAACTCCAGTGCTAAATGGCCAGCCTATTCATGAGAAAGCAGCATATATATCTCTCATTGATAAAGAATTTTACACGCTCTTAGATAAATCGAAAATTCGGAATCACACTTATAATGAGGAAACTCAAACTGATTTGATCGTCAGTATTTCCGAATATTATATGAAAAGTCTGAATCATGAAGGAATGATCAGTCGAAAAAGACTTAAAAATCACTATGTTGAATTAGTCGGAAAAAATTCAATTGAAGATTTTTATAAATTCCTAGACAGCCATAAGCGAACATTCATTCACGGAAAGTTGCTGAGTAATTTGTTGGATATGTATTTCGACAACAAAATGACCACTTTTGGTATTAATCGTCGTCATAAGAAAAAACAGCTTTTCGATCAAATCGTTGAAGATAAACAAAAATTACTCGACCATTTCAATTTCATTTTACGTAAAAACAATGAAAATTCTGTCGACTATGTCTTCTTATATACAGATTCGCTCAAGAAAACTTGATGAACCGGGGGTAGGGGATAGATGGCAATTGTTGACACCAGTATTGATACTCTCTCACAGATCTGCAGTTCAAGTGAAACTCAATACATACTAAAAGGTTTATCAAAAAAACGTCTTGGATTCATTGTTTCTGGTCCTGATGTTGGTAAGGGATATCTATGCTTATCAATAGCTTACGAGTTGGCATGCGATATTAACTTGTTGGATTTGAAGGCATCTAATCAGCCTCTCAAAACATTGTATTGGCCCATCGAGGATGGGGTGGAAGAAGTTGCAAAACGGATGCTTTCACATATGCAATTTTTCCCCGAGCACATCAAAAAAGAAATTAGCCGCAATGTAAGTTTGTGGGATAGCTCTACACCTCTATGCCAATTACGTAATGGTAATGAAGTTCCTGGCTCAGAAATCGCTAGAAATGAATTAATAACTGCATGCCAAAACTTTGATCTACTCATTATCGATACACTCAGAGAAGCTGCTGGAAACGCAGATGAAGTCGAAGACGATCAAACAATCAAAAGCATCATTCAAGAAATTGCTGTTAAGGGTGATATCGCTGTGCTGGTTGTTCACCATTTGACTAAAGCTGTGATCCGAGGAGCAGAAAAGATAACCAATGTCAGTGGTTCAGGTTTTTCAAGAACTCAGGCCAATAGCAGAATGCATTTGTATTTAGAAAAAATTGAACAGAAGCAGCCGAATGAACCCATTTTGCGACTTTCTCATATCAAGGCAAATTACATTCCCAAAGCAGAGCGTTTACAGCAATACCCACTTACATGGACTGGCTCTTCATTATTATGTTCAAAAGCTTTTGACGCGGATTATGAACATTTGCAGAGATCAATTTCGAAATCCGTACCTGATGAAATAGATCTGGAACTAGATGTTGCTGAACTTCTTGCAACGAGAAGAGAAATTATCGAAGAAGAACCTAAAGAAATTACCATTGCTTTGCAGCCATTAAGTACTTTTTCAATTCAAAAAAGAGTACAGCAAGAAAAAGAAGATGAATTCGTTACCGATGATGATCGTGAAAAGTTACGAGCATTTAATGAGCGTAAGCGCAGAGATCGGAAATAAGGTTTAACTTGACCAAATAGATCCAAACTATGGTTTAAATTTTCACCAACAGATCAGAAATAAGCTTTATTGTCTTAGAAATATGCTATAAACGATCAGAGTTAAGCTTATTCCTGATCTTTAGATCCAAAATAAGGCTTAATTCGCGCAACATAACCTTATAACTATATAAGGATCAAATGATCCTACATCCTGCGCTGATGCTTAGTCTGTCAACCTGGAACCGTCGCACTTGCTATAAGCAAGTACAACAATTCCACGTTTCAGTAAATCGTACTACTTAATTTAAAATTTTGTTTATGCGATCCATTGAGCAAGTAAAGTGTAGTGGCTAAATAAATTTGGCCAGTTGAGAAGAGTTGCTGAAACCCTTTAGATTCTCGAAAAAACGAATGTCTTCAAATAACCCAAGAACCATTATTGCTCAAAGCAAAAAAAGTTCCTGCCTTTAAACCTGGCCAACATTTTAAAGACTAATTCAATTAGCAGTTTGTACAAAGCGTCGACACCAAAGAGTCTTTTAGGTTGTCGCCAAGAATATTCTTGATTGACACAATCGTTACGTCGTATCGTTGCGCAGTTTGTAGCGCTTCTGAATCCTTAGACTCTTGAGCCACTATTAAATAGCTACATACCAATGTAGCGAGCGCCAATGTGAACCGAAGCATAGTAATATCCTGTGTTATTAGACGGTCCTATTTTCTCCTGTCACCTGCTTGAAGTTGGTTGATAAGGGCATAGAATTTGAGGGGCTTAAAGGGAGTTTATGCAAAAGGGGAGTTCGAGTAGTTTAAGGATTGACAAAAATATGCTGAGCAATTCATGAAAGGACAAAACTATCCCTGCGCTTTACTTGTGGCTGCCCTTCACAAAGCAGCCCCAGAAATTAGCGAACTGTTGGGCGACGGCTTCAATTTATCATGTATCCCTATGGACCCTTTTGCTTTGCGGGGGTCAGTCATAGAGCTGCAGTGCCAGGCGTTGTGGCTCAACCTCCAGCAGCATCCCAAAGCCGATGAATTAATAGCGATTGTGGCGCAGTATCTGAAAAAACCGACTAAAGGCCGACGGCCGGTTTACGCTACAGAGAATAATTCAATGCAAATAATAAACTTCCTGAAACAGAAAAAAGACAGATATCTTACGGGAAGTAAAAGCGTACTTATCGATGCAGAGACCGCTCCAAAATTCATGGCAATGCTGGATGACATCAGACAGAACGACACAGATAAGGAGGCAGCTATCAGTCTCAATTACTTATGCCCAACATTGGTTGATCAGACTGCCTGGGAAGGAGTTAAGCGTCATTTACGCACGCTAAAACACAAGTCAGAACATGGAGTTCGTGCGATTTATGTGACAGATGAAGTGTTTCAGCAGCTGTCTAAGGTTCGCGAAGTGGTGGGTACCGACAGCATGGCCGCGACTGTCGGTGAACTCTGTAAAAGATTTAATCAGTAAGTAAGTTCTACGAAGTCAGCATTTTTCGACGTTTCGCATAGGCGGCTTTTATTTGTCAAAATCTGCGACGGGTCAACGCCAAGTGTTAGTAAGGTGCGAACAATACCTTCTGTGCGGTCCTGACACAGCGCTATGCTGGCCACATCATTGGAGTGATCAGAAACATGTGGTGTTAGCAGTACCTTTCGGTGCGGATTGGCCACGAGATAGCGAGCATGTGGTAATAGGGTGTCATTTATCTCTTCCGGCATCAATTCAGATCCTCGTTCAAATGCGACGGCATGATTCACCCGGGCAGACGTTTCTACAGTTTTTCTTGCATCATTCCTATTCAACTGGGACGCCTCTGTAGGGAACTGAGTATATGCTAATGCGATCGCTTGTTCTGACGCCTCTGCAGAAACCAAAACATCAGTGGCCTTGTTATTACTAAGCTGGAGATTAGTTCGACTAGCATTGCAAGATGCGCTTGAACCTGTCGATTTAGTCGTGCTGCAGTATGAAGGATCTTTGCAGGAACATGCAGTTAGAGTCGTTATTGCAAAGGCAAGTGTCAAAGTTTTACGAATCATAGAAACACACCATATAAATTCAATTGGTGAATATTACCGAACGGCACCACAGTAAACGTCCATTAAGGGCAGCTAAATCGGGGGGCTTAACGACTAATTGTACGGGATTGCAAAAACGCACCCTAATTTACCCTACGCTCACTTTTTTCTTAATTGATGGTTATCCCCGGGCACACTCAATGAATGCGTCTGGGTGATAACCACCAATTGCCAGGCTATGAGCCAGTAAAAGGGGTATCACCTAACCAAAAACAAAAAACAGCCTGACGGCTGCTTCTGTTTTGTTTTCCCAAATGACGGCATAGGATGGACGGTTACTTTGTCTCTGTTGTTCATAGACAGAGGTTTTATCCCGATCACAGAGAAACGTGCACCTGACAGATTTAATCATCATCAATTCATCCAAAAATGAGCCTTAAGCGCACCCAACTTTACATTTTCTGGAGATGGCCAAACTTAGCCATCGAGAGGTGTGGTTCAACTCATAAAAGGATACGACATACCTATTAAACACCCTGCAAAACCCTGCCGCTTCGCGGCAGTAACGCACTCCGAATCGGGCTCTTGCCGTGGGGCTTGCGCTAGGTGAGGGGAGGAAGGGAAGGAAAAAACAAGGTAAAGGCGCTATGCGTTTTAACCAGTGCTGGTGCTGCAGCTGGCCAGCGGTGGCCGGGGTCACAACCGGAACGTGAAAAGTGCTCGTAAAGATCCATCTGTACCGCAAAGTCTGAGGGCGCAGCGGGGGTGATGCTGATTAGTTGCGGCCCTGATAGGTATGTCGTATCCTTTATTTGATATAAGTATTGAAGGGGACCACTATGACGGTTGTAAGACTGGCTTTCGAAAAAGACCAAATCACCCAGCACATCCTGAGACTGCAGAACATTTTGCAGACACTGGATCTGAGCGCCACAGTCTATGAATTTCCAACATGGACTATGGAGGACATTGGCCAAGAGCCACAAACAATTGAGGTAACACCTGTTCATGGCCAACGCGCCGTCGAGCTGGCCATGCTGCACATGCGACACTTTCAGCGGGAATTTGAGCAACCCGGGGTCTTTGCAAAACGTCTGGCAGGGCATCTGCTGGTGCACTGTCCTCACTCGGTCGAAGTGGACATCCGCCAGCGCGTGGCCACCATCAATCAAAAGAAAGATGAGTTTCACCGCCTGGTTCTGTCATTGGGTAAAAACGTCAATACCCGCTTTGAGCAAGTGCGCCTGCAGCTGCCCGATCTCAGCAAAATCAGCATCAGCCGCCAGCTGCTGTTGGCCAAGCCAAATTTAACCAACTTAACCTATTCCTGGGCACATCGCACAACGGGAGGATTTCTGACCTATGATGATTTGGTCCAGCAAAATAAAGCCGCTAAGCAATCCTTCAGCAACTCATTTAAAAGCCGGGATGAATGGGAAATGCAGCTCAACGTCGAAATGGACACGATTATGCGCTACAAGCCATCCGACGTTTTTATTCAGCGCCGGCCAACACGAATTGCGCCCATTGCAAAACTGACACACCGGACAGGGGAGGAACGGACACAAACCACCTCACATACTCATAGTCCTATCATGATCATCAACGCTGCGCCCAAAATAGGCGTACTGAAACCCTATCTGGCCAAGCCAAAGTCCAAAGGGGATGATGCAGCACGGGAAGTTATTTTGAGAAAACATATTTATCTGGCCACTGACGAAGAAAAAGCTCGATACCTGGCTAAGAAACAAGGAAAAAAAGGAGATTTTAACTAGGGCCTGTTGATCTTTGCTGTTCATAATTCAGCCAACCCACATTGGCAGCCATATAAGGCAGCAAGCCAAGGCCAGTGTACTTGCATAATTCCGGGCTAATTTATCATACCTTGTTGCTACT
>Ga0181597_10005677_pt1 | contig 11904 bp, 8 predicted proteins | sample 041ome_5_FD_148647 | JGI IMG/M metagenome (GOLD analysis project Ga0181597, IMG submission 148647) | Coastal salt marsh microbial communities from the Groves Creek Marsh, Skidaway Island, Georgia - 041403US metaG (spades assembly) | ecosystem: Environmental > Aquatic > Marine > Intertidal zone >... | reverse complement strand
TCGCATAAGGACTACGGGCAACGCGAGTTTGAAGGAGTGTTTACGCAGGACATCGAAGATGTTCCCGGAGACGACAAGAAACTGCACCGCACCTACAAGTTGGAGTTTACTCAGACTGCGCCTGCCGATGATGAGGAAAAGTGGCAGATTGTCATCAACCAGAAGGATAACAATCGTTATTTGATGGAGATGTCCAAAAAACGTGGAACGGCTCCTCGGTTCACACGGTTTGATACGGTTGCCTCGCAGAGGCAGGGGACTTCGTTCGCGCTGAGTGATTCCGACTATGGCGACAAAACCTGTGTCGTCTCTGGAGGGTTGGGGACGATGACCGTCAGTTTCGCCGGCAAGACTTACTATGTTTGCTGTAGCGGGTGTTCGGCCGCTTTCAATGATGAGCCAGAACGCTGGATTGCCAAAGCGCTTGAGGATGCAAAAATGAAGAAGTAGCTGGTCGATCCCACTTGGAATCGTTAGATCAGCTTATGTTTTTTGAGGGCATATTCCAGTCCCTCACACAACGCATCAATATCGCTGTTGTTATTGTAGAGTCCAAAACTGGCACGAGTTGAGGCGTGGATGCCGAGATGTTCGTGCAGTGGCATCGTGCAATGATGACCGGCTCTGACAGCGACTCCTGCCCGATCGAGCCAGTCAGCGATATCGTGAGGATGTAATCCTTCAATCGTGAAACTGGCGATGGCACCTTTTTCGTTCAGGGCGGGCCCCAGAATCTTCAGTCCGGGAAGTTTCGTCAGTGTCTCATGTGCATACTCAAGCAAAGATCGTTCATGTGCTTCGATCCGTTGCAAGCCGATGTTTTGAATGTACTCAATCGCTTTTCCCAAGCCGATAATCGGAGCGATGGGAAGAGTTCCTGCTTCAAACTTGGCGGGTAGTTCGGCCCAGGTGGAATGATCGTGGAACACTTGATCAATCATGTGTCCCCCGCCGAGCATCGGATCCATGGCTTCAAGCAATGCCTCTTTACCGTATAAGACACCGACACCCGATGGTCCATAAAGTTTGTGGCCCGAGAATGTGAGGAAGTCGATGTCCAGATTGATGACATCAACTTCGGTATGGGGAACAAGTTGTGCTCCATCGACGAGTACCAGAGTGTTATTTTGATGGCAGGTCGAAATGATGGATTTCAGGTCGGGGAGGGTTCCCAGAACATTGGACATTCCCGTGACGGCCATGAGTCGAGTCTTCTCGCTCAAGTATTCGGGGAGTTGTTCAATGTCGAGTTGGCCATCGGAAGTGAGAGGCAAATATTTCAGAACAGCGCCGGTTTCCTGGGCGATCATCTGCCAGGGGACCAGGTTGGCGTGATGCTCGAGGACATTGAGAAGGATCTCGTCACCGGGGGAGAGTGATTTTCGTCCCCAACCCTGTGCCACCATATTGATGGACATCGTGGTGCCGGCCGTGAAAACAATTTCGTGAACTGCCTTGGCGTTCAGAAGATTCCGAACTTGTTCCCGTGCATTTTCGAGTTCTTCATCGACGCGAGCACCGAAGTAATAGACGCCACGATAGGCGTTCGCATAATACTCGGAGTAACAACGGCTCACCGCTTCAATCACGCATTCCGGCTTCTGGGCGGAAGCTCCGCTATCGAGGTAGACAACTGGGTTACCATTCGGGTGTGTCTGGTGCAGTGCCGGGAAGTCTGCGCGATAGCTTTCCAGCGAACGAGTCACCGGGTCGGTATGTGTGGACATGAGAGTTCCTGATATTGGAAGCAGCGGGCGGTTATTCCGCAATCGCTGCTTCAGCGTCGCGTGAGTAAAGCAGTGTTTTCAGGACTTTGAATCCAAGTAATCCGCAACGCTGACGAGTGGCTGTGAGAGGGACTTTCAGCAGTTCTAACATTTCTTCTGCAGAAAATTCTTCCAGTTCACTGACAGTCTTTCCTTCGATTTGTTCGCAAAGCATGGAAGCGCCTGCCTGACTGATCGCACAGCCGTTTCCACTGAAATAGGCCTTCTCGATGGTCTCGTTTTCACCAATCATGAGTTGCAGCGTCACGGTGTCTCCGCAGAGCGGATTCCTCTCCGAGTGTTGACAACTTGCACAATCGATCTCCTGTTTGTGATAGGGATCTTCAAAGTGCGGAAGAATATGGTCTTCGTATAGTTCTTCGTATTGATCTGACGACACTCGAAGCCTCTGTGATTGTGAATTCAGGAATTCAAGGACGGAATGCGATTCACCTGTGTCTTCTATTTTAGCCCTAATAGAATGGAAACCAACTCATTGGGGAGTGTTTGTGGCAGGAATCTGGATTGAAAGGGTGGCGAAATCCTCTCGAAGCGGTTTTCCGGGGAGGATACTGACGAGGTTGGCAGATTTTCAGCAGTGCGATTCGTAATACCAACCAAAGGTTTGCATTCTCCTCAAACGGCCAAACGATCTATTTTATCAGACCACTCGAGGAAGAACACCCATCGGGTGAAAGCGTTAGGTGGAAGAGGGGAATGTGTGAAAGTTCATTCGCCAAGATTGTGTGCTGTGTGGATTGAATAAACGTAAAGCGTTAATTCATATGTAGATTCCGTCAATTTCCTTGACTCACAGGTCTCGGATCCTCAGAATTTAGTTTCCTCTGGAAACAGAGGTCTCATTTCAGTCTGCGTGTTCGATTGGGCAATTATCAACGCTCGGTCCCGGAGACGATGAATTGTTCCTGTAGGTTACTTAACTTGTGTCTGGCCCGTCACTTCGTTTGACTGGAGGTTGAATGAATCTGATGAGCGTGCAAAATCGGTAACCGACCAAATATCTATCAACCCAACAACATATCGAGGTAATGACCGCCATGGCGGAAGACTGGCTACAAAAATTAGTGGATGAAGGGGTCATTTCCCCAGATCAACTCCAGGAAGCTCTCTCTCTGTCGTCCAGCCACGGGATCTCTGCCGAAGATGCACTGACCAAACTTGGCTACGTCTCAGCGGAAGATATCGCGTCTAAACAAGCGGCACAATTTGGCTATGAGTTTGTTGATCTGGAAGGACGAGAAATTCCCTCCAGTATTATCGGTCTCGTGCCGGAATCTGTTGCCCGCGAAAACATTGTGATTCCGTTAGAGCGTGACGAAGAATCGCTAACCATCGCGATTCATGATCCGATGAAATATGAGGTTCTCGATAAGTTACGGTTTATCTTGAACTGCGAAATCAAAGTGACTTTGGCGAGTAAAGAGGCCATTCAGGCGGCCATCAATCGTCACTATGGTCAGGATGAAACCGAGTCCGTGGACTCTATGATTACCGAGTTCACTGAAACTGCCATCGACTTTACGGCTGTGGAAGCTGCCGAAGCGATGCAGGTTGCGGATGAAGATGATAGTGCCCCCGTCATTCGGCTGGTCAATTTGATCATCAGTGAAGCGGTGAATATGAGGGCTTCCGATATTCACATCGAGCCTTTTGAGGACCGAGTTCGCGTACGCTATCGAATTGACGGCATCCTCGTCGAACGTGACTCACCTCCGCGACGATTGTTGGGTGCGATTGTCTCACGTATCAAGATTATGGCCCGTGTCGACATTTCGGAGAAACGTCGTCCGCAAGACGGACGCATCAAAACGACAATTTCGGGGAAGGATTACGACTTACGTTTGTCCATTATGCCGACTAACCACGGTCAGGCCGTGGTGATGCGTATTCTGGATCGCGAGAGTATTAAGATCGGGATCAAGAATCTTGGTTTTGGAGAAGAAAATTACAAAACGTTTCAGGGCTTGATTCGTCGTCCTAACGGAATTTTCCTGGTCACGGGGCCGACTGGATCTGGGAAGACGACAACTCTCTACAGTGCCTTGGGGGAATTGAATCGTCCCGACCGTAAAATCATCACTGCCGAAGACCCTGTTGAATATTATCTGCAGGGGATTAACCAGGTGCAGGTGAAGGCTGAAATTGGCCTCGACTTCGCACGGATCATTCGTGCCATGTTACGTCAGGCACCGAACGTGATTCTCGTCGGTGAAATTCGCGATAACGAAACTGCCGACATGGCAATTCAGGCATCTTTAACTGGACACTTAGTATTCAGTACCCTCCACACGAACGATGCGCCCGGTTCTGTGACACGACTTATCGATATGGGCGTACAGCCATTTTTGGTCGCTTCCTCGGTGATGGCGATTATGGCACAGCGTTTGGTGAGGGTCTCGTGTGCCAAATGTAGGGCGGAATACACACCCGACCCGAGCGAATTGCAACACTTTGATATCACCGATGCAGAGGCAGCGGAGGCGATCTTCATGCGAGGTAAGGGGTGCAATACCTGTCAGCACAGTGGGTTTAAGGGGAGAAACGCTGTGTTTGAGTTAATGGTGATGAATCCCACACTGAGAGAAATGACATTCAAGAGCGAGTCCACCCAGAACATCCGAAGACAGGCTCGATTGTTTGGAATGAAAACATTGGTTGAGGATGCGAAAGAAAAGGCAATGAAAGGAGTTACGACACTTGCGGAGGTCTATAAACTGGCCACCAGTCGTGACTGATTTCGGTGGGTTTTCTCTTTTTCATGAGTTCGAATCCCATCACTGCGAGTTCTATCGGAAACGGGCTCCATAAAGTCTTGTGGTTGAACGACATGAAGAGAATTGGGGAGTGGTTAAGAGATTCTGAGTCTGTGGAATGATGCAGTATGTGCGGATCCGTTCAATGTTGAGGGTGTTCAATATTGCTACACACAGTTCCGCTTTTCCCAATCGGGCAATATCGAGTGCAGAGTCAGGTGAAATATGAGGAGTGGGGAGAAGCCCCAATAATGGACAAGGGTTTTCAAATTGGTCATTTTTTTGAATTGCAGGTTTCGACCGCGAATAATCAGAGTGCTGCCCGAGTGAGATCATTCATTCGGCAGATGCCAATCGGCAAAGTTTCTTAATCATTTCGACGCAAACGTTCAGAGGGTAATTCATCCCATGAAATTTCACATTCTCTCTACATTTACATTTTGCATCGATTGATCTGATGTGTGTGCATCGGATGGAAACAATTCGCGATCGTGGTCAAGGAGCAAAGCTGATCAATCAAAAACCATGAAGGAAAAGCTGGTCGACCGCTCGTAAGAGTGAAGTTCGTTTCAGCAATGATTGACTTGTTTTGATGAGAAAGAGATCGCATGGCACATGTTCAAATTGACAAATTACTCGAAACTGTGGTGAAGGAGTCCGTTTCGGACCTTCATATCACGACAGGTCAGCCACCCGTGGTTCGTTCCGGCGGGCGCATGTTAAGGCTCGAAACAAAGACGCTCGAGCCAGCAGATACCGTCGCCTTGATGAAGTCGATTACTCCTGAGCGAAATCAGCAGGAGTTGCAAGAAGTCGGAGGGACAGACTTCGGGTTTGCCTTCGGCGACAAAGCACGTTTTCGCGTCGCTGTGTTCAAGCAACGCGGACAGATCGGCATGGTTCTACGTCGAATTCCGAATGAGTTCTTGACGTTTGAGCAGCTTGGGTTGCCTCCCGTCATCGAGGATATGATCAAAAGGCCTCGTGGGTTGTTCCTGGTGACAGGGCCAACCGGTAGCGGAAAAACCACAAGTCTTGCGAGTATGATTAACTGGATGAACGATAATCTCGATCATCACATTATTACTCTCGAAGACCCGATTGAATATTATCACGATCACAAAAAATCAACGATCAACCAGCGTGAAATTGGCGTGGACGTTCCTGACTTTCCCGAAGCATTGCGTCGTGCTTTGCGTATGGACCCCGATGTGATTCTGGTGGGGGAGATGCGAGACCTCGACACGATTTCGGCGGCGATCACCGCAGCAGAAACCGGACACGTGGTGTTCGGAACATTGCACACGACCGGTGCTCAAGGAACAGTCGACCGTATTATCGACGTGTTTCCAACGAATCAGCAGGAGCAGATTCGGACGCAGTTGTCGGTGGCGATCATCGGAATTTTATCACAAGCATTATTGCCGAAAAAACCAAAAGGGTTGGTCGCAGCCTACGAGCTTCTCGTGGTCACGCCGGCGATTGCCAACCTGATTCGTGAAGGAAAAACATTCCGAATTAACTCCTCGATTCAAACCGGGAAAAAATACGGGATGCAGTTGTTGGATGACGCTCTGTATGACCTCTGGAAGAACAACATTGTTGAAAAAGATGATGTTCTGATGAAGTCCAATGCACCGGGCGAGTTGAAGGCTCGAATTCAACGGGCCGAGATGGGCATTTTGGAGGATCAAGACGAAGAGGATGATGACGATGATTTCGAGGATTGATACTCCTCAAGCATTAGCCGGTTCCACTCACTGACGAAACTTGCCAAGCGCCTCGGGCGATTGGCCAATCATAACCAAGGTAGAAAATCATGGCCCAGCGTAAATTGGGACAAATTCTGGTCGATCTGGGATACCTCTCTGAGGATCAGCTTTGGGACGTGCTCGAAGAGCAAAAACAAAGCCCTGGAGAAGTGATCGGGCAGGTTGCCATTCGGATGGGGCTTGTCACCGACGAGCAGGTGACAGAAGCGCTGGCCGAACAATGGGGGATGCCGGTCATTAATCTCTTGGAAACGACCATTCCGCCAAAAGTCCTGGAGTTGGTTCCTCAGACGATGTCCGAGATCTACAAGATCATGCCGATCTCGTTGAAGGACTCCATTCTGACCGTTGCCATGGCAGAGCCCCAAAACCTGGAGGCTCTCGACGATTTGAGAAACTTCCTGGGTTATGAGGTACGCGGTGCCGTCTCGAATGCCAAAGACGTTGAGGCTGCCATCAGTCGTTATTACGCCGATCGCGAAGACAGTATCGAAGATGTGATCGGCCAACTCGAAGACGATGATCTCGATAATCCAGATCGCGGATTTGATTTGTCTTCCGATGAGGAGATGGCGGATGCGGCTCCGATTCGCAAATTGCTCAACATGGTTTTGTTGCTGGCAATTCGCGATCAGGCAAGCGACATTCACTTCGAGCCATTTGAAGATGAGTTCAAGATTCGTGTGCGTGCTGATGGGGTGTTGTACGAAATGGTTCCCCCGCCTCGTCACCTGGCGAATGCGTTGGTCTCTCGTATCAAAATTATGGCCGACCTCGATATCGCCGAACGCCGTCTTCCTCAAGACGGTCGTATCGAACTGAACGTGGGAGGGAATCCGGTCGACTTGCGAGTGAGTATTCTGCCGACTCTCAATGGCGAAGCTGTGGTTATGCGAGTTCTTGACCGGACCGTTGTGCAGCTCGACTTGGGGAAAATCGGTATGGACCCCAATACACTCACACGATTCCGTGCTGCCATCAAACGTCCGAACGGGATTGTGTTAGTAACCGGTCCCACCGGTTCGGGAAAAACAACCACACTGTATTCGGCGTTGCAGGAACTGAACGACATCGAGTCGAAGTTGATTACGACAGAAGACCCGATTGAATATGACATTGACGGCATTATTCAAGTGCCGGTGAATCCCGATATTCAAGTGACTTTTGCAAATGTGCTGCGAGCCATTCTTCGTCACGACCCTGACCGAATTTTGGTCGGGGAAATTCGTGACTACGAGACGGGCGAGATCGCTGTTCAAAGTGCGTTGACTGGTCACTTGGTGTTCAGCACCCTGCACACCAACGATGCACCGACGGCAATTACCCGTCTTCGCGATATGGGTGTTCCGCCGTTCCTGATTACGGCCACCGTGGAGGCGATTCTGGCACAACGACTGGTTCGCAAGATCTGCATCGAATGTCGTACAGAATTCGATCCGAGTGATGACCTGTTGATGGAGTTGCAACTGCCTATCGAGCAGGCGAGAAAATACAAATTTTATTACGGCAAAGGTTGCTCGCGTTGTAATAACTCGGGATACAAAGGCCGTACGGGAATTTACGAGTTCATGGAAGTGACCGATGAAATTCGCGACATGATTGTGGCAGATGCCTCGGTTGATGATATCCGAAGTTTTGCTCGGACACAGGGAATGACAACCCTGCGTGAAGCGGGACTCAAGATGATTTTTGACGGCATCACCACCATCGATGAAGTCGTCCGCGAAACCGTCGTCGAAGAAATTGGATAACAGAAACAACTGCGTCTTGCCGCAGGGGTGAGACGATTAATGAATACAATTGGGCCGATCTTTTTTATAGACCAACAGGAGGCGATCCATGCCAGTTTTTCAATATGAGGCGATGGACAACAATGGGATGGAAGTCAAGGACACGATCGAAGCATCGACCGAGGCGGAAGCCCAGTCGATGATTCGGGATCAAGGTTACTTCGTGACCAGGATCGCTGAAAAGCGTGCCAAGAAGAAAAAGACCGTCGAGCAAAAAGGGAAATCGGCACCCAAGAAAAAGAAGGGGTTGTCGTTCGGGAAGGTCAAAGGGAAACACCTTTGTACGTTCACTCGTCAGCTTTCGACATTGCAGGATGCCGGTTTGCCGATTCTGCGATCATTGAGAATTCTCGAAGGTCAGGCAAAACCGGGGCCTCTCAAGAATTCGCTGTCAGGAGTGATCGAAGATATTGAATCGGGAAGTACGCTTTCCGAAGCGATGTCCAAGCAGCCAAAAGCGTTCGACAACCTGTACTGCAACATGGTGAAAGCAGGGGAGGCCGGTGGTGCGTTGGAAGTCATTCTGCAACGCTTGGCCGAGTTCAAAGAACGTGCCCAATCTCTGAAGCGAAAAGTTCAAGGGGCGATGATTTATCCCGCCGCGGTGATCTCGGTCGCCACCTTGATTGTGTTCGGGATTATGAAATGGATCATTCCGAAGTTCAAAGAGATCTTCCTCGGCTTCGATACCGAACTTCCCGAAATGACTGTCATGCTGATCACCATGTCCGACTATATCAGTAAGTACTGGTATCTTCTGCCGGCGGGGCCGATTGTCTTCTATCTGATGATCAAAATTATCAAGAAGAATAAGACGGGAGAGTTTGCCGTCGACTGGCTGTCTTTGAGGATACCGCTCCTCGGGGCGATTCTCGAGAAGACGTGCGTTGCGAGGACGGCGAGAACTCTGGGGACGTTAATCGCGTCCGGGGTGCCGATTTTGGAGGCCATTGTGATCGCCCGCGATACGGCGGGCAACGCGGTGTTTCGACGTGCCTTTGATAAAATTTATGCGGCGATCCGCGAAGGGGAGCCGATTGCGGTTCCTTTGAAAGAAGCTCGCATCGTGGACGACATGGTCGTCAATATGGTGGACGTGGGAGAAGAAACGGGTGCCCTCGATTCGATGTTGTACAAGGTTGCCGATGTGTACGACGAAGAAGTGTCGGTGCTGGTGGAAGCGCTGGTGAACCTGCTCGAACCGATCATGGTTGTTGTGCTCGGTGTGATCGTCGGTTTCATCGTGATCGCACTCTTCCTGCCGTTGATTAAATTGCTGAACGACTTGTCCTAAGACGAACTCATTAACACCCAGACGCGTTCCACAGGAGTTGGAATCATGAAAAGTTATCAAAGAATATCAACCAAACCGAATCCTCGGCCCGGTTTCACACTGATCGAATTGATCATGGTCATCGCCATCATCGCTGCTTTAGCGGCATTGATTTTTCCTGCGATCAACAGCGTGAGAAGCAATGTCCGGGTGACGGAAGTTCGGCAGGAAATCAGTGGTTTGGAATCAGCCATTGCCGACTTCAAATTGAAATTTGGTCAAACTCCTCCCAGTCGGGTCACTTTGCATGAAACGGTGGCGGGCTGGAATGGTGATGCGCAATCACGTGCCATCATCCGTGGTCTATGGCCTAAGTTTAATTTCGGCATCGCGCGTCGACTTAATGATGACAACAACGATGGCGTGATTGATAGTTCGGATGATGCGACTGATACTTTTCTACTCGAAGGGGATCAATGCCTGGTCTTCTTTTTGGGGGGATTCTGGAATCAGAATCAGGGGTTCCGGGGTTTTTCGCCCATTCCCACAGACCCCTTTGCAGCGGCGTTAGGTACAACTGGCCCTTCTTCGGCGGTTGGTCCTTTCTTTGATTTTGATATTTCCAGAGTCGTTGATGTTGATGGTGAAGTTTCCGGCGCCGACTACACGGTCGCGCCTAACGCTTCACTGGCATTTTTCCCAGTTTACTTCGATCCGATTCCCGAACAGCAGAAGCCTTATCTTTACGCCAGTTCCTACGAAGGGACCGGCTATAATGTGGCTGATATGCAGACACCGGCCGCTCCGACATTCACTGGATACACGGTCAACGCCAACGGGTTGGGGTGGAAGTCCAAAACCTATCAGATTACCTCGCCTGGATTCAATGGCGATTATGGAACAGGCGGCCTGTACGATCCTGATGCCAGTCCGGCGATTGACTCAGCCGGGAAAGACAACATTACGAATTTTGCCAGCGGGATGTTGGATCAGTAAGCCTCTGTACCAGATTGTTATCCCATTTTTGAAAAGAAGCGTCGCATGAAGAATTCCACACAGCGACAATTAGAAATACAACATCGCAGCGGCTTTACGCTCGTCGAGTTGATGGTGGTCACCGGGATCATTGCTGTCCTGGTTGGCCTGGTGATCGTGGCTTTGCCCGCATTCATCACCAACTCACGTCAAGCGGCCACCGAAACGGTCATCAAAAAAGTCGATGCCATGCTGCAAGATCGCATGGCGGCGATGGAATTGTATTTTGAAGAGTCGAATCGTCGGGCAACGGCTAAAGATGGTGCCACCCGAATCAAAGCTCCCTCTTATGTGGATCGAACCTCTAACCCCAATATTCGGGCCAAATATCAGGCCTTGATTGGAGATACGGCCAACGCAGATATTCTCGACGATTGGGAGATTGTTTCGAAGAAGTTTTTCAAACAAAAACATTTCCCCATGACATTTCTGGAAGCGGATGGCGACTACGACGAATCGGATGATTCCTCTCTCGTGACATTTTCTGATGGTTCGAGAGTTGTTCCTTCCAACCTGTCTTCGTTGGGGCATACAGACGAAACCGAATCTTCCGAAGTCCTCTATTGGTTTTTGACCAATGGAACTCAATTCGGCGCCGAGCCGGTCGGCACGGGAGATTTTGCACCTAACGAAATTGCCGACACCGATGGCGATGGACTGTTGGAAATCGTCGATGCCTGGGGCCAACCGCTCCGGTTTTATCGATGGCCAACTCGGATGGTGAGACCGCAAGCGTCTGGCATGGAGTCCACTGGCATCAACCCGAATACCATTGCGATCAACACCACTGTGGCGGCAGAGTTTCTGGTCGGTAACCTGCCGCCAATCGAGATCCTGCGTCATGATCCCGAAGACCCCTTGGACGACTTGAGAAATAACTTGTTGGGCGGCACTTCCGCGATGCCGATGGCTCTCACCGAAGCTCAACTCGAACCGATCTTGCATACCATGCGGACCTGGCATGCTCCTTTGATTCTTTCTGCGGGTGAAGACCGTTCGCTCGGGTTATTGGAACCCAACAATACCACAAATTACGGCAATTTGGGACAACCCGATTACAACAACCTCGAAGGCTTATACGACAATGTTTCCAATCTGCTCCTGAGAACAGGAGGCAAATGATGAATTCACAAAAGTTGCAACATCCTGACTCGGCTCTCACCCGCAAACGGTCCGGTTTCACGATGGTGGAACTGTTGATTACCGTGAGCATCCTGTTGGTGTTGGCAGGGATTACTGTCAGCACTCTCAATTACTCAGCCGAGAAAGAGAAAATCTCCAACGGCACACGGGATATGCAAACTTATCTCAAAGGTGCCCGCGATCGTGCCATCTTCCGTCGCTCGCCCACCGGCGTCCGTTTAATTCTCGACGACAACGGCCCGACCAATAATGCCGGCAATCCAATCACGGTCAGCAGCATGGTCTATATCGGTTCCCCCGAACCATTCGTCGGTCAATTATCAATCGATATGAACGACCAACAAACGCTGA
>Ga0181597_10005668_pt1 | contig 11913 bp, 8 predicted proteins | sample 041ome_5_FD_148647 | JGI IMG/M metagenome (GOLD analysis project Ga0181597, IMG submission 148647) | Coastal salt marsh microbial communities from the Groves Creek Marsh, Skidaway Island, Georgia - 041403US metaG (spades assembly) | ecosystem: Environmental > Aquatic > Marine > Intertidal zone >... | reverse complement strand
ATCCCAGAATTGTTCTTTGGTTAAGATTCGATTGTAACTAACCGGTGAATTGCGGCCACCTTCCTGTCCAGCAACGCCAATTCCGAATTGCGAATCGAACGCATAGCCCTTATCGGGGTGGTGACAACTGGCACAACTGATGGTGTTGTCCGATGACAACCGAGTGTCGAAATAAAGTTGGCGACCGAGTTCGATTTTCGCTTTGGTCAACGGATTGTCTTCGAGAACTCCTTCAGGAATCTTTCCGACATTGAGTCCCATCGGCAAAGAGACATCCAGAGTGACGTGATTCATCGAATCGGCCAGCCATTTCTCGATGGTCTCCAGTTTCAGAGGTCCTTCGCCGGGGATGCCGGTCAGAAGATCGCCTTCACCCAGTTTGACTTCAAGTGAGGTCGGAACTGTGACGGTGTTTTCGGTTGGTTCTTCTTCTTTTGGTTCAGACTTAGTTGAGTCTGTGGGAGTTGGTTCGACTGCTGCCTTGTCGATCATTTCATCAGGAGAATGTTCGTCGGAAGCCGCGACCGAGGACTCTGGAGTGTGAGCAGAAACGTCGTTATCGACGGGTGTCCCATCTCCATCACCGGGATTGCATCCAACGACAAAAAACAACGCCGTCAGAGTCAATATTTGTGAGGCTCGCAGTAAGTTCATCAATGTTCTCCTGATGTTTTGGCTTTCAAAAAGGACTCAAGTAAGATTATAGGAAATCAGTTGGGGATGTCCAACAACCCACCTCCATTACTTCAACTTGTAACCCTGCTGTTTCAAGAGCGTGCGGACGGTCTCCCGGTGATTGCCCTGAATATCCAGATTCCCTTCCTGGATCGATCCTCCCGCTCCGCAGGTTGACTTGAGCTGTTTGAGGAGTGCTGCATGATCATTGTCGGCAGCCAGCCCACGGATCACTGTGACTGTTTTCCCTCTTTTCCGCTTCTCGAGGGCAATCACGATGGTTTGTTCTTCAGGTGGTGTGCGGGTGACCTCGGGAGGCGGGCAGGTGCAATCTTCGTCTAATTGTTCGCACACTTCACAGCGCAGAGGTCGGTCAAAAGGTGTTCCTTCAAACAGTCGCATACGGAGGACTTTCGTTTTGAAGATTCAAAAACATGAAAATTGAACGACACTTTGAAAACCGGAAGTTACCCCTCCAGTTTCTCCCAGCGGACGTAACAATGTTGCAGCTCAGCATCAATGGCCGCCAGGCGGTCAGTCGCCGTGTTAATCGTGTCGGGCTCTTGTTTGAAAAATTCCGGGTCGGACATGGCTGCGGTTAGTTCGTTTTGTTCGGTTTCCAGTCGTTCGATTTTTTGCGGCAATTCATCGAGCTCCCGTTGATCTTTATAGCTGAGCTTTTTCTTTTTCAGCGCCGGGGTGGATGGAGTTGCAGTCGATCCGCCAGATGTGACTTCGACCGGTTCGGATTCTTGGACCAACGATCCCTGCTTTTCAATTCGCACATAGTCATCATATCCACCGTCGATTTCGTAGATCGTTCCGTCGCCTTCGACAGCAATGATACCTGTGACAACATTGTTGAGGAACGCACGATCGTGGCTGACCAACAGTAAAGTGCCACTATAACTGGCGAGCAACTCTTCGAGCAGTTCGAGTGTCTCCAGGTCGAGGTCGTTCGTCGGTTCATCGAGGATGAGCAAGTTAGACGAGCGTTTGAACAATCGTGCGAGCAGCAGCCGGTTGCGTTCTCCTCCCGAAAGAGATCGAGCCGGTCGACGGGCGCGTTCGGGAGTGAACAAAAAGTCCTGCAAATAGCCGTAAATGTGTTTGCGTTGCCCGTTAATTTCGAGCATCTCCTGACCTTCGCCCACATTTTCGACGACCGTTTTTTCTTCGAGAATCTGTTCTCGTAATTGATCGAAGTAGAGGATTTCGAGATTGGTTCCCTGACGAACGGAGCCCGATTGTGGTTCCAAATGTTTCAGCAGGATTTTGAGGAGCGTCGATTTACCAGCTCCATTCGGACCGATGATGCCGATACGGTCGCCCCGACTGATGAGCGTCGAATAATTGTCGATAATCTTGCGGTCATCGTAGGCAAACGAGACATTTTCAGCTTCGATGACGAGTTGTCCCGAACGTCCCGAATCGACCGCTTGAATACGGACATTCCCGACTTTGTCTCGGCGTGCTTTCCGTTCTTCTCGTAACTTTTTGAGTGCTCGGACACGTCCTTCGTTGCGGGTCCGACGAGCTTTAATTCCTTGTCGAATCCAGACTTCTTCCTCGGCCAGTTTCTTGTCGAACAATGCATTCTGCTTTTCTTCCGCTTCGAGCGCGGCCGCTTTTCGCTTGAGAAACGTCTGATAGTCGCAGGTCCAGTCGAAGAGTCGACCACGGTCGAGTTCGATGATCCGATTGGCGAGCGATTGCAGGAACTCCCGGTCGTGAGTGATGAAAATTAATGTGCCGTTATAGGATTGGAGGAAATTTTCCAACCACTTAATTGCGTTGATGTCGAGATGGTTGGTCGGTTCGTCGAGCAGAAGAATGTCGGGCTCTTCAACTAACGATTGTGCCAGTAGCACCCGTCGTTTCATTCCCGACGAGAGAGTGGCGAATTGCAAGTTTTCATCGAGTTGCATGCGCGAAAGAATCTTGGAAACCAGATGCGCTCGTTCCGCAGCATGCTCTTGACTCACTCCGCGACCGACAATTTCCGCAGTTGTCCCTTCGGTATCAGCAGGAACCTCCTGTACCAGGCGAGCAATACGGCAACCTTTTTCAGGGCGGATTCCTCCCTCGTCGGGATCGAGTTCTCCCGCGAAGATTTTCATCAACGTCGATTTACCGGCACCATTGCGGCCTAATAACCCGATACGTTCGTAACGTTCGATTTCGAGAGATACATCGTCCAAAATGGGATCGGCATCCCAGGTGAAGGTGACGTTGGAGAGCGAGAGGAGGGACATGGAGGTCTCTGACTGAAAATAATGGAAGCACGGGATGGATGATTTAAGCGGGTGTCTGCTCTTCACCCTCATCGGGTTCAACATCAACGGTGACGCGGAGCGAGTGAGGACCGGCGCCAATGACAATTCCTCGGACAGGAGGAACGTCGGTATAATCACGGCCCCAGGCGACGGTCACGTGATCTTCTGAAACGAACAGGTTGTTAGTGGGATCAATATCGACCCAGCCAAGTTCGCCAGCGTAAACACCAACCCACGCATGAGAGGCATCGGCTCCGCGAAGTCTCGCTTGTCCCGGAAGGGGAACGGTTCGTAAATAGCCGCTGACATATCGAGCTGGTAAGCCAACTCCTCTCAACATGGCAATCAGCAATTGCGTAAAGTCCTGGCATACTCCTCGACGTTGTTCAAATACTTCACTCACGGGAGTGTTCACGGTGGTGGACGTTCCATCAAATGTGAAGTCTTGGTCGAAGCGATTCAATAAATCTCGCAAGCAGACAAAGAGCGGAGTGTTTTTTGTGAAGGAGTCACGAGCGTAATCAACAATCGGTTTTTCAAACTGTGGAATATTGGGAGAAATATTGGTCATCTCCCGAGCTTGAAGAACGGAAGTTGTCAACGGGCCCTTCATGAGTTTGACGATCTCTTCCCAAACAGGTGTTTCTTCATCGTTGGGTAACGTGCGAGGAAAGACCTCCACGCGACTGATCGATTTGATTTCGAGATCGCGGTATCCGTTCTCGAACGAAAAATAATGCACCTGATTCCCGAAGTAATCATTTCGTCGGCTGTTGACCGTCGGAATAGGCGCCGCATAAATTCGGTGGAAGTCGCACCGTTGATGGGGCGTCTCTCTCGGGGAGAGATGCACCTGATTCATGCCGATGCCAACTTTATTATTTGACATATATCGCGTGGTGTGAGAGATGCGATATTTCATAACCGCTCCTCTTCCAATGATTGTTCGATCTGTCTGGCTTCGCCGGCATGCAGAAAATAGAACTGCGAGAGTTCGTCCGAAATCGCTTTTGTCCGATTTTTGGAATGTGTCAGAAAAGTCTCCAAGGCCGTGTGATAATTATTCCAAGTCACTTTTTCGCTGGTGTCCGGCAAGATGGACTGAAGTTCGTTCATACCCCGACGAACGAGTTCGCGGACCGGAGAAAGTTGCGGAGTTCGTCTTTGTCGCGGCAATTCTTTGATCAATCGAGACAGTTCTCGATATTGATAGATGATGGATCGCGGGTTCCCCAAGTCGGTCACTAATAAATCGATGGCTGGCAGAAGATGAATGTTGGCGCGATATCGCGTGCGGTAGGTCAGGAGACTATTCGCTATGTCGAGGAGTGTGATCAACGGCAACAGATCGTTTTCGTGATGATATTTCAGGAAATGCTGGATTGTGCGTGCCATCTGTTGGGAACGTTCCAGGTGTTTTCCAATCAGAAGGAAACGCCGTGTTGGCCCGTGGATCAGTCCATCGGTGATTTGGCCCGTGATCGCCGACAGGTGTAACATGAGCTGGTTGAGATCTTCGAACAGTTTGCTCAGTGTTAATTGTGGAAAGCTCGTCGCTTTGGGTCTTTCGATTTCTTCCATGGACCGGATCGCTCGCCACAAATCTTCGGAGAGTCGGTCGCGAACCGTGTTGGCGAGCCGTTGGATTTCGGCAATCTGACGAGCAAAGCGTTCTGGTTTTTCCTCGTTGGTGACAATCGAAGGCCAGTTGGCTTCCAGTTCTTGCCGTTCGGGGCAAGCGGTTATCTTGCGATAACTTTCGGGAATTAAACCAAGATCGGCCAGTGAAGCAATCACAGGTAGAATATCATTCACGGGTTGATCTGCCGACTCGCTCATTAAACGCTCGGTGATTTTACGAACTTGTCGTCCGGCAAAATCGAGCCGTTCGAGATAACGCCCCAACCAAAAGAGATTGTCGGCAGCGCGACTGGGGAGTTGATTGTTGGCACGACGCAATTTTGAGGGAGTAGAGATTTTGGACAACAGCGAGACCGGAGGGACCGGCTGATCGGAACAGATCCAGACATCTTTACTGAACTCACCTGCCGAGATTGTCAGAGGCATCGGTTTGGTATCAGACGCCACTCTCACGAGCCCACCATTCATGGTCTCGAACCCGTGCATATTCTTGACGGCGAAGGTTCGCAATGCGATATGACCAGATTGTAAGTTCTTGCGAACCCAACAAGGAGCCGACGAGCGTTCGATTTTTTCTTGCGCGACATACGCTTGAGGATTTTTCAGGATTCGTTCTCGCAGTGAATCCCCATCTTCTCCCCCCTCCTCCGAGACAAAGAATTCGTCGCTCCCCGATTCGAGAAAGGCCGGTTTGATCACCAGTTCATCGAGATGTTCGAGGACGTACTCAAGAACTTCCGGTTGACCGCACCACCAGGTCGCAATCGATGGCAGCATGAGTTTCTCACCCAGTAGTTCTTCGCAAATCTTGGGAAGAAACGGCATGAAGACCGGAGAATCCAGCAAGCCATATTCAAAACCGTTTGTGATAACGACATTCTTATGCCGAATCGCCTGAAGCAAACCGGCAACCCCATCGGGACTTTTGCCGATCAATTCCAATGGATCGCAGTTTCTTTCGGGAGAACGCCACAAAATGACATCGACGGGAACGAGTCGTTCGAGGGTTTTAATGCAGACATGATTTTTCCGAACGGTCAGATCGTCTACTTCAACCAGTGTGTAACCGAGATACCTCGCCAGAAAGACATCTTCAAAGTAATACGGATGATCGGGCCCCGAGCTGAGGACCACCACTCTCGGATTCGATTTCTCGCGCGGCGCCATCCGCTTGATCGATTCTTGCATCTGTACAAAAAATGGTGCCAATCGATGCACGTTCGACTGATGCAGAACCTGAGGCAATGTTTTGGAAATCACGATCCGGTTCTCGACCGCATAACTGATCCCGGCGGGGGCCGAAGTTCGATCTGCCATGACGAACCATTTGCCCGTGGGAGAGCGAGCAAGTTCGCAGCCGAACAACAGCATGGGAGTATTGTTGCGTGGCAATCCGTGGAACGCGCGTTGGAAATGTGGATGACGGTAGAGGATCTCGGGAGGCAAGATCTCTTTCTGCAATAACTTCTGCGGACCATACAAGTCGTTGGCGATGGCTTCGATCAGCATTGCTCGTTGAGCGACACCGGCACTGATCGGTTCCCATTGTTTTTGTTCGTAGACTAAGGGAAGAAGATCCATTTCCCACGGACGCAGATTCGCGGCCTCAGCTTCGAATGGACTCAGCGTGACGCCATTCTCCCAAAGGATTCGATTCGCGTAATCCCAGCGGTCGGCAAGACTTTCGGCACTTTGTGCCCCAAAGCGATCCAGAAAAGTTTGCCATTGTTCGCGAGGTCTGCCGTCAGAGTCATACAACTCATCGAAGACATTCTCATCCGATTCGTAACCGGAGAGGAACTCTGCGAAACCGTGGGTTTGTGTATCGGTAGCCATATTTGACGAAGTCTATGTGTGCATTTTGGACGCGCAACGCATTGTAACTCCAGAGAGGTTCGTCGTCTTCCTCGGAACGAAAGAAATCACATGTTCCTCTCTGTTTATCGAATTGGCCGCCTCAAATCGAGGGTCATCGGGAAATGAGGATCGACACGTTCTTCGGGAATGGTCACTTCACCCGGAGTATGTCCAAAGTGGAAGAATCGGCAGGCACGCCGACTTTCGGCTTCCAACGCATTGACAGGGAATGTGGGGGGATTGAGGCCCCCTTCGTTCTCAATGTGATACTTGCAGCCTCCCATCGAACGGTTTTGCCAGGTATCAACAATATCAAAAACTAACGGAACGTGAACTGGTATCGTTGGGTGCAGGCAACTTGGCGGCTGCCAGGCGCGAAAACGAACTCCTCCTACAGATTCTCCCAAAACTCCTGTCGGAGAGAGAGGAACGGATCGTTGATTACAGGTGACGACGTAGCGATCAGGAATGCCACCCGTCAATTTCACTTCCAGTCGTTCCGTCGAGGAATCCACGAAACGGGTCATCCCGCCTCCCGCTGCTTCTTCTCCCAGAACGTACCAGGGTTCAATCGCCTGTCGAATTTCCAGTTTCAGTCCATCGTATTCCACTTCACCGATTTGTGGACATCGGAAATCGATATGGGGCAAGAACCATTCATAGTCAAACTCGAAGCCAGATTGATTCAGATCGGCAACAATATCTCGAAAATCAGTCATCAAAAAGTGAGGCAACATGAAGCGATCGTGCAGTTGGGTGTCCCAGTCGATCACCTTTTGGTCATACGGTTGATTCCAGAACCTGGCGACGATGGCACGCAGTAACAATTGTTGTGTGAGACTCATTCGCGAATGGGGTGGCATCTCGAACGCCCGGAACTCCACCAAGCCGAGTCGCCCGGTTGAAGAGTCGGGTGAGTATAACTTGTCGATGCAAAATTCAGCGCGGTGTGTGTTTCCCGTCAAATCGACCGCCAGATGACGGAACATTCGATCCACCAACTACGGTGCCGGATTCTGAACTTCTTTCAACAGGTCCAAGGCGATCTGCAATTCGTAGACCGCATCGCGTCTTCCCTCATCAATTCGAGGAGCTTGGCTGGTAGGGCCAATAAACAAACCTGAAAACAAATACGACAGCGAAGGATGATTATTCCAGTAAGCCAGCAAACTGCCCAAGAGATCGGGACGACGCAGGAAGGGGCTGTCTTCAACCGTGCGGCCTCCCATCACGATATGGTTTCCGCCACCGGTCCCGGCATGTCGTCCATCCAGTTGAAACTTTTCAGTTCCCAAACGGCACTGCTCTGCTTCTTCATACACGCTGGTGGTGATGTTCACGAGTCCCCGCCAACTTTTGGCAGGATGGACGTTGACTTCAATCACACCGGGGTCGGGGGTCACCTTCATCAATTCGATCCGATCATCGTGGGGGGGAAGATATCCCTCCAAAACAACGGGGGTCTCCAATTGTTCGGCGGTTTCTTCGATGGCAGTGGTCAAATCGAGGTAATCTTCCAGCGACTCCGTGGGCGGCATGAAAACAAACAACTGTCCGTCACGTGGTTCGACACACATCGCGGTCCGCACGATGTCCTTGGGGCCTCCCGAACTGGTCGTCAGCCTTTCGGGTTCTTCATGTTCCGGTTTCTCGCCCGCTTTTTGAAACTCGGTGCGCGTCTCGCGCATTTCCAAAGCCGATTGTTGGACGGCGTTTCTCAGTTCGATATATTTGGGGAGTGGTCGGCGCGGTTCAAACGGGTCCACTTCATAAATATCGGGGCGAGGATCGTCGGGGTTTTGTTTTTTGGGCAATGAGTCCAACGGCAATCGTAAACCGATCGGTGAATCACCGGGGATCAAAAACAGTTTGGGGCTACGAAACGGCCAAGGTCCACTGGCCCATTTGGCTTCCGCTTGCCACCATGCGCGCTTGAGCGGCAGCACAAATCCTGTCGGTTCGGTCACGCCACGTTCGAGTGAACGTGCTAATTTCGCCCGCTCTTCGGGTTTATCGAGATCGAACTCTTTCGGATCGACATTCACGGGAAGCTTTTTCTCTTCGTTGATGACGTTCCAGACATCTTCGTATGCCGGGTTCACCCACTTCGAATCCACACTGAGGTGGTCGCAAAGCCTTTCGACGAATTGTGCCGCATCATCGACAGTCACTACTTTTTCCTGTTGATCTGAACCGATCAACGCTTCGTTCTTCCAGATAGGTTCTTGATCCTTACGCCACAGACAAGTCATCGCCCATCGTGGTAATGGCTCTCCCGGATACCATTTCCCTTGTCCAAAATGCAGCAGAGCACCGTTAGAAAAGCGCTGTTCCAAACGTCCCAACAGCTGTTCCGACAATCGTTTTTTCACCGGACCAACTGCCGCAGTATTCCATTCATCCCCTTCTTGATCATCGATCGAGACAAAAGTCGGTTCGCCACCCATCGTCAAACGAACATCCCCTTTCTCCAGAACGTCTTCGACTTTATCACCCAAACGCAGAATCCGATCCCAGGTCTTTTCGGTGTAAGGCTTGGTGACTCTCGGATCTTCGTGGACCCGAGTGACCTTCATCGTGTGCTCAAAGTTGAGGGTCGGATGACTCGATGTGCCATCGATGGGAGCCGCCGAACTTGGTAGCGGCGTGCAAGCCAGCGGGATATGACCTTCACTGGCGAGAAGTCCTGATGTCGCGTCGAGGCCAATCCAACCCGCTCCCGGAATATAGACCTCAGTCCAGGCGTGCAAGTCGGTGAAATCTTCTTCGGGTCCACTCGGACCATCCAAAGATTTCAAATCTGGTTTCAGTTGAATCAAATACCCGGAAACAAATCGAGTGGCAAAACCGAAGTGACGCAGGATCTGCATGAGTAACCAGGCCGAGTCTCGACAGGAACCACTTTTCCGTTCAAGAGTTTGTTCGCAAGTTTGAACGCCCGGCTCCATCCGAATCGAGTAATCGATATGCGACTGCACCTTTTGGTTGGACTCAATCAAAAACGAAATTGTTCGTCGGGGAGTTGTGTCAAACCCTTTGAGGTATTCCGTCAGGAGTGGCCCTGATTCTTTAATGGCCAAATACGGTTTGAGATCCTGTTTCAGTTCATCGTTGTATTCAAACGGATACTCTTCGGCATGTTCTTCAATGAAAAAATCGAACGGATTGACGACCGTCATCTCGGCTGTGAGATCGACCGTGAACGAGAGCTTTCGAGTCGGTTTGGCAAAGTTGTAACGAGCTTCAAAATTTCCGAAGGGATCCTGCAACCAGTTCAGGAAATGCTCACCCGGTTCTGTTGTCAAAGAATACGACTTGATGGGTGTCCTCGAATGGGCGGCGGGACGAAGACGGACCGTATGCGGTCCAAGGGTCGCCGGTTCGGCGTATTCATAGACAGTTTGGTGAAACAACGAGACGCGAATTGTCATAGTGGGTCAATCAGGTGTCGGAATTTATTGCGGTGTCGACTCTTAAGATAGCCAAGAATTGAGCCGACCGACACGAAATGTGCAAAAAACAGTCCGAAAAGAGAACCTGACGCTTAATTTGGCGACAGTTCCGCATCTAACGGGGTAGACATGGAGAGAATATTGATTTTCAGCGATCAAATCGCAGAGATGAAAGAGGTTCTCGCTGAGAAATGCTTACGCACCTTGCCTTTCTCTCGGGCAGAGATGACCACAGGTTCAGAAATTGCGAAGAGCCGACAAAAATTCTCAAAATTGTCAAAAAATATCTGGGGAGACATCGCTCGTAGCGTCTGTCGTTTTTTGACGGTGAATCTCGGATTTTCTTTTCCAGCGAGTCAAACTGTGAGGGGATCAGGAATCGATTTTGAGAATTCCGAACTCGATCCGGTCAGAAAAAGTTATTGACGAATCGGAAGGTTGACGACACAATTGAGTAGACGTCAAGCGAAGGTACCTTGTTGAATACGTTCTGTATTTTTCACTTTCGGAGGAGACGTGTATGGAGCAAATCTTCTAGTCTTATTCCGTGTAAACCCTTAGATAAATTTTACTAGAGGACTTCGGTTCCTCAACTTGTGTGAAGGTGAAGGCGAAGCCTTTTTTCGTCAGGTTCATCAACCGCCTGTAAATTTCAGGATAACGGTATAATGCCGACGAGTCCGAAAAGGACAATCAACTGGTAACGCCCAATCTGAATCACTAAGTTGACAAGAAATCGAGTCTCTCTTCAATACAAGCTCTCGACCGCTGTTTGTGTCGAGAGCTTCTTTTATGCGCTGATCAGGGTTTGTTCAATGTCTTGCCATTGTTCAAAGTGTCTCTTCTGCCGAGCACACATCGAATGTCTTTACCCTACCTGCTGGGTTACAATGATCATCTGATTCTGAAACTGCTTCCGTATCTATAAGAAGGATGAAGCGTTGAGTGGAACACAAAATCATGTACGACAACTCCCAATAAGTTCGCTCTCACTGTTGGCTGCTTCGTTTTTCTGTCTGACATTCGTACTATCGGCGGCCCATGCCGACCGTCCTGCCGGAGAAATCTCACCACCAGGTGCAGATGGGAAAACTGAAATACCTCAACATGTCAAAGAGAGTCTTCATGAAATACTGGATGTGACCTTCGCCCGATATGGTGATCGCACACTGGAGATGGATATTTATCGTCCGAGAGGAGAGTGGGAGGAGTTGCCAGCCATTGTCTGTATCCATGGTGGAGGTTGGGCGAAGGGGAGTAAGATTAATCATCGCAAGGTGGCGCAAGCACTCGCCGCTCATGGTTTTGTTACGGCATCGATCAATTATCGTTTGAGCGGAGAGGCACAGTTTCCTGCCCAGATTCAGGATTGCAAAGCGGCTGTCCGATTTTTGCGAGCGAACGCCAAAAAGTTCGGCATCGATCCGGCAAACATCGGTGCGATTGGTCATTCTGCTGGCGGTCATTTAACCGCATTATTGGCGACATCGGCCGGCGTGAAAGAATTGGAAGGGGAAGGAGGAAATGAAAACTTCAGTAGTGCAATCCAAGCAGCCGTCCCTATGGGCGCTCAAACAGATTTTCTCTCCCAACGGACAAAGGAGATTTCGAGTGCCGAGGAACGTGGCGGGATCTGGCGGCAGTTTCTCGGTGGATCTCTCACCGAAAAGCCAGAGACTTACCGCCTTGCCTCACCACGACATCACCTCGACAAATCGGATCCTCCTTGTTGGTTCATCACCGGAGAAAAAGACGATCCCAGCACACACGCTGATGCCTTTCGCGAAACCATGAGTCAGTTCACAATACCGACCGGACTCACTGTCATCAAAAACGCCCCGCATCCGTTTACCGTCAAACAAGTCTGGTTTGACGAGATGATCGAAGTGGCTGCTCCATTTTTTATCAAACACTTAAAAACCGAGAAACCAACGCCATGAACATTCTAAACCTGAAAACCGTTTGTCTGGCTCTGTTCACTGGATATGTGTTGGCGCACAACTGCCAGGCTG
>Ga0181597_10005666_pt1 | contig 11913 bp, 4 predicted proteins | sample 041ome_5_FD_148647 | JGI IMG/M metagenome (GOLD analysis project Ga0181597, IMG submission 148647) | Coastal salt marsh microbial communities from the Groves Creek Marsh, Skidaway Island, Georgia - 041403US metaG (spades assembly) | ecosystem: Environmental > Aquatic > Marine > Intertidal zone >... | reverse complement strand
CACCCAACACGCCCACGCACGGCGGCGGCTCCAGACCGCGCCGCGCGCGAGCGACGGGGCGACGGACGCGTGGAGCGCGCGAGAGAGCACGCAATCGAAGCGTTCTATCGCGCACGCGCGTTCGCATACCATGGCGCTGACGGCGATCGGCGCGGCGTTGGCGGATGTGAAGACGCATGTGGCGGCATCGGAGCAGCGCATCGGTGCGAACGCCAAGGCGTCTGTGCTGTTTACGACGCGCCAAGCGGGGGATATCGATCTGGAGAGCATCCATGCGATTGGTGTGAGTGGGTTTGAGGAGCTGTGTCGACGAGATGGGCGATTTGAGGCGCATGCGAAGGGGTTGTTTTCGACGCGCGCGGCGGAGGGCGCGAGGCGCGAGGCGCGGGACGCCGAGTCGAACGCGGCGACGTCGAAGCTTGTGCGTGCGTATTTGAGGCTTTTATCGGGGTATTTTACCGAACGTGCGGCGAGTAAGACGATTGAGTATTTGATACGGCGGTTTAAGATTCATGTGTATGATGTGGATGATTTGATTGCGTGCGCGATGCCGTGGCACGGGACGGCGGAGTTTGTCAAGGTCGCGCAGACGTGTCAATTGGAGAATAGTAAGCACTTTAAATGGTTGTCTGGGGTGAAAGAAACCGGTGCGGCGCCCCCGAGAGATGCGCTTGCGGTGCGATGTTCAAAAGATAAGGCATTTTTTACGTTTTGTGCGCAAAGTGCCGCGGAAATGGCGACGACAAAGGTACGACGACGAATGCGAATGATGAAAGCGCGCGACGCGCGCCTTGTGTTTTTAGTAGTTCCACTTTGGTTGAAGCGTCCAATCACGCCGTCGCATGCACTCGTGTATTCGAACCGGGATGGATTGTCAACTGGTGTGGTATATTTGATCGCTTGATCTAAGTACTGGCATTGTCGGCGTTTGTTTCTTTCGCTCGCAACGTACTGCGCTCGCGGTGAAGCGTAACGCCTAGAGTGCCGGCGCACATCTTTGTTGTATCTCGCGCGTTTGTGTGTGTGTGTGTATGTGTGTGTGTATGTGTGTGTGCATAGCACCCGTGATGTTCTCTGACTGATTGTGTGTTTTTATTATTTTCGTTCGCTTTGCAGGGTAACGTGGGGTCGACGTCGGCGTTTTACGCCGTATTGTTGACAGAGGCTATCGGCGTGATGAAGGAGGTGGATTCGAGCATCACGACGCGACTCTTACCGTACCTCGAAGCCGGTCTCGCGTCGGCAGCGAATGCAGAACAGTTTGCAGGCGCCCTTATGGTGGCTACGCAGCTCGCTGCGCGAACGGACATGGCGGAACCGCTCGTGGAGGCGTTGATTGAAGGCATCGCAAAGGGGTCGCGCGTGCCGTTGCATTCGCAAGCGCTGCAAGCGTTATTTGCGATTTGTCAGACGCAGCGCGTGAAGACTTTGCCCGAACGTGCGTTTAAGCACTTGGTAAAAATCCCAGAATTGGAAGAGTTAATCGCGGACTTGGTGCACAGTTACAGAGCTGATGCATTTTCAATTCCGCTGGTGCGTTCGCTCGCCGAATTCGTCGACGTGCACGCGAATTACGAGCGCGTCTTGCGAGGCGTGATTGAAAAGGTGCCGTTGCATGGCAAGCACTTCATGGTGATGATGCCTATTTTGCTGAAAACATCCAAGAAGGGCGGCGCGGAGGCGGCGACGGTTAAGTCTCTCTTGATTCTTGCGGATCAAAAGCATCCAGTGGCGACGAGCGAAGCCGTGGATTTCATCATGCGCGGCGCTGTGGCAAAGAAAAAGAATGACGCGCACGGCGAAAACACATCAAAGAAAGACAAGTTGGTCGCCTCGGAAGAAGACGCTTCGTTTCTGCGCTCGGTACTTCTCGGTTCCGCATCTGCGCCCATGTCTGGTCACGCGACGTCGATTCACGCCGCGCTCGATCACCCCAACGCGAGCATGCGGGAAAGCGCCATCGCGCAACTCGCTCAGCTTGACACTGAAGTTGAGAAAGACGGCGAGCCTCCTTCTGCGATCAAGCGTAATTCAGCACTAGGCCCAGCCATGTTGCGACGCGTGTCTGATGACGATCCTCGAGTGGCGGCGGCGGCGATGGAGCTCGAAGCGCTTCGTCGCATGGTGAATGACGACGGCGCGCTGTTTGCTGCAGCCAAGGCGCGTTTGGCCGTGTCAGCCACCGCTCTCGCGGCCGGAAGTGCAAAAAGTGATGACGAGCGTCGCGTAGCAAAGAAAGCTTTGCGACTTACGCTCGGCGTGCTCTCGAAGTCTGAGATGGACTCGTCGCCGTCCGCGCTCGCTGGTAGAGCCGCGGCGTTGGCGTTGGAGTACTCGCTCTTCTCTACATCGAAATCGAGCAAGAACGTCACCAAGGCGGCGCTTGCGGCGATTCGCGCCTGTAATCACCCTGCGCTGGACAAAGTTCGCGGAGATGACGTTCGCGGTGTCATGGAAAGCGATAAGAAGGATGGCTCGTACGGCGCCGCGTGCAACTCCGCCGTGCTCGCCGCGTTTGCCAGCTCTTTATCGAGCGCCAACAAAACTTGGATGAATGAAGAAGGGAAAGACGATCGACAACTTTGGATTCAGGAAAGTTTCAGGGATGCCAACAACGTTGGACGAGTGACGCTTCTTTTGGCGTGCAAACTAGCCGTCGAGGAGACGTCTGGCAAAAGCGGCGCGGCAGCGGCGGCGATTCGCGCCGCGGCTTGGAGTACCGTTCGAGAACATTGGACCTACGGTGTCGGCAATACAAATGGCATCACGTTTGATGAATTCGTGGTCAGTGACGTCGTAGATGCGGAGGAAATTCAGAAAATGGTGGTGAGTCATTCATCCGCTGGCAAGTACGTTTCATCGTGCGCTCGTGGGCTTTTGCGTGCGTTACTCGCCGCTTTACCGAAGAAGGCGAAAGACGAGGCGGATAGTATCTTGCCAGAGTGCTTCAAACAACTCGCAATGACGAGCGCGAAGGATAGCGACGCGTTTGATGTCGCAATCGGAGAGCGTTTGAAGGATGTCCTCGACGCATGCGATAGGTGCTACGGGACGTCTGGCGCGAGCGCGTTTTTATCCGCGCGTTTTGCCGCGGATCCGTCAGTGGTAGATCCGCGCGTGCAAGTCGCCGCGCTCGAACTCTGTCAAAGCACATCGACGGTGCCGTCAATTGCGCCCGTGATTGTTGCCGCGGCGTCGTCTGTGTCACCCGTGCGCGCCGCCGCCGCCGCACTTCTGGGCGCGTTCTCTCGAGCCAAAAGTGTGAATCCAGTTGTAAAGGCCATCGTTGCTGCGGCGGAAGAGATATCACTCAAGGGTGCATCGAAGCTGTGTGAAGCTATCGAACACGGTATCAGTGCCGCGAAGTCGCCGAAGTCTGAGCTCGTCTCCTTTTTGGAGCCGGTGCAGGAAATGACCACGGCGGCGATACCGATGATGGACGCGTACGGCGCGCGATGCTTAATTGCTTCAACGCGTGGCTTTGGTGACGCAGGTGCGAAAGCGGACGTATTATTACCAGTGCTCTCTTGGTCTTTAGATTCCATGGCGAATGACACGAACGCCAAGGCTGCGCTAGTCGTGGAAATTTTGCAAGCGTACACACCAGATTACGCGTCGACGTTTGGCAAAGATGGTGGCGAAGGCTGGGCGCTTTTGATGCGATGCATGGTGCCGCCCAGCCCGCCGGCCGTTCGCGCTGCTGCATTCAGCTGCGCGACGCCCGAGTTTGCGCACGCGCTGAAAACTGACCCAAAGGCTCAGCTCTTTAAGATTTTGTTCAACGCCGTCAACGCCGACGCAGATGAAGTGTCCAGAAGAGAGGCGCAGGTTGCCGTCGACGCACTCACAATTGACGCGAGCGATGTCGTTAAGACGTTAGAATCTGCACTGTCAAACGCGCCAGCTTCTGCTCCTGCGAAAAAGAAGGGCAAAACCGCGAGTGCAAAGTCGGATTCGACCGTCATGCTGGGCAGCCAAGAACTGGTGCAAGCCGCAGTCACGGCTCTTGAGGTTCTCGGTTGGAAGATTGACAAGACGGAACACCTCGACAAGCTTGTCGAGCCGTGTCAGCACTTTTTGGAAGCACTTTTAAATGAAGCTGCCGCTCGTGCGAAGAAAAACGACGACGACGATGATTCGGATTCAGACTCTGAGGACTCTGACGACGAATCTGGCGTCGCCGCGGGAGGCTACATCGAAGCACTTACTTTGCGCACATTAGAATCACTCGCTCTCGCAAAGGTGAAGAGCAAAGCGTGGGATGTCCCACTCATCATCCGCGCCGTGCGTGAAGTTTCGGAAGGCGCGGCTCGAAGTGCGGCTTTAGCTTGCCTCGCGCAAGTGGCGCACGCGTCTCCAGACGCCGTTCTTCAGCACATGTTTGAAGTCGGTTCGGCATTATCCGATCGAGCGGCGGCCCGTGACGACGTTTTGTCGCAGCGCGCCTTAGAAAACGCGTTGACAGCTGTCGTGCCGGTGTGGTTGAAGAGCGGTGAAAGTTTGGCCAACGTTGTCAGCCGGCTCATTGACTCTCTTCCGAGCGCTCCGCCGCGGCGACGAGCGCCCATTTGCGCCGCGCTCATCCGAGCTTCGCCAGTGGGCGAGGCGCTACCAGTGATCATTTTGAACATGCTTCGTCGTACGAAGTCCCTAGAAGAATCTGCACGCGAACTTCGTGTCAAGTCTTTTACAGTAGACGCCGTTGACGTGCCAGTCGGTGACGAAGACGCGTGGGTCGGCGAACTCCTTTCGTCTCTTCTCGCGTGCGAATCGCCCGTGGACTCCGTCACCGCATTAGTCACCGCACTCAAGGTACGTTTCATCGCTCGTGTTTCTCTTCTTTTTCTCGACCATTTCTATGATGAAAGATTCTTTTGTGTCAGGATTCTGACTCCGTTGATGAGACATACGAATCTGCTGCTTTCCTTCTGAGACATGTTTTGTTATCATTGCATTCGTCGTTCGCGAGCCAAGCACGCGTACTAACCAATTTCTTCGTATCGTCATTAGGAATCTTCTGCTGACGGCGCCCGTATCGTGCGCATGTGCGCGGAAACGAGTGCGAAACACTTGTCAATGCCGCAGTTTATTCGCGCCCAAAAGCGCGTCGCCGATGTCGAAGACGCGGAGCGACTCCAAACCGGCTACGCCGCGTTGGCAGAATCTGCGATTGTGCTCTTACAATCTGCAGCGGCGATTGAAAAGTCGCCATCAAAGTCGAAATCTTCCAAGTCACCGGTGAAGAACGCCGCCAAGGCGGAGGCGAGCGGGCAAAACTTGTTGAGCGCGCTCGATGGTTTGCTCGCGCCTGGCCCATTCTTGAGCGCTCTGACGCCGCTTCTCGCGCACAAGGAGGGACGAGTTCGACGTAAGGTGCTCGCTCTCGTCACTGATCGTTTGCAAAATGGCGAACGTGACACCGCGGGAGGAGATGGCGCCGAAGCAGCCGCGGGTGTCGCCTTGATTCAACAATTGTCGGCATTGATTCAATCCGCGAGCGCGACGACGTCGCAAGCCGCGCTCGTGTCTTTAGAGGCTGCCGCGGTTCGCTTCACATCGAGCAAGGATGTCACGAAGGCTCTCATTGGTGTCATCCCGGCGGTGATTTCTCGTCTCGGTGCCGATTCGCAAACGCTCGCGGCATCGTCCGCGCTGTCGCTCGCGACGCTCGCCAAAGTGTTAGGCATTCGCATGGCGCCCGTCATCAACGCCGCTGTCCCAGCGCTCATTAAAACCACTACATCCGCCGCCGATTCGTTCAGTAGCGACGGAAACAAACACGGTGACGATGGGAACGAAGACATGCTTGTCGTTCACGCGTGCATCGCTGCGATTCGCATGTTTGTCAAGCATCTCGCGGGGTTCATGTCGCCATTTTTAGCCGACGTCATCAACGTGGCGTTGCACCCCGCCGTGGTGCCAAAGACTGGTGCGCCAGAAGTTACCGGTGACGTCAAGGCTGTGCACGAGTTGGCTTTATTGCTCCGACAAGAGCTTCCGACAACGATTGAGTTGCGTTTGTTAGTGCGACCATTGGTGGATGCGTGGGATTCGTGCGTCGCGCACCAGGGCGCCGACGGCGCCGCTTCGTGCGCCGCCCTCTTGGAGATTATCGCCGCCGCTGGTGACGTCGATAACGCATCGAACGCCCATCGGCAGCAACTCTTCATCGTGGTACTACGCGCGTTGGATATTCGGCGACATGCGCCTGTGGGTGCGCCGGAAGCGGCGCTGGATGCTGTCGAAGGCGCCGCCGTCCAGGCATGCGTATCGCTCGCGCTCAAATGCACCGAAAGCGAGTTTTTACCCTTCTTCTTGCAATGCGTCGAGTGGGCGCGTGCGCGCTCTGGCGAGACCGAAGTCACTCGAACGCGCCTCGCCGCGTTGTTCCGTCTCGCAGCATCGCTTGCGGATGAGCTTCGGTCAGTGTTTGTGCCGTTTTTCCGTCACTTGCTCGATTTAGCCGCTGCCGCGCTCGACTCGGATGCGGACCCGACGAGCAGCAAGAAGAAGCGAAAGAGCTCGAATTCAGAGCTCGTCGCCCAAAATGATATTTGGCGCATGCGCAAGTGGACGTTAGGCGCATTGCGCCGATGCTTCCAGTACGATAGCGTCGGTTTTATGGATTCCAACCGGTACAACCTATTGTACCCGCTCGTCGCGGCGCAACTCAAGGCGTCGCCGCCCACGGATTCTGACGAAAGCGACTACGAACACTTTATGGATGAAGATTCGTTTGGAGCCGAAGCGGTGGCGGCGTGCTCATCGCTTCTTGCCGCCGCACCTGATGATGCGCATTGGAAACCTTTACATCGCGCCATTCTCATGACGGGTCGCGAAGAACTCTCGCGAAGCAAATTCTTGACGATTAAAACCATCGATCAAGTGGTGGATAAATTACAAGAGGAGTATCTCGCGCTGTTACCCGAAGCGATTCCATTTATGGCGGAGCTCATGGAAGATTTCGATACCGAGATTGAGCTGGAGACGCGCAAATTGACGAAGCGATTGAGCGCGCTTTCGGGTGAGGATTTGAAGTCGTTGATGCGGGACGGGTTCACGCCAAAGGGTAAAAAGGATGAAGATAAAGACGACGAGGACGACGATGATGATAACGACGACGACGAGTCTGAAGAGTCTGATTACTAGCCACTACATAGTCTATACATTGAATACTACAATACGATTGTTCCCTAAAATTCTAAATCTTGCTCCGTCATGTTTGAAAGATAAAAGCTGTTGAAGTCGACGCGCTCGATGAATCCAACCGCGGCTTCGCTCGATGTCACGCGTACGCGGAAGCAAAGCTGCGTCATAAGCGCGCGAAACTTGGCGTGGATCTGCTGTGCACTGGCGTACGCTGGACCATCGGTGAGTAACGTTTCCGCTGTACGCGCGCTAAAGAGCGCTCCTAAATCCAGCGCGAGCTGCAAGCCATCCTCGACGAGTGCCTTGAGCGCCGTGTCCACATGTCGTAAGAAGCACGCCTCGTGCACGCGCGCGCAGTACCGCTCCACGACAGCGCGCAAATCATGCAAATCGCGCGGAACGATGTTTCCTTGCGCGTCGCGAACATGCGTATTCAAAAAGCGCCCGGCGCCGAGATGCACCGCTTCAAAGACATGCCCGTACAGAGCGTCTATAAAGTGTTGAAACTCAGTCACCAAGAGGGATAATTTTCGAAGACGCCTCGAACGAAGATCCAGATTCGTTTGCGTGGTGTTTCTGAGCGCGTTCGAACGACTGCTTGCGTGTAGGAGCGCAGAACACGCGCGCACCGCTCGCGCACCATGGCAAATTTGCAACAACGCGACTTGAGAGTGGGACAACGCGTACTTTTCATTCATCCCAACAAACGCCAAATTCAATGGCCACGGAAGCGCGTACTCACACGTTAACCCACTGCACAAGTTGAGGTTGAATGCATCAAACGTCATGCCATCATCGTCGTTTTCACGCATGGACAGACGCTCACACAATGGATGCTCGTTCAATCCGACGTCTTGCAACGCGTCCTCGAGAACGCCGCGCGCGATGTGTTGACTCGAGCGAATGATTTTCGCTCTCGTATCCGCGCACGCACGTTCAAGGCCGCGTACGATACCATCGAAGAATGCGCTCTCACCACCTAAAGTAAAGCGTACGACAGCGTTGAAGTGCGCTTCAAATGCGAGGTGGTCAAAGAACACCGACATGGTAAAGCGTCCAATGGATAAGCATTGTCGCTGGACGATTTCGCTCATCTTGTGCCTGAGAAGCACAGGAAGCGGGGTTCCAAAGGCAGTGTCCTCGGCGATATCTTCGTCGTCGACAGCTGCGCCGCGGTGCTCGATCGCGTCCTCTTGCGGGGCTACAATTGTTATTGCGTTAGGCGGCAGTGCAGTATCAAGCGCTGTATCCTCCATCTGCGGGGCGGTAACCATTGGATCGAAGGTTTCTTCGTGGACCTCGCTGGCGATATTTGACAAGGTTGACACGATGCCGGTGTCCGATATTTCGGCGGTGGCAACATGCGTGATAGATAGCGGTACAACGACGTCGTCGTCGTCATATGCCGCGGCGGTCTCAACGCTTTCGAACGGCAAGACAATCAATTCGCTCGGAGGTGCGATCGTTAAGCCCGCGCTCATGACATCTGCGAGTTTCACCACTGCAGCTTCTTCATGTTCTGACTCCATGCGTCGTATAAACGCGAGGCGTTCGTCAGACAGCGCGAGCCGGGCATTTTGCCATTTGAACCACCGCAACCTTGCGTCTTCCTGTCGCACGTGAAGTTCTGTTTTAGCCATTTGTTCTGCGAGCTTACGTTGCTCTTCAGCGCGATGCTCTTCGGCTTTAGCTTCGAGCCAAGCGCGCTCATCTGCAATGCGACGTTCTCGTGCCTCAATTCGACTCGCTTCTCGTCGCTCTAACTCTTCAAGCTGTCCTTCACGTTTTTCCTTTTTCGCCGCGGCAGTCGCGTTGAGACGTTGAAGGCGCTCTTCTTCTCGCGCCTGAATCGCTATGCGTAACGCATCTACGTTTTCTACGCGTTTCATTTCAGCCTCCTCGGCGTGAGCGGTTCGTTTTGCTTGCATGTCTTTGAGACATTCGCGAGATAGCACCAAGACGCGTGACTCCAACAGTCGCACTCGATTTCTCCAGTCACGTGTGTGTTGTTCAGTGTACGCATCAAAAGACGACGTGCTCTCAAATGCATCTTTTATAGCTCGTGTAAACTCCCGAGTCTGCGGCAAACGTTGAAGGATGCGCAATTGTAAACCAGCGAGAAGAATATCATTCTCGAGCCCAGACGTCACGTCTTGTGCCATGCCAGCTCGAACACGTGCGAGGTGAAGCGTTGCAGTCTCCACGAAATCCGGTGAATCGTGGAATGGTCCACCGAGCCAACACGGCACCGCTCCATCAACGCGACACTCGTCGAACGTGCGCAAGTTGGACCACGACGGTGCACACTCGATGAGAAACTCGTTTGCGGCGTCGCTCGCAGTGGCAGAATATAGCCAAGACATGACGCCGTCGATGATAGGCTTCATCGCTCTCGCGTAGATATACTGTATTAACGCTGATTCTTCGTCCTCTACGTGCGAAAGCGACGCTTGCAAACGTTGAAGGAGCTTATCGTGCGACACCGCGTGTGTTTCGAGTGACCGTTCAGACGCCAACAAGTGGAACATGACGTCAATTTGATGCCGCACGCGTTTCGTATGCACCGTGAGCTCTAGCAGCGTGATGTCGGGTGCTTCGGTGGCATGCATCGACGTCGACAATGACATCGATGCGCCGTGGCTTGAACGAGTACACTCTTCGCTTTCGCTGCATCGACGTTCCGCCGTCGCGTCCGCCATGGAATACAACGCCGCCGCGTGCGCACGAAAAATCTCTTCGAGTGCGTTCGCAACTGGACGCATGTATGGCGTGCAAAGCTCAGAAACGACGTAACGTAGCTCGCAGCGACGCTCGGCGGACGTCGCGAACGTCTTCAGTACGTTTTGAAACGCGCGAGTGGAGCTCGCTTGGAATCGCATGGAGACTCGTCCATCCGCCGCGGCCGCCGCGGCTAACATAGCCGCGCTAGTTTCACACCCACTGAGCGCCGCGAGTGCGACGTGCACGCAATCGCGTTCGCTTGCGATCACGGTTTCGCTTTCAAGCTCTTTGATTGTGCGAAACGAACGCCTATACGCGATGTCAAATGCTTCCGCGTCCAAAGCCGACGAGCGGGACGGCGCCAGCGACGAGTCCCACCCACGTCGTTCCGCGATTGGAACGTCAACCGCGCGTAACCATTGATTGGCGGATTCTATTTCTAGTGCTTCTGCGTCGACAACGACGTGCGTGGTCACGCCATCGTCGTCTACTTTGGTGTCGTCGCCGCTGGCGACGTTGGCGCTATCGATGTCGTCCTCGTCGTCGCTCTCAGCTTCAACAAATCCAAACGTCGACGCCACTGGCGCGAGCCCGAACACCGCACCGCGCTGCAAGCCCGGCAGAGTGAACATGTCACGCGCCGTCGCCACCGCCCCCTCATCCGCGCGCGCGCTCGCGGTCGCGAGCGTATCCGTACGTAACCGACCGACGTCTGGCGTCGCGCTCCACCTCGATACGCTCGTCTTCGCCGCCGCATCCCCTGCGTTCGTCAACACCTCAACACCCGCGAGCGCCGACCGCACACCACTCGCCGCGACGTCCTCAACGCGCTCGCTCGACGCACACAGCGCGAATAATACGCGAAGTACGCCCTCACGCGTCTCTTCGTCGCTCGACGTTGACTCTCGCCGCAGCTCATCCACCGCTGCATCCAACGCTCGCGCCGCGTCCTCACCGCGCACGCGCAACGTGCGTAAATACACATCATCATACGTCACGCCACGCGCATTCGTCGTCGTCGTCGTCGTCGTCGTCGACGCCTCGTCGCACGCGTCCGCGAGGACAGAGCGTTCGCGCGCGCGCGGAGCTCGACCACTCTCGTGCGTGAGCACAATCTCATACGCCCGCGCCACCGCTCGCCGACGCGCAGCGGCTACCACGGCATCGACGTCGCCGTCTGACTCGCGCGCCTCGCGTACAAACGCCCCGACGTCGAGCGTGCGGTCGACTAATCCGCGCATGAGCGCTCTCGCGCTCAGCACAACGGCATCATCTTCCGCGCCCATGGACGCCGCGCGCGACATGGACGCCCCGCGCGCGCCTTGCGCGCACCGCTCACGAATAGTTCTACGCGCTCGCGCGGCGCCGCGCGGTATCGGTCGTCCGGCGTCGTCAACTCACGCGTGAGTTCGCCCGGGACAGCCGTTACAAATTGACGCGACAAAATCATCATCAGCTTTCGTCGTCGTCGTCGTCGTCTCGCATGAGCGCGCCGCTCCCAACGTGGCCGACGCCACCGATGCCAGCGCCGCTCTACGCTTCGCCCGCGCCCGAGACCCCGCGCGGCGACGGCGGGGTTACGACGAGCGGTGATGATGATTCGCGACTCGTGAGCTCCCACGACGCATCGCTGTCGTTGTCGCCGCCGCCGCCGCCGCCGCCGCCGCTCGCAGAAGACGTCGCACCGACGATTGCGTTGCATGCGCGCGCGAAGCGCTCGCAGCGGCGCGCGCGGTCGATGCCGAAACGCGCGAAAACGTGGGCTTTGGCGAGACTGCGACCGAAAGCGTTGAAACGGCCGCGCGCGCTCGCGGCGGCTGCGCTGGCGAAACGTCGCGATAAAGGCGCTGAACTCGCGCAGGCGGTGGTGAGTGCGGCGTGCGTGGCGCTGGCGAACGTTGGACGCGAATGGCGGGGGCGGAGCGCGATGGGGAGGGTGGGGTTTTTGTTTTCATTCGCGCGAGCGGGCGCGAAGGCGGCGGGCGCGGCGTTGGCGAACGCGTGCGTGAGATGTTGGGCTCCCAAGGTGCATGGTGTGATGAC
>Ga0181597_10005661_pt1 | contig 11916 bp, 9 predicted proteins | sample 041ome_5_FD_148647 | JGI IMG/M metagenome (GOLD analysis project Ga0181597, IMG submission 148647) | Coastal salt marsh microbial communities from the Groves Creek Marsh, Skidaway Island, Georgia - 041403US metaG (spades assembly) | ecosystem: Environmental > Aquatic > Marine > Intertidal zone >... | reverse complement strand
AGATAGCCTACCTTGCCAGAGTCGGTATCAAGAATGCGGGTCTTTGGTACTGCGTTGGTACTGATTTGCCCGGATCTCATGGTGATCGATCTTGGCTCGCTGGCACCCGGGTCGAGTACCTCGAAACTGTGCTCCTCGTTGATTTGGCCGGGCCATAGTCCGTCGTTGAGGGTGGCAGTGTCCGTGCCGTTGACTAGGTCTACTCCGTCGACTGTGACGATGCGGGCACCGCGCTCCAGGCCGGCCTGGGCGGCGGGAGAATTCTCCTGGACTAGGGCGATCACTAGCTCTCGCGGAACCGACCTGCTAATGAGCCGGTAGGTCGCGCCGTAGCCAAAGGTAAGCCCTTGTTCACTCTCGGCCAGATATTCAGCGGTGTCTCGAGTGTAGTGATAGCGATCCTTGGGGTTGCCCGAAGCGGTGGTCTGCTGTGTCTTCAGCAAATCAAAGTATTCGGCCACGCCCTCAGCAGATGTTGCGTAGAGACCGGGGTCTCGATCTTGGATTTCGTCGTACCACAGATAGGTCTCATTTGACCAAGACCTCAGCCAATAGCCCTCATCCTCAAAGCTACCCTGCATATCGGGAAAGGTATCACTCGCGGTATTTGCGCGTGGTGCACCGCAGGAGTCTTTGAAGACGCTGGATGATTGAAAGTTGCCTGGGACGAAAGCCGAGTCGCTTGAACCGCCTGCCGGCGTTGGCTCTGCGTTGGGGCTTGGGTTTGCCCCCGCCGCCGGTGCAGCTGAAGAGCCGCCGCCGCCACAGGCGGCTATAACAAGGCTCGTGACAATCAAGCCGACAAAAGAGGTCTTGCTGTGGCGACGATGGGAAGAGTTCATCAAAAAACTTCGCAAGCGTGATGTGAGACACTTATTTAGTCCACTTTGGTTGCGCTTTCAATTATTTGATGATGACTGAACTGTGACCTACCGGCATCGCTCATTTGCCTATTCATCGATAGCGTTCACCTCGGCGGTCAAATTCGGTCACAATATGGCCATGGTTGAGACGCTCACATTCGAGAACTTTGAGGTGACAGTTATACGGTCATCGCGACGAAAAACCGCGGTCATCAAAGTCGACTTAGAGGGGGTATCGGTGCGTGTTCCAGCGGACCTGCCGCTGGCGCGAATCGAAAAGCTGGTGGCGGAAAAGACCGTCTGGATAGAGCGCAAGCTGGCGGAGGCCGAGCGCAAACAACGAGGGATTGCGGAGCAGGCTGAGCAAAATTCAACACTTGCGGACGGTTCGCGCATCATGGTGCAAGGACAACTCCTGCCGCTTCGGCTCATCGAATCTGACCACATGAGGGTGGTGCAAACATCGGATCGCCTAGAGGTTTACGCAGACGGTGATGTGCTTGGGGACACAGAGCAGGTGCGCGCCTTAGTGGAGCAGTGGCTCTACGGGCGCGCGGTTGAAGAACTCAACTTTTGCGTCAATGTCTACAAGCAGCGGGTAGGCGCGACACCCAGCAGAATTCAAATCAAAGATTATCGAGCACGTTGGGGTAGCTGTAAGCCCGACGGCAGTATTCAGCTGAACTGGCGGCTCATTCACGCACCCATGCACATTATGGACTACGTGGTGGTGCATGAGCTCTGTCACCTGCTGGAGATGAACCACAGCAAGCGCTTCTGGTCAGAGGTTGAGCGCGTGGAGCCTCAGTACAAAATGAAAAGGCAGTGGCTAAGGGACAACGGCTGGCAGCTGAGCTTTTAAAGTGAAAATGGCCACGGCCAGCAAAGGCTGCTAGACCCCGAGAGAATTGCTGTAAGTCATGGAACAACAAAAAAAGGATGAACCCGTGAGTGATATGCCTACCGTCAATGTCGTGACCAATGCCGAACGCGAAAAAGCTCTGCACACGATCGTGGCGGCATTCGCCGCCGATCCCTTGGTGCGCTGGATCGTGCCTCAGGCAGATACGTATTTAACCTATGGTGTACGGATGTTCGATGTCTTCGGCGGAGCAGCTTTCGCCGCAGGCGCTGCCTATGAAGCCGCAGGTTTTGCCGGTGCTGCTTTATGGGTACCACCGGGTCACGAAGACGAGTCCGCCGACGAGGCCTTTGGGCAGATCCTGACGGAAATTGCGAAGCCCGAGCAACTCGATGAAGTCACCAGCGTGCTGGATGAGATGCAGAGCTACCACCCCGTAGAGCCTTGCTGGTACCTGCCCCTAATCGGCGTTGATCCATGTCATCAGGGCCGCGGGTTGGGAGCGGCTTTGATGAAATACGCCCTCGATAAGGTCGATGCTGAGGGCTTGCCTGCCTATCTAGAGTCCTCAAATCCAGCGAATATAACCCTGTATCAGCGTCACGGGTTTGAGGTGATGGGGCGTATTCAAACCGCCAGTTCGCCGCCGGTACATCCAATGTATCGAGCCGCGCGCTAGCGCGAAAAGGTGCCAGTAATGGTGGCTTGGGCAAGAATGTTGTCGGCATAGGCCTCTTCAAATTCGCTGCGCGTGAGCGCGTCAAGACGCGTCATTCGCGGTTGGTCCGTACTCAGGGCATAAAGGACGAAGGTGTAGGTATGGGTATTGCCCTGTGGCGGACAGGGTCCCTCGTAGTTGTTTGTGCCCGCATAGGTCAAGCCTTCAACCACATCACTGAAACCAGTGCTGTCGGTTAGCGTTGCCGGATCGACGTCTTCCAACAAGTGTTCAACGGTGGCGTCGATGTTGAATAAATTCCAGTGCACGCAGGCATTAGCATCGGTGCCACATGGGGCGGTTTCATCGTCGATGATCAACGCATAGGAGCCGGTTGCTGCCGGGGCGTTGAGCCAGCTGAGTTGAGGTGAGTAGTTGTTGCCGCCGAGATCGGCGCAGGCGTGAATAAGCGGTATGGGCGTACCCGTATCGAAAGCGTTTGCGGTAAGCTGAAAGTCATCACTCTCGTCGTTGGTAACCGCCGCGACAATCGCTAACGAATCGCGCTCTGAGCCGTCGGAGACAAACACCGTCAGGTTGTAGACATTGTCGCCGCCATCATCCTGGGGCGCCTCGAAGTCCGGTGACGATGCAAAACTCAGCCTGCCGCTCTCGTCGATGCTGAAAAGACTCGCGTCCGCGCCACTGAGGGTGAACGTGAGCGCGTCGCCCTCGGCATCGCTGGCGGCAACCTCTAGCACCAAGGTGGTATTTTCCGCCACCGAGACCTCACCGCTTGATTCGATGGCAGGGGCACTGTTGGTGTCCACACCGGCGGTGATCGGATCACCGCGGTCCCCGCTGCCGCCACCACAAGCCGATAGGGCAATAACGCTCGCGAGCACTAGGCCAATAAAAGTCTCATCACGTTGCTGCATTTCCATACGGCACCCTCTGCGTAGATCAAAAGATGACGCTACAGCGGTGATGGTTGCCGGGCAATGAAATGTTGCTCCGCGACCGAGGTTACACCGACTCGTACCTCGGCCTTGTTACCAGCACTAGGCGCGCTATGGGGCTATCAGTCGAATAGCTCGCCGCCGCAGACTGATGCGGTGGTGCCATGCTTCTCAAAGGCCTTGATCACATTGGCTCCGGTGCGCCAGCGATGCACCTCATCCGGCCCGTCGACCAGACGCTGAGAGCGAATGCCCGTGTACCAGCGCGCCAGGGGCGTATCGTGGCTATAGCCAAGGGCGCCGTGCAGCTGAAGAGCGGTATCCACAACCTGATGCACCATGTTGGCCAAAAAGACCTTGGCGATGCCGTTTTCGTTGCGCAGATCCATACCGTTTTCGGCTTTGTAGGCAATATGCAGAAGCATCAAACGCGCTTTGTAAATCTCTGACGCGCAATCTGCCAGCATCCAGCGCACGCCTTGGCGGTCTGCCAGGCGTTCACCGAAAGTGCTACGGCTGGTCACATGCTTTGCCGCCAGATCCAGTGCCCGCTGCGCCATGGCCACATTGTGCATGCCGTGTCGCAGTCGCCCATAGGCTAAACGGTGCTGACCCATGTTGAAGCCCTGACCCTGACCGCCCAAAATGTTCTCTCGCGGCACGCGCAAATTTTCAATTTTGATCTCAGAGTGGCTGCCCCCGAGCTTGAGACCCAAATCGGTATGTGGCTGCATGGTCTCGATGTTGCGCACGATGTTGTAACCCGGGTTGGGCAGTTCAACGATGAAAGTACTGTACTGCTCGTGACGAGGTGCTTCCGGATCCGTCTTGGCCATGACGACTGCAATGTCCGCAACGCTGGCTGACGAGCTGAACCATTTCTCGCCGTTGAGCACCCACTCATCACCGTCTAGTACCGCAGACGTCTGCATACCGGTGGCGTCTGCGCCGGCAGCTTTCTCGGTCATGGAGTAGCAAATACGCTTTTCACCGTTTAGCAGCGGCTTTAAGTACTTTTCTTTTTGAAAGTCTGTGCCATGTTCCAGCAGGGTCAGCATGGTGGCATCGTCCGGGCCTTGAGTGTTGAGCGACAGTGCGCCGAGATAGCTTTCGCCCAGCTCCATCTGTACAAGGGCGTTGGCCAACGGGCGCAAACCCATGCCCCCGTGTTCGGTTGGAATGAAAGGACACCAAAGTCCTTGGTTACGCGCCTTGCTGCGCAATCCCGCCAGGGTTTCGTCAAAGTTGTCTGCTGTGCAAACCTCTTCAGCCGGATGGCATTCGCTTTGTACGAAGGCGCGCACCTTGTCGCGCACGGCCTTGGTGTCTTCTGGAATCGTAAAGTCGATCATATTCTCCCCCGAGTTTGTTATTGATCTGGTCTCGAATGTAGCACGGCAACTTGTCCCGTTTCGAATCTAGAGGTAAAAAGCGCTTGAATAAAAAAACGAGAGGGAAAGATGAGCGAAGCCGTAGATTTAGATAGCGATTTGTTTGAACTGGCCATGTCTGCGCAAGCGCAGCCGCTGATGGACGCCGTGCAGCGCCACATTACTGAGAATGTTGAGCCCATTGTCGAAGAGTTCTATGCGCTGAACAGCGAAAAAACCGACCGCTGGAGCTGGCACCCACGACAGCTTGAGCTGCTGGAAGGTGCCAAGAACAAAGCCAAAGAATCCGGTCTGTGGAATTTCTTTTTGCCTGATTCAGATACCGGCGAAGGTCTGACAAATCTGGACTACGCCTACATTGCTGCAGAGCTCGGCAAGGTGCCGCTTGCCTCTGAAACCCTCAATTGCAGCGCGCCAGATACAGGCAACATGGAAGTGCTTGAACGGGTTGGCACACCCGAGCAAAAAGAGCGCTGGCTGAAGCCTCTGCTCAACGGTGAGATTCGCTCTGCTTACGCCATGACTGAACCATCCTTGCCATCATCGGATGCCAAGAACATCAGTACTCAAGCCGTACTCGATGGCGATGATTGGGTGATCAACGGTGAGAAGTACTACATCAGCGGTGCCGGTGATCCGCGCTGCAAAATAATGATCACCATGGTCAAGACCAGTCCCGACGCCGCCCCAAGTCGACAGCAATCGCAAATTTTGGTGCCAACAGATACAGAGGGCGTCGAAATACTTGAGGGCATGCAAGTATTTGGTGAAGACCATGCGCCCCGCGGTCATATGCACATTCGCTTCAATAACGTGCGTGTGCCGAAAGAAAATATACTGCTTGGTGAGGGCAGAGGCTTTGAGATCTCTCAGGTGCGCCTCGGCCCGGGCCGCATCCACCACTGCATGCGTTCGATTGGAAAGGCCGAAAAAGCCCTGGAACTCATGGTCAAGCGCTCGGGTACTCGCGTCGCTTTTGGCAAGCCCATTGCCAAGCTCGGCAAGAATATCGAAGTCATCTCGCGTGCGCGGATTGAGATCAATGCCATGCGCCTGGCAGTGCTGCAGGCCGCCAAGGCCATGGATGTGCTGGGCAACAAAGAGGCCCGGGTCTACGTCAGCGCGGTGAAAGCCATGGTGCCTGAGAAGGTATGCGAGATTATCGATGCGGCCATTCAAATGCATGGTGCGACGGGTATTTCACAGTGGACGCCCTTGGCGACCATGTACACAGATATGCGTCACCTGCGCTTTGCCGACGGTCCTGATGAGGTACACCACATGGTGGTGGGAAGAGCGGAACTGCAAAAATACGATTTGTGGTAGACGCCCGCTATTGGGTCTATTTCATGCGGTGATTTTCGGGGTCGTAAAAAGCCCCCAACTGAACCGTTACGGGGTACCTTTGCAAGGCAACTTCCACTTCGAAGTTGCCTTCTTTCAGCCAGGCTGCAGTGACACCTTCCTCGTGGGAGACTTCCGCCATGGCTAAACTCTTGCCGACTCGGTGGCCCCATGCTGCTGAGGTGGTTAGGCCTACGGCGGCGCCGTTCCGGAGAATGGGCTCGTCGTGCAGCATAAAGGGGGCGTCATTGCCCTCAATGGCCAAGCACACCAAGCGCTTGCGCTGTATGCCTCGCTGAGCGTCGATGGTCGGCTGCCCCAGATACCCGACTTTGTCTTTCGATGTGGCGAACCCTAGGCCCGCCTGCAGTGGCGTGATGTGATCGTGGATATCATCGCCCCAGTGCCGATAACCCTTTTCTATGCGACAGGCATTCATCGCATGAAAGCCTGCCGCGCGAATATTCAACGATGCCCCGGCCTGCCACAGCCGTTGCCAAAGTGTCCTAGCATCCTGAGAACGCACATACAGTTCGTAGCCGAGCTCGCCAACATAGCTCAGGCGATTGGCGCGAAACTTGAGCGCACCGGCGCAAAGCAGTTCGGATTCGTAATAGCCCAGCCTTGCCACTTTTTCGGTCTGATCGCAAATGGTCTTCAGTAGCTCGGACGACTTAGGCCCCATGGTGCCAATGATGGCAGTTCCCTCGTCTTGGCTTATCGCACAGTCAAATTCGGCACTGTGCTTGCCTAGCCAAAACCAGTCTTTGCGCTCGCTAACGCAGGCGCTGACGATCATAAATCGATCAGGCGCCAGCCGGGTGACGGTGACATCGGCCTCGATACCGCCGTTAGCGTTAAGCCACTGGGTGTAGACGATCTTGCCGATGGCGACATCAACGTTGTTCGCGCAAATATGCTGCATGCAGCTAAGTGCCTGAGGGCCTGCCACATGAAAAATGGGGTAACTGGACTGATCAAACAGGGCGACGTGGTTGGCGATGGCATCGCATTCACGCTGACAGGCTTCAAACCAATTGGGCTTGCCATAGGTGTACTGATATTCCGCGGGTTCGTTTTCCGCATACCAGTTAGGCCGTTCCCAGCCCGCCAACTCGCCCATCACCGCACCCAGTTGCGAGGTGGTCTGATGGAGCGGGCTTAGGCGAACGTTCCGACTGGTCGCATACTGCCGATGGGGCCAATGCATATCGTAGAGCAGCCCCAAGGTCTCCTTCGTGCGTTCAAACAGAAAGTCGGATTGGCTTTGAAAGGGAAAGGTACGACGCACGTCCACATCCCAAAGATCCATTGGCGGCGTGCCTTGGTGCATCCACTGCGCCAGCACTTTGCCGGCGCCGCCAGCAGATTGAATGCCTATCGAGTTAAAGCCGCAGGCCACAAAGAGGTTATCAAGCTCCGGGGTTGGTCCCAGCAGATAACGGTCGTCCGCGGTAAAGCTCTCCGGGCCGTTGAAGAAAAGATTGATTCCCGCATCGCCCAGTTCAGGAAAGCGCTTGATGGCCGTTTCCAGAATCGGCTCAAAATGCGCAAGATCATCGGGCAATGCGTCGAAGCAAAAATCCTCCGGGATTCCCTGCATGCCCCAAGGTTTGGCTTCCCGTTCAAAGCAGCCCAGCAGCAGTTTTCCGGCGTCGTATTTGAAATAGGTTTGTTCGTCGGGTACGCGCAAGGTAGGCCGCATGGCTGTGAAAGACTCCAGCGGCTCCGTAACCAGGTAAAAGTGCTCCGCGGCATGAAGAGGTAAATGAATATCATGCTGGGCGGCGAATTCGCGAGACCACATACCGCCAGCTAGGACCACTTGCTTGGCATTGATCAACGTGCCGTCGGCTAGGTGCACGCCTACAGCTTGGCCGTTCTCGATGGCCAGCCGTGCCACCTTCGTGTCTTCAAAAATCTGCGCGCCATTCGAGCGCGCCCCCTTGGCCAGCGCTAGGGTGGTATCAACAGGATTGGTTTGACCATCACCGGGCAGATAAACCCCACCGCACAGATCCTGGGTTTGAATCCCAGGCCACTGAGCCTGCACGAAGGATTCATCAACGACCTCGCATTTCACCCCAAAGGCATTGGCCATGGTGGCCTGGCGTTTTAGCTCTTCGAGGCGCTCCGGGTTCAAGGCCAAGGTCATGGAACCTGTTTGTTGATAGCCGGTTTCTTGTCCCGTTTGCCGGGCCAGCTCCGCGAAAAGCTCCGTCGAGTAGCTCGATAGGCGGGTCATATTCTGTGACGCCCGCAGCTGAGCCACTAAGCCAGCCGCATGCCAGGTCGTGCCGCTGGTCAGTTTTTTGCGCTCCAACAAAACCACATCGCTGATGCCCAACTGGGTCAGGTGATAGGCGATGGAGCAGCCGACGATGCCGCCCCCGATGACGACGACGTTGGCAGATCCAATCTCCGAGGGATTCATGTTTTGAAGGTGCGCCTTGCTTAACGCTGGGATGCCAATGCCCGAAGCGCTCGATAGGTAGCACCGTACAGGGCAAGGTCCGTTGGGTACGGGTGCGAGGAGAGCTTCACGCAAACCAGCGCCTTGGCACGATCCACGTAAATCGACTGACCGTGAATGCCAATACACATGATTTCCTCAGCCCTCGGATCCGCCCAGACTTGGTTGCGGTAGTGGCCGTTGGGCAGCAAGCCGCCATAGTCGCTATCGGCAAACAGCCTGCGCACATGATCATTGCCCAGACGCGTATCACGCACCCAGGTTGCGGGCACGATTTGCTGATCGTTATAAAAACCATCGTTACGCAGTAACTCACCGAAGCGCGCCAAATCACGGGCGCAGGCGCTCATGCCGGCACCCATATAGGGCAAGCCGACGGCATCGACCACCACGTTGGCATCGAATTCAGTTCCCATAGGTTGCCAAAGTCTTTGGCTAAAGAACTCTCCGAAGGGCTGGTTGACGGCTCGCTCGATTACCGCGGTGCACAGGTTGGTGAGGACTGTTCGATAGTGAAAGTGTTCGTTTTCTTGTTGTTCGGTGTGAATGCGCTGTTGGCAGTACGCAAGCAGTGAGCGCGGCGAGGTGGCGGTTTGTAAATCGGGACACCATCCCACCACGGCGGCTTCGTGCCAAAAATCATCTTCGCGTCGATCATAGTCTTCGGAGTAGGCCACCCCGGCGGTCATGTCTAAGGCGGTTTGGACAGTGGTGTCTCGAAAGGCACTGTTCGCCAGCTCGGGTAAGTAATCGCTCACTAAGCTACCGGTCTCTAACAAACCTTCGTCGACAGCGATGCCTGCCAACATTCCGACAAAGGATTTTGATACCGAGTTCAGCAGGTGCGGCGTATCTGCACCCATGTCATTGAAATACTGCTCGGTAATGATGATTCCATCCTGCAGAACAATGAATGCATCGGTGTAGGTGCTGTCGAGAAAGTATTGCAGCGTTCGGGTCTCTCCCTGGGACACCGGATAGGTCAGTTGACCGAGGTCTTCGATTGCATATTCAAAGGCTGAGGCCTGACCGTTAGATCGACGGATCGAAGTGGTATTGAACAGCGCAGACATATGCCGAAAGCTGTGCCGGTTGTGGGGTGGTTGATTCCAGTTGGCGGTGGAATAAGCGGGTTGGCCGGTTTGGGTCATCGATAAGGCTTGTAGACTCAGTGCGGTCAGATTCTCTTTGACGGCGACGCGAGTCAAGGCTCGAGATGATTAAGACGTCGTGATAACCGTTCGTCGGATTTGGCTCGCTAAGACCGCGATGCCCTGCAACGCTGATCTTTGCGACGATTTATCCTTGTAAGGGCAGAGATACCGTAAGAAAACTTTAGGGAGGAACTATGACTAAACGCAATGGACTGATCGCCTTTGTTGCCGTCATCTTAGTCATTTTGGTGTTTGCGACACCCATTGGCCCCATGCCGGGATTCTTCATTGGCGGACAGCCAACGCCGGTTCCCAAGGCTTGGCCGGATACCGCCGAGGTTGATGAGATCTTGCTTAAGGTGCCGGGAACCCTGCCTCGAGTGGTGATCATATGGGTTGTCCAAGTTGACAGTGAACTCTACGTGGTGGGCAGCAGATCCAGCGGTTGGGTACAGCGCATTGCCGATGGTGCCAACGTTGAGATGCGATTGTCCGGCAACACCTATGCGCTTGCTGCGGTTCCCATAAAGCAAGAGTTAGAGCGAGTTGTGAACGCTTACAAGAACAAATACCGGGGAGACTATCCGGACATTGTGGCCGGATTTCCGACGCTTGAAGAGGCCGGTGATCAATTCGGCGTGTATCGGCTGGATGCCCGTTAGGTTTGAGGGCTGCCAGCTAGCTTATCGTTACGCTGTAGCGAAAATAGCAGTGTCATATGCGGTACGGTCAGCGCGGCGAGGGCTAGAAAGGTATACCTCAGCGACGATGGATCAATGCCAGCCCTGGACGCTTGGTCCCATGCCACCGGATACCACCATACCAAGATCGCGATGCACAGCAGCACCAGAGCGGTGAGCCCGTAGACCGCGAAGAGTGAGCCGTCGGCAGTATGCTGGCGCCAACGGCGTAGATGAAACGGACTGTGCAGGCAGGCAAAATAGCAGGCGAAGGCGGCCAGTGGGCCCGCCGCGAGGCAGACTAATCCATAGCCCGCGATCAATGCTGGCATGGGGTTCGGTGATAATGTTTGGCTTGGCCAGCAGCAGTAGATCACCGCTGGAATCGCCAGCAAACCAAAAAGTTGCGTCGACTGAACAAGGTCAGCAACCCCGGTAATGATGGTGAATAGCGACGCGACGGTAGTGGTCGCCAGCAGACACGGCAGGGCGACAATCGCAATTCCCCAGGCCCACTTGCGTACGGTTGGCTGGGTGTGCCAGTCGGAGTCACCAAAGTGAAAGGCGGAATAAACCAGAAAACTGAACAAAAACATCAGCGGCAGCGACCACCACAGCAGTACCGTTATTCCGGCTAAGGCGATGTAGCCTGCCAGGGCAGCAAAAAACATTGCGCCATGGTAGCGCTCGGACAACAGATAGTAGTCGAAAGCGCCATGAGGCAGACCGGCTACCAAGATCACAAGGCAAAGGGCGGTAACGAATGCTCCGTTGGCATTCGTATCGGCACCGCTCGTCAAACCAAACAGCAGCGCTAGTACCGCACAACCAAGGTATAGGCTGAAGGGTCTAAGCGTTGACAACATGGCGTAGAGCTTGGCGGATAAAAGCGCCCATCGGTAGTGCCGTCATCACGCGAATCACATCGCTGGGTCTTGCCCGATCACTAAGAAAGCGCACAAGCGCGTCGCTAGGTACCCTGTTGAACAGGCGAAAAAAGATCTCACCGCCGCGCTGGGGGTGCTCCTCCAAGAAGGCGATAAACACCGCATCGAGCCAGCGAACCAGAGGCGAGCGCGCGGGGACTGCGCTTAGTTTTGCATCGGCAAACAGTGCCTGCACCTGACGGCTCGCTTGATGTTGTGCATGGGGGTAGCAATAGCCTGTCGAGGGTTTGACCGTATCGCTGTGCAAACCCATGGGAATGATCTGCCGGTGGTCTCGCGCTGCTAAACTCGGAGCCTGCCGTGGCATCGGAATGACACCCTGCTCGCGATGCACTATCCGCCAATCACTTAAACCAAAACGATCTGTTAAGTACCGCCGCAGCTCCTGCTCATACACTTCTTTTGCTGGAACTGCTTTCGAGAAGTGTGTCGTTTCTATCAGTGCATGACGCGGACTGAAGGGCAGTACGTAGAAGAAGTGGATGTCTTCGGCATCGCCAACAAAATCCATCAGTGTCACAGTGGTAGGGTCGAAGACATCGGTTTCCGTTTCGAGCTCCCAACCTACGAAGTGCTGCAGCAAAA
>Ga0181597_10005660_pt1 | contig 11917 bp, 8 predicted proteins | sample 041ome_5_FD_148647 | JGI IMG/M metagenome (GOLD analysis project Ga0181597, IMG submission 148647) | Coastal salt marsh microbial communities from the Groves Creek Marsh, Skidaway Island, Georgia - 041403US metaG (spades assembly) | ecosystem: Environmental > Aquatic > Marine > Intertidal zone >... | reverse complement strand
TATCCTCACCATAGCGGCCACCTAGAGAGCAAATTAGCCAAACTCTTAGGGGTAGAAGCAAAAGAGATAGGCATAACCAAAAACGTAAGCGAAGGGGTGAACCACATTGCTTGGGGTATCGACTTAGAAGAAGGTGACGAGGTCATTCTAACCCAGCATGAGCACATTGGAGGATGTGCGGCATGGATGAGGAGGGCGCAGTTAGAAAAGATAAAAATCAAAACCGTAACACTAGGAAAGGATGCAAGTGAAACCCTTGATATCTTAAAAAAAGCCATTGGCCCAAAAACCAAAGTGATTGCCGTTCCCCATATCCCGTGTACCATCGGACAAGTGCTTCCTGTAAAAGAAATTTGCTCCCTCGCACGCGAAAGAAACATCATTTCTGTCTTAGATGGGGCACACCCATTGGGAATGATCCAATTCAACCTGAAGGAAATAGGTTGTGATTATTACGCAGGTTGTTTTCATAAATGGTTGCTAGGCCCAATAGGAACGGGTTGGATGTACATTAAAAAAGACCGATTAAACGAAACCAAGGTAACCCACGTTGCCGCCTACAGTGTGAATAGTTTTGACATGAGCCAACATCCACCGGAAATGGCTCTTCCCAATGAAAGCGCTAGTCGATATAGTTATGGCACATTTGGAGGACCACAACTCAAAGGATGTGAAGCGGCGCTGGAACTGTATCAACAAATCGGACCGGGCAAAATAGAAAATCGCATACGCGAATTACACGCTTACCTCAGAAACACCTTGCTCACCAAGAAGGATGCGGTAGAAATTCTCACCCCAGCAGAAAACAAGTCCAACGCAGGACAACTGGGTTTTCGAATATCACCTCGCTATTGTTCCAAAGAGAAACCTAACAGTGGCTTTGTTGCATACGCCAGAAAAAACGGACTGATCCTCCGTTACGTTGGGGAAAACGGCATCGATTGTATCCGTGTGTCTACCCATTATTACAACCAAGAATCAGAGATAGATCGTTTCTTTGAACTACTCAAAGGGTATGCCTGGAACGAATGACCTAATCACACTGTATGAAGAAAAATGGCAGAACCACGAGCCATTAGAAATCACTACTTCAGGTAGTACGGGCGTACCAAAAACATGGATCTACCAACATGATTTATTGATCTGGAGCGCAAAACAAACCCGCAAACATTTTATTCCGCAACAGGTTTCCAAGCAACTCATCGCCCTGCCTCTTGATAAAGCAGGTGGTTTTTTCCAATGGGTAAGAAGTAAAGTTTGGGGAATACCCTTTGATATAATAGAACCCACTTCCAACCCACTTGCATCATACGAGGGTCAGGCCAATTTGGCCTCGTTTACACCCATGCAATTGCGCGCCATATTAAACAATGAAAGTAGTAAGGCAAGGCTCGCTCAATTTAAAGCAATCCTGATTGGAGGCGCTCCCATCGATGAAAATTTAGAGCAACAATTGTGTACTGAATTTCCAGATATTAAATGGGTCCATACTTTCGGAATGACAGAAACCTACTCTCACTTTGCCGGAAGAATATTGGGTAAAGAACATTACCGCTGTATCGATAATACCGAAATACAAACGGATGAAAGTGGCCGTTTGCAAGTAAAAAACCCCACTACCCATGGTTGGCTCCAAACCCATGATTTGATTAACATCCTGAGTCCCTCAAGTTTCCAATGGATAGGGCGAAGCGACTTTAGCATTAACTCTGGAGGAGTCAAAATACAACTTGAATCCGTTGAGAATGAAATTCGGCGGGCCCAACAATGGAACGAGGATGACTTTTTTTGTTGGTGGGAAGAAGATGAACAGCTCGGACAAGCTCTAGTCGCCTACCTTAAAAAAGGATTCACTCCACCGGAACATTGGGGAGTTACTCGTCAGCATACAAAACCCAGAATTGTTCGATATTTTGATCAACTTATCCGCACCAAAACAGGTAAGATACATCGAGAAAAAACATCAAAGTTTAGTGTACAAGAGAAAGGAAAGCACAAATAAGCCCATCCCCACAAGCCTCAAGCGATACATGTTTTTTTGAGCATCTACATAAGAAGCGGGCAAATCTATTTCCTTTAACTTTTTCATGGTCAACCATTGTGTGACCAATAGGTACACTACTAACAAAAGAGTATACAACGCTCCCGTATCTTGAAACATATCCAAATACCCGATCAACCAATACAATCCGATGACGGCAAACAACGCATACAGGGAATAAATTCTAAATCCTGAAAAGTGATTTAGTAGATGCCCCCTTTGCTCGTCGGTTAATAACTTCAGGGACTTTTCGTTTCTATGGCGATTGAATAAAACGATCCCAATAAGTGCCGCTAAACCCAATATCAATATGATTTCTTTCATTGCAAATATTCCATTTTATAGGTGAACGTTTGAGATGCTCCCGCATTGAGATGCATCATTCCTTCCTTTTCTGTCAAGACACCCGAGGCATTCGCGTGATCTGCTATCCCCCACCAGGGCTCTAAACAAAGGAACGGTGCACCGGGCTTTTTCCATACACCCCAATAAGGGGTCTCCGTTTCTACATAAAGCTTTACAAGTGGTATATTATCCTCTAAAATACAAATAGACGATATACCCGCTTGTTTGAATACGATAGCATCCGATTCAAATAAAGCATCGCAGAGGTCAATACGATTGCCCGAATGAGTTTCAAGCATTTCCATTTCTCCCGTGTAAATTCCATTTTCTATTAGGTGCCTCACCGGTTCTTCCAAGCCATCGATTTGAATGCTGTATTTCTCAGTTTCAAGAGGAGTATGAAACCCAGGATGTGCGCCAATACTGAATGGCATGGTAGATGAATGGTCAGTATTGGTTACCGTCTGCTCCACGGTAAGACCTCCTCCGTTTAAGGTGTAACGAATTTGAAGCGTAAACGAAAATGGGAATGCATCAAGTGTTGCTTGATTCGAATTCAATTGAAATAAAACACTGTTTTCAGATTGCTCTATACACTCAAATTCCGCATCTCGAGCAAATCCGTGCTGTTTCATTTCGAAGGTATCGCCGTTGTGAAAATATCGGTCGTCTTTTAATCTACCCACGATAGGAAATAATATCGGTGCAACGCGATTCCAATAGGCGTCATCTACGACCCAGAGCACCGATTTTTCTTGATTCCATTTTGTTCCATTCCGAGCTGAATGGAAGTCCAGTTTAAAAGCTGCGCCCCTTTGGCGCTGATATTTACTGAATGGAGGGAGTTTCTTAATGAATGCACTTCAATTTATAGCAAAGTAACGTTACTTTTGGTAAAGTTATAAAGCAAAAAAAACAACCTACCATGCCTGATCGTCAAAACATATCGCGGATTGCTTTAGTGATAGACGATGAAATGTCCGGTAGGACCATGATTGAATTCTACATCCAAGAACATTTAGGAGACATGATTACCCGTGTCATATCCGTTTCTTCTTTGCAGGAAGCCAAGGAGGCATTCCTAATGGAGAATGTATTTATTGTTTTTACGGATATTGAACTGCGTAACGAAATGGGGCTAGAACTTACTCATTTTATTCCGGAAGATGTCCCGCTAGTAGTAGTTAGCGCTCATTCACAATATGCCTTAAAGGCTATTCAAATAGATGCCTTTGATTACCTGCTAAAACCGTTGAGTGAGAGTGAGGTACTTCGATTTAAGTCAAAATTGAAGAAATGGCTAAAAGGTAAAAAGATTGGTGAAGTTACCGACGACCAGGAGGAACGTCTCATCATCAAGGATTCAGGGGAAAACATCGTAATCCCCGTTGGCGATATAATTTACCTAGAAGCCTGTGGGGCATATTCTAAAATTCATACTGAAGCTCGGAATTTTATTGCGTCGAAAACCTTAAAAAACATCGAAGATCTTTTACCGAGTTCCTTTCTAAGGGTACACCGTTCATTCATTGTACCTTTGGAGCGGATCAATAGCTACACCACCAATACCGTATGTTTGAAAGACGGAAGAAATATCAGCTTATCAAAAAGCGGCAAAAAGTTATTGCAGGCTTATTTGTAATCCTGCTTTTTTTTGGGATCCAGAACAAACCCGTCTATGGCCAAAATTTTCACCAAAAGCTCGAATTAAGCGAATTCAATGGTCTACCTACGTTGGTTTCTAGAAAAACCCATGTTGATGATGAGGGGAGCGTTTGGGTAGGTACCGATGCCGGTATGCGCGTTTACCCAAACAACCAGTCAGCCAAGGGTAAAATATGCCGTTCCCTTAAGCAGTACCAAGTGTGGGGAATTGAATCCTCCAAAAGGTATATATACGTGGGAACCTACGACAGTGGGATGTACATTTTCAGTCGCAATTCTGGAACTGTAATAAAGAAGATTTCATTTGAAAAGGCCAATCGCATCCGAAGGTTAAAACGTATCGATAGTGTGGTTTATGTATTACACAGCAAAGGAATTTTGGCTATTCGAGGGGATTCCATTTATCCGTATATCGAACACAATCCTATAATTTCAGATCAAGATAACGTCATATTCCCAATCGATATTTTCAAATGGAATGAGCAAATACTTATAGCCTATTATCGGGGCAACACCCTGTATAAACGAGGCCGTCAAAACCAGCCTCTCATTGAACCCTCTATCACAAAAGATCTGTTTGATATGACCTCCTCTCAGGGCCTTTTTATACTTTCTGGGGTAGCATTTAAAGGCAAATTAATACTTGGTGCAGATCAAAATAGAATTGCTGTATGTGACTCTAACGGGGTGCGCATAGTCCAATTTCAGAGTAAATATGATCGATTTCTTACTTCGTGGGATATGGATACCGACGGAGAGAACCTTTACATTGCCACGGGGAACAACAAAAACCTCAATGAAGGGGCCTGTCTAAAAGTAAGCGAGAACGATTTGAGCCAAGATTATATTTGGGTGAATGAAACCCAGATTCAAAATTTTGCCTGGACCGTCACCTTTGATGCTAAGAACCATGGAGTTTGGTCTTCTACCTTGACCAAGGGTGTGTATTTCCGCCCGCAATACGATAAATGGATTGCCGCTCCATCAAATTTTGAACAATTTGAAGCAACGGAAGATTTCTTAGTGGCATGGAATGATCAGCATGTGTATTTAAAAAAACATGATCATACCAAATGGAGAAAGTCAAATAAAAAGATCAAACCTATTCAATTCGTTCAATGGCAGCAAGATCTATTTGTCATAGGAATGGAGGGCTTGTATCAGTTTGATTTTAAGAACAATAGTTTTACCACAGTTGTCATCGGTGACTTTTCAGAAGTTTTAAGTACACAACAAGGACTTTATCTACGTACCCTCTTTGGGCCTCTGGGGTTCTATGATCCTTCATCCAAGAAATATCAAAAACGAGTATATGAAGGTAGCCGGAGCGTTACCAGCATGGCCACCTATCAGAATGAAATCATCTATCAATTGGAAAATAAGGGTTTCTTCCATTTATACCAGGGAAAACCCACACGATTTACCACCGATTTTGAAACTGATTTTCATAAAACCCGACTTTTTTTCCTAGGAAACAATCTCATTTTTCAATTTGGTACCTTACTCAGGATATGTACTATCGACTTTGAACAACACAGTATTTCGACACAAAAGGAAATTGACCTGAGCGAATTCATTAAGGAAACAACGATTAGCTGGATACGGAGCAATCGGTTTGGTTTATGGGTAGGAAATGGACAGTTTGTGTACAGGTTCAGTATAGACCCTAATCTGTGGAATCTGAGGTTAATTGATGAGTTTTATTTGGGTGCATCTAGTGACAACAAGGACAAAACCATCATAGTCGGAAAAACAGCCTATAAAAAAGTCAATGGTTATGTTCAAATCCAACTTCTAAACAAAGAAAACTCCTTATTAGAAACCATTGATTTTGAGGCAAAAATCAATGGTACAAAAATTTCATATCGACATAAAGTTCCGCGTGCAGATGAAAATGAATTTATTTCTTTTAAAGTACAATCGCGCGACTATTTTTTCAACGAATACGGGTATATCCCTGTGCTCGTTTCAAAGGACTCACAGTGGATTTCGCGAACATTTATCCCTGTAAAAAAGGAACAATTAATTAAGTACCCTTATGGAATATACCAAATCGAATTTGGAAACAATCGAAGGGTGATCAAAACACTTTTTAGGATTTCCAAAAGCATATTCAAAAGTGTGGGATTTTGGTTACTTAGCATACTTTCATTGTTCCTATTGGTTGTGGTCTTATTCCAATACCAAACCGAAAGAGTTGCGCTCTCTCAAAAAATATCGGATTTACAGATGAACACCCTGAAAGCAAATATGAATCCACATTTCATTTTTAATATCATGAACTTGATTCAAGCGATGATTGTGAAGTCAGAGAAGAAAAAAGCCCTAGAAGCGACCTCTGAATTGGGTAAATTAAATAGATTATTCCTGGAAACATCCAATAAAGAACTCATATTACTAGAAGATGAAATTGATTATTGTGAGCGCTACATGGCCCTCGAATCGATGAGATTTGAAGATAAGCAATCCTTTAATTTTTCATTAGACATTGAGGAAAGTTTAGATTTAACAAGATGGCAGATACCACCTCTGATTTTACAACCCCTATTAGAAAATGCCATAAAACACGGTAGATCAGGTCGCAATAACATTAGGCTCAATGCCAGCTTGGATAGGCCTCATCTATTGAAAATAACCGTAGAAAATGACCTACCCAAACAGAAATCTGCGAAAAATACCATTAGTACACAAATGGGGATGAAATTAGTAAGAGAGCGTCTCGATATGATGAATGAACGTTATAGCCATCTGCTTAAGGCATCGTTCTCTGTAATAATCGTTGATAACACCTATAACGTAGTCATTGAATTAAAGCAGGTTTCCCACGATTGGATTTACGAATAGATCAGTGGCGATTGTTGATTCTATATAACCAAACATCGGGACTTTTATCATTTTTTTCTTTTTGAATAAAACCTGGAAGATCATCATTCACAATAAACATCAAACGACTACGCTTGATATTGCGCACATCCTTTGGTAGATGAATAATATTAAGTGCTATATCAAATTCTCTTTCTGTGTATAAACCTGAGGTCAAACTTTGAATGTTCCTAAATACATGCTGATCATCACCGAGCTCCTCGTAGATATTTTTCCATTTTCTCAATGCCACGCGCTCACGCCTGATGAAAACATATTGTACCATCACAACCAATAAAAATAACGTGAGTATTCCGATGATCAATTCTGTTCTAGAAAACGAATCATCTGACTCCGTAGGAAGGTTTTTAATATCGTGAATAGACCAAAATGGTTTACAATACAACTGTATATACTCCCGGGTATCCCAAATATCTACGTCACCTTTTTCAAACACCACATAAATGGAATCCCCTTTTGCAAAAGCATAGTTCTTATCGGAAGAAGGCCTACCCAGTGCCGAATGAATTTTGGTTAAACTCGGACCTGTTTTATTAATGTACAACTGCCCATTTCTCCTGTCAAGGATGTAATCTGCATTACCATTAACACCCATGATGGAGTATGGGCTTTTTTGGGTGTTCCAAACAGGCGCAATGTAAAAAAATGGCGGAGTATCCTCGGTTTGATTAAGTGAAAACTCCTCGACGTCCATGGTGTTGAGATCCACTCGGTAATAGTTACTCAACGTTGTATTTAAACCCCTTTCTTGATCTTGAACAAACAAGCCTAAAATATGCAGTGTATCGTTTTTGATGAAGTAGGAAATCGGCTTTCCGGGTATGTGTCTATTTTTTTTGTATTGAATGATTTCCCATTCACCCGTGCGCCACTCAAACTTCAACAGCTTGGCGTGACTCTTCCAAAATCCATATCCACCCAAACTATAAACATCACCCTTGTAAAGAAATAACTGTCGTCCGAAATTGTGCCCATGGTATAGTGAAACATCCCTTCTAAAAAAGGCATCATCTTGACGGTTATAGGTGTATACATAATGTCTTCCTTGAGGATTAATCAATAAGGAATCTCCCAAGTCCAGATAATCATATTCCCCTAAATGCCAGGTATTGCCTGAGAGTTCCCTATCTGCTCGACGAAGAATGGAGGCAATTTCAGTCGGTGTAAAGGATGCATAAACCTTTGAGAAACCGAGTAAACCAAATAAAAAATAAAACAGGGGATATTTAAACCAATTATTCATTTTTTGCTGTCAGCAAGTGCAAATAACGGAAATAGTATGTGAATCCTTATCTAAAAAGGTGGCACAACATGTGTACCTCATTGACTTGCTAACTATTTTGGTATTATTTGTTTATATTTCATTAATACTCTTTATTGATTTGAGTTGTTTCTTTGGATATCATTTAACCAAAATACACACATGAAAAAACAATTACTCACACTTGGTTTATTGGGTACGGTGATGAGCTTTGGTCAACTTAAGGCACAAGCTGAATCATCAGATACCGTTAAGTTAAGTGAACTTGAAATCGTATCTTCCAGATACGACAAGAAGACTCCATTTACAGCGACGACTCTTACAGGCAAACAAATTTCGGAACGTCTTGGATCTCGTGACATTCCAAACGTATTAAACACATCTCCTTCTGTGTACTCAACCAACCAAGGTGGCGGTGCGGGTGATTCACGTATTAACGTACGAGGATTTACACAGCGTAATACGGCGATCATGATCAATGGTGTACCTGTAAACGACATGGAAAATGGATGGGTTTATTGGTCAAACTGGGATGGATTAGGTGATGCTGCCTCTTCTATTCAAGTACAGCGTGGACTTTCTGCAGTAAACTTGGCGGTTCCTTCTATAGGTGGTACTGTGAACGTTATCACGAGCCCTGCTGATAGAAAAGCAGGTTCCTATGTTCGTCAAGAAATGGGTTCTTGGAATTTCCAAAAAACAACCGTTGGTTTCAACACTGGTTTAATCAATGATAAATTTGCGATGAACGGTACCATCGTAAAGAAAACAGGTGATGGTTTTTACCGTGGTACTTGGACCGACGCATGGGCTTACTACTTCGGAGCTTCTTACAAGATCTCAAATGCCGACAAATTAGAGTTTTACGCCATTGGTGCGCCACAGCGTCACGGTCAAAACCTATACCGTCAGAATGTAGGTCGTTACGACAGAAATTTTGCTTTAGGTCTTGAGGGATATGATCCTGCCGCATTGGATAAGTATCCTACTAAAGGTAGAGACTTCAGCCAAAATGTAAATTCTGTAGACCCAAGATACACAGGTCAGCAGTACTTTACTATGTATAATAGCTACAACCAAAGTCGTTTCAACCCGAACTTTATGAATGAGCGGGAGAATTACTTCCACAAGCCTCAAGTGAACTTAAACTGGTACCATGACTTTAACGATAAAATGCGTTTATCTACCATTGCTTACTGGTCCGGTGGACAAGGTGGAGGAACAGGTACTTATGGTTCCGTGAAAACTTCATATGGTGCAGTTGGTGCTGGTCTAAACCAGTGGGATACTGAAATTGCAGAGAATTCCAACAATATAGATTCTAACTACAGTACCTCATTAAATCGTTCAACAGGTATTCTTAGAAACTCTATCAATCAGCAATACACCTGGGGTGCTATTTCGAAGTTAGAATATGACATCAATCCGAACTTAAATATATTGGTAGGGCTAGATTGGAGAACAGCTGAAATTAAGCACTGGAGAGAAGTACGTGACCTATTAGGTGGTGATTATTATGTTTTCGGCGGAAACGATTTTGCCACTTCAGATATGAAAACATTAGGTGACCAAGTAGCATACAGCAATACCAATACTGTTGATTGGTTAGGTGGATACTTACAAGCAAAATACACCACACGTAAACTTCGTGCTGAGGTAATGGCTGCTTACACCAATGTGTCTTACACATACACCAATAACTTCAGAAAAGATGCAGCTACTGGAAATGCAGTATTCTCTGAAAATACTGGCTTAGGTGGTTATCAGTTAAAAGGTGGTGCATCTTATGATTGGACTTCTAAACTTCAATCCTTTGCTAACTTTGGTTTGGTTTCACGTAATCCAACCTTTGATGGTGCTATCCGTGATAGCGATGGATTCGTTTATGCTGACCCACAAAATGAAACCTTTAATTCTATTGACGCGGGAATCAAGTGGTCTGGTTTGAATAACAAACTTGCCATTGCTGCTAGTGGTTACTACACACAATGGTTAAACCGTACACGTACCTTTAACTACACAGAACAAAATGGTACAGAGGGTGTTGTTTACCTTACTGGTATGAACGCCGTGCACTCTGGTCTTGAGTTAGAAGTCGCTTACAAGCCAACCGATAGATTGAGAATTGACATAGGTGCTTCTGCTGGTAACTGGTACTTAACAGATGATATCTCTGGTAATTACACTACCTACAAAGGAGATACTCCTATCATCAATGATTATAACTACTACGTAAAAGGACTTAAAGTAGGTGACGCTCCACAGCAGCAGCTTTCAGCTGTGATCAATTACAAGTTCAGCGATAATTTCAACGCTCAATTGGTAATCCGTCACTATGATAACTTCTACAGTGATTGGGATGTATTCTCAAGAACTAACGAAGAGCTAGATGTTGATGGAAATCGTGTTCAAGCATGGAAAACTCCAGCTTATACAGTAATGGACTTACATGCTAACTACACCGTTCCAGTTGATATGGGTAACGCTCGTTTGAGCGTATTCGCTCACGTCTTCAACTTAGCTGACGCGGTTTACATTCAGGATGCAACAGATAACTCTCGTTACAATGCATTTGACAAAGACCACGATGCGGATGACGCAGAGGTATTCTTGGGTCTTCCAAGAAACTTCAATGCAGGTTTCCGTGTAAGCTTCTAAAAAAGTTTAATACAAAGAAAAAAGGAGGTCGTAAGGCCTCCTTTTTTTATGCCTATTTTTGTTGTATGTCTGAACAAAAACCACTGATTCTTATCAGCAACGACGATGGAATTACCGCTCCTGGAATCACCGCACTCATCGATGTCATGAAAGAATTGGGAGAAGTCATTGTTGTGGCACCCGACAAGCCTCAAAGTGCCATGGGTCACGCCATAACCATCAATCAGCCTATCAGGTTAACAGAAGTTCACATGCATGAAGGTGTTAAAGCCTATCAGTGTTCAGGCACACCGGTAGATTGCGTAAAATTGGCCATTGATAAGCTTTTACCCCGACGTCCTGACCTCATGGTTTCAGGAATTAATCACGGAGCAAACTCCTCCATTAATGTCATTTACTCCGGTACAATGTCCGCCGCCATGGAAGCTGCCATAGACGGAATGACATCCATTGGCTTTTCGCTTTGTGATTATGCCTGGGATGCCGACTTTGAAACCATCAAACCGCACATAAAAAATATAGCCCAAGAAACCCTTAAAAGAGGGCTTCCTTATGGTACGCTATTGAATGTAAATATCCCAGTTCCTAGTGAAGGGCAAATCAAAGGAGTCAAGGTTTGCAGACAAGCTCAAGCAAAATGGAAAGAAGACTTTGATGAAAGAAAGGACCCTTTCAATCGTTCATATTACTGGATGACAGGTCAATTCATCAATATGGATAAAGGCGAGGATACAGACCAATGGGCCTTGGATCACAACTACATTTCGGTTGTACCTACCCAATTTGACCTAACCGACCATCAAAGAATCGCATTAATCAATCAGTGGAATCTACATGAAAGCTAATATTTATCACATCGTTTTCGGAATACTCTTAGCCCTGATTTCCCCCTTGTTATTGGGGATGGGAGTCGCGTACTTCCAAGGGATTAAACCAGAAAACTTCTTATGGGCTGTATTTCATTTAAGCGTTGCTTACAATACCTCATTCCAACTGGGTGTTGCCGCCAATATTGGGATATTTTTCTTGTTAATGAAAAAGGAAAATCTCATTTTTTGGGCCAG
>Ga0181597_10005657_pt1 | contig 11920 bp, 11 predicted proteins | sample 041ome_5_FD_148647 | JGI IMG/M metagenome (GOLD analysis project Ga0181597, IMG submission 148647) | Coastal salt marsh microbial communities from the Groves Creek Marsh, Skidaway Island, Georgia - 041403US metaG (spades assembly) | ecosystem: Environmental > Aquatic > Marine > Intertidal zone... | reverse complement strand
ACTTATGCAGATGGTCTTGGTTCAGCCGTTGCAGGTGTCTTTGGCGCCTTGCCCAACACCTCATTCAGTCAGAATGTTGGCCTCATAGCCATGACTGGCGTGATGAGCCGCCATGTTGTCACCATTGGTGCGGTGTTGCTGATCTTAGCCGGGCTAGTCCCTAAAATCGGTGCCTTTATTTCCACCATTCCTATCGAAGTGTTAGGTGGTGGGGTTATCGTTATGTTTGGCATGGTAACCGCGGCCGGGGTCTCGATGCTATCTAGTGTCAACTGGAACCGTCGTAATTTGATTATCTTTGCGATATCGCTGTCTATTGGGCTGGGTCTTCAGATGGAACCTGAGGCGCTACAGCATCTGTCAGGCACAGCCAAAGTGTTGTTAACCTCAGGGTTACTTCCCGCGGCGGTGATCGCCATTATTCTCAATCTCATCCTGCCGGAAACGATTGACGAATAACACTACTCTATTATCGCAGGTGACAAGACCCATGATGGCCTCTTGTCACCTGCTTTTTTTATCTAACGCGATAATATGTTCTGCTAATGTTACCATATCATCTGCCATACAATCGGGCTTTTGATAAAGCGGATGGTATTCTGCCCCTGTGCGATTGATATAGGCGGCTTGCATTCCGGCATAAAGCGCGCCATGGGTATCCCAATCATGGGTGGCAACTAGCCGCAGATCACCGATAGGGTGTTCAAGTTCAGCAGCGGCAAAGCTATAAACCAAGGGGTCTGGCTTAAATCGACCTGTTGCTTCGACAGAAATGATATGGTCAAAATGCCCCATCAGTCCCGCATGGTTTAATTGCCGATGCACCAAATCCCACGAAGAATTGGTAAAAGCCACCGTGCGATAGCCCTGATGCTTAAATAGACTAAGCGCTGGTACCACATCCCCATGAGCAGGCAGACTGGCAAACCCTGTTAAGATATCCGCACGTTGGGTTGCGGATAAGGACACCTTATACCGAGCGGCCATGGCATCAAGCATAATCCCTGCTAGATCAGCAAAGGTGCTTTCCACCCCTGTCATAGCAGAAACACAAGAGGAATGAAGCAGTGAGGCAAACCACTGTCCTGCGACTTGCTGATCCGAAAACACCGCCGCAAATCTGGCCTTCATTGGCGTCAAATCCAGCACCGTTTCGTTAATATCAAAAAGAATGGTATCGCGCATATTTATGGTCGCTCACTTATGCTCGCTCATCTATTTTGGCTCAGGGGACTAACGGTCATGAAATGATTGGCAGATCACGAGACGCCCTTGTGGTCAGCCATTCCGCCCCATCAGCGGTTAGACGGATATTTTCCTCTGCCACCATGAGAAAGCCGCCATCATAAATCACCGACGGTTCTAAGGTTAGCACCATATCTGCCGCCAGTTCTGTTTTATCCCAAGCGGTATGGGAGGGGGCTTCGGTTAGTTGGATGCCTAAGCCATGCCCATAACGGCCAACATCATCACCGCCACCGGCCGCAGCGTCGGGGCGCAACACTTGATCCATCGCATGATATAAATCCGCTGGCGTTGCCCCTGGCCTTGCTACCGCCATGGCGGCTTCGGTGGCATCGTAAAGCCGTTGATGCGCCTCTTTAGCGGCAGGGCTAGCGTTTCCAAGGGCAAAATTACGGTCAAAATCACAAAAATACCCATCCCAAACAGAACCAGTATCCAGCATCATAACATCCCCTATGGCCAAGGGGCGATCATCTGGAGGTGCAATGATATCATGATATCCCCCAGAGCCGGCGGCACCAACCAGATAACTCACATCATCTGCCCCTGCCGCAAGGGCGCGGCGCTTAAACTCACGAAACAGCGCGGATAAGGGTAAGCCCGGTTTTACCCAGCTGGGAATATCGGCGAACACCCCGGATATCACTTGGCATATATGGCTGATCTTTTGAATCTCATGTGGGGATTTGATCATGCGGATGCGCTGAATCTGATGGGTGACATCTACCCATTCTCGGCTGGCTAAAAGCGTCTTGAGGGCAAAGATATCAGCAAGCGGCATCCGCAAGGCTGACTCGCGCCCCATTAACATTCCTATCCGCCCTGATGCCGGAACATGAGCGCAGATCACATCCGCCAATAGGCTAATGCCATCATCGGTTTCTGCTGGTGAAGCCCAGCTTTTGATATCCCCCACGAAACAGGTTTCCATCAACGGCACGCCAATAGTTGGGATCACAGCAACCGGATGACCATGGATAGGCAAAACAACAAACCATGGTCGGGTTGGGCTTTGCCAGAACGGGGTCATGAAACCGGTGAAATAGCGTATCTCTGGCTCGGTTGCAAAAACCATGGCCTCAAGTTGCATCTCTGCCATAACCGCTTGGGCGGCTAAACAGCGTTGTTCAAACTCTGATTTGGCAAATCCTCTTGCTGGAGGTGTTAGGGTATCAGGCATGATGGTTTCCTTTTGTTATAGCGGATCATCCGTTTCTAGGCCTGAGATTGATCTGCGCTGACGCGACCAAGGCAAGCTCTTTTTATCAATCATAGTAACGCCAACACCAAAAATTACCAGCGCCCCACCACCAAGCACATCCCATTCAGGGGTTTCCCCTAAAAAGACCACAGCCCCAAGAATAGCGGCAGGCGGAAGTAGCAAAAGAACTGGCATCACCATAGGCACGGGATAACGCCCCAAGACAAAATACCATGCGGAATACCCAATCACTGTCATCACAATGCCCAAATAGATCACCGCCCCCCAATCCGCTAAACTTGCCGAGACAATAAGCGGATAAGGATTCCCCTCTATCAGTAATGAGGCTACACACATTTGCAACCCAGCAATAATTCCCAACCATGCGGTGAGTTGAAAACCGCCTATGGCGCCATGTAGTGATCGCACCATGACCTGACCAAACGACCAGATACAAGCACCAGATAACACCAGCATCATCCCAACATAATCATTCCCTAATGATGGGGCCCCAAGAATGACAATCACCCCTATGATCGCCACCACCATTCCTATGATCTGTTGTCGGTTTGGGGTTTCCCCCAACATCACCGCCGCGATGATTAAGCCAAAAATCACCTCACTTTGGACAAGCAAAACCGCCGGCGTCGCATCAATCAGCGCAAGCCCCGAAAAGGTCAGACCATATTGCAAGGTTGAGGCAATAAAAGCGATCCATGACAGTTTAGCAAAAAACCCCCATGGAACAGGGACAAGCCAAACCAAAATCGCACCGGCCAAAAGAAACCGCATTGCCATCAGCATAAGAGGGGGGAAATGCCCAAGGCCTGCTTTTGCCGAAACAAATCCAAATCCCCATGTTAGGGGCACAATCAGGGCAATCAGAATATGGATTGGGCGCATCCCTTTACCTCACTTCACTTCCCCTCATGCCGTTGCGGTGAGGACAGGGTTACTGTTTTGTCGTTAAGAAGTTTCCAATATCATAGATGAAAAAGGCAATTTCACTTTCAAGTGGAAAGGACAGAACCCCCATGACGCTATATCCCATTGCCAGTGGCATCACATAGAACCTCACCATATAAAGGAACCATGCCACATAAAGAGGCCGCATCCGTGGAATCAAAAAAGCAGGGGTGATTGGCGCCCAAAGCCGGATCAGAGGGTTGGTCATCCATTGAAACGCTTTGTTAAAAAAGAAGTTTGAATCATCGCGAAGAAATAAGCTCATCCCAAAACGACCAATCAATGTCCACATGGCCGCACCCATAATATAATCCAAAATGATAACCCAGATAGGAAAAGCACTAACAGCGTCTGGCATAGTCGGTATCCCTCATTTGGTTTGGATTCAGGCTGAATATATATGATTGTCGATGGGCATATCCTGCCACAAAAAACGGGGCAGGAAAAGCACCTGCCCCGTCAATATTATGAATAAAAGGTTGCCTTAATGGCTTTCGACGTAAGTCTTACCTTTTGGTGTCCGGATGGAATCCACCATATCTTGGATTTCCTGATCTGGCTCTTTCGTCATGAGGCTTACCACCACCATGAGGAACAAGCTGACCGGCATGCCGATCATACCAAAGCGCAGACCATCAATGCCATACCATGGTGCCATACCATTCTGTACCTGATAGAGGTACCAAGCCCCAACACCAAAGCCGCCAATCATACCGGCAATAGCGCCAGCACGGTTAGCCCGTTTCCACCAAACGCCAAGGACGAGTGGGAAGAACAGGCCAGAATTGGCAAAGCAGAAAGCCCAAGCCACAGCCCCTAGGATACCTGTTAGCTTCATCGAAGCCACATAAGCACCCAAAGCACCAATCACCAAAAGCAAGATACGAGCGACCATCAGACGCTTAGCGGTATCAACCTTTGGATCAATGATCTTGTAGTAGAGGTCATGGGAAAGCGCATTAGCAATCGCCAACAGCAGACCATCGGCTGTGGACATCGCCGCGGCTAGACCACCTGCGGCTACAAGGCCGGAGATCACATAAGGCAGACCAGCCATTTCTGGTGTTGCCAACACAACGATATCCCCACGCATGAAGAATTCGTTGATCTGAACAATCCCGTCACCATTGCCATCGACAATCTTTAAGAAGCCAACATTGCTCCACTGCTGAATCCACTCAAGGCTTGAAACACTGGCAACCGACTTGCCGATGATGCTAGTAGCAACTTCAGGGTCAAGAAGTGACAGCTTCGTGAATGTCGCCAAAGCTGGTGCTGACAGATAAAGCAAGGAAATGAAGAACAGTGACCAACCCACGGACTGACGTGCGGCTTTGACCGATGAGGTCGTAAAGTAACGCATCAGAACGTGAGGCAAGGACGCCGTACCAGCCATCATGCAGAGCACGAGGGTGAAGAACTTCCAGCGAGACATCCAATCATCACTGGCATCATTAATACCCACTTTCAATGCAGCTAGTTTGCCAGCTTCTGCTTGTGCTTCAGCCGTAGGTAGCAATTGACCAACGCCAAGAATACCTTCGAGTTCTTGTACCCGCATCACCGCGTCAAACTGAGCAAGATGTGGGATCAGACCATAGCCAAGTTTATTGGACATCCAGAACACAGGGATCAGGTAAGCCACAATAAGAACGATATACTGGGCCACCTGTGTCCAAGTCACCGCACGCATACCACCAAGCATGGAACAGAAAAGAATACCAGCAAGGCCAACCCAGACCCCAACCTCAAATGGGATCTGAAGCGCACGAGCCGCAACTGTGCCTGTGCCATTAATCTGAGCGGTCACATAAGTAAATGATGCCACCACCAGAATAACAACAGCGCAGAAACGAGCCAGATTGCCGCCATAACGCGTACCAATAAAATCAGGCACGGTATAACAGCCAAACTTACGCAAATATGGCGCAATCAGCGAGGCCACCAGCACATAACCACCGGTCCAGCCCACAAGGAATGCCATATAAGGATAACCTTTTAGGTAAATACCACCAGCCATAGCAATAAATGACGCACCGGACATCCAGTCCGCGGCTGTGGCCATTCCGTTATATACCGCCGGAACTTCGCGTCCGGCAACATAGTATTGGTTAGAGTCCATGGTTCGTGACAAGACACCAATAAGGGCATAAATAAGAACCGTGAACGCAACAAACATCCAACCGATATAGGTGTTTGCAACACCAACGGCTTCAAAGATGCCCATCAAAATAACAAAACCTAGGAAACCGAGAGTATAAATACCATAAACTCGACCGAGGTTATTAATAAATCCACCTTCAAGTTTCATGATCAGTCTCCCTCACTCATGCCATGTTCTTCGTCAATCGTATTTTGACGCGCGGCAAACCAAAAGACCAGAATGACAAATATCACCTGTGATCCCATGCCTGCCATGAAATAGGCTCCTGGAAAAGACGCAGAGTTTAGCGTTTCTCCCATCCAATGGATAACAAAGGAAACAACAACCCAGATAAGCAAGGTTGCCAAGGTCACTTCCTTGGTTGCTTTCCAGTGTTGGTGTTGATCTGATTTGACTGACATAATCAATGTCCCCCCTTATTAATTTGATCAACTATTTAAGACAGGGTTTTAAGCTGTCTGCGATGGTTTGACTTCGATACAAAATTGAAGCCGACTAAATTTATAACATTTATCAAATAGTTTTGTTATGATTTTATTACCATTAAAATATGACAACACGTAAAGAGTATAAATAGTGTTTAATTTCAGTAAGTTTCTTCGCATTATTGGATTAAAAAAACAGCCTCAAATCGCGTCTATGGAAGCTTTGGAGGCTTTTATTGACGAAAATGCCGCCTTTGTTAGTCAGGTTTCCCTTTATACTTATGTGAAGGCTCGGGCAGGCACATCCTTCCCAAAAATGTTCGAAAATGAGAACTTTTTGATCTCACTCAGCATCTCGCGTTGGCATATTTATACTGCTTCTGTATCCGACTTGGCCTTATTTTCTGCTGCTCAGTTTCAGGGTTCTGGTTTTGCAGATTTGACAGAATGTCAGGCCATAACCACGTATTTGGGGACGCGCATTCTTTCAAAAGTGGAACAGAATGATGTCGATCAATCCGTATTTGATCAGGCCGCAACCCGGCTAAAGAAACGTGCAAAAACCGCAGATTTCTTAAATCCTGATGAAGGGAAAAAATATTTCACCAACAGTTCTGATGCGTTCATGCAATGGGCACCAGTCGTGGATGAGTTCAAGGCACAGGACGAAGAAATCATGCGCAATTCTATGCATCTGCGCTGGATTGGCATCAGACAAGAATTAAAAGAACGCCTCAAGCATGATAAAACTTTCGCGGACTGGATTATGATCACCAATACCGCAAAGTTTTCTGCAAAGCGCTGAGAACCCTATCCTAGATAGCTGCCAAATAGAGACGTGCCTCCGCTATGACGCGATCCGGGGTGATATCGTTTATGCTTCCTGGCGCACCAATGCGAGCAGGGTCTTCCGGCCAGAGTGACGCAATCAATTCCGATTCAAGCACTGGTAATGTGCTAGCATAAATCCTAATGGCATTGATGCCAGTCGCAGCAGCGATATTAATTAGACTGGTATCATTTCCAATATAGAGTTTGGCCAGTTGATGAAGTGCAACAACGACACCAATAGACTGATCAAAAATAAGCTGAACCTGCGGTGAGGCTTCACCTAAACAATCTATAATCCGGTCAGCAATGATACGCTCATTAGGACTTCCGCAAAGCACAATATGAAGATGGGGAAAATCTGAAGTAATCCCCTTTATGACAGCGGCAAAATGTTCAGGTGACCAGCGGCGTTCTTCCCCTGTGCACCCTACCCCCATCATAATAACGGGTTTATGATCTGGCAGAATAGCCTTAGCCGCTGCCAGTTGTTCATCTGTAGCTGCCAGCCGCGGATGGGTATCAGCAGGAGTAACGCCCCGTTCTGCCATCAGTCGCGCCACCGCTTCACGAGGGTGAATGCCGCGCATCTGCCGTGATAATGGGGACGGATGTGATAAAAACCATTCCTGTTTTCCTAGGCCAAAGCCAAAGCGGCCCTTAATCCGTGCTAGCCATGCGGCGGCCGCGTAACGCCAACTGCGGTGAAGTATCCACACTTCGTCTGGGTTGATCTGGCGCATTTCTGAAACCAGTTTAAAAAACCCAATGAGTCCATCATGCCGACCTTTGCGTCCGCGTTCTGAACGTTGAAGCGGCAACAGGGTGAAATCCTGTTCTTGCATGATGATATGGGAATGTGATGACGGCTTCGCCATTAGCACAACATCATGTATGCGAATAGCTTCATCAATCCAAGGCTTAACCCAAATCATATCGCCAATGCCGATCATTGGTTGAATGATGAGTATCTTTTTTCTAGCACGCAAAGAGGTATGCTCTGTTGATGGTGATGATGACATTTTGTTATTTTTGCTTGCTTTTTATGCCCAGATCAATGGCGTTAAACGACTTTCTGAACAACAATTTCAATTTGTGCTAGCGCGTTGCTTTTGGCGGTCTGATCAATCGGGTAGCCACGGGAAAGCTGATAAAGGAATAGTTTCTTGCGCCAATTTGGATTGGACAGCCTGCGTGCAACACTTGAGATTTGGCGGTTCCAAAACTTGCGGTGATTTTTAGGCTTCTGTCCTTTGGGAAACAGCAGATCATAATCATAATGTTCATCATAAAGGCGATGCTCTATGACTTTTGCCCCGGGCAAGGCCTCACTTGCTGCCAAAATATCAATCGAAACGGGTGACCAGGAATCTGTGCCGCCAAGCCGAAATGTTGATTTATGATCATGGTTAAAAATCGAAGGCCAATGAAATTGCTCATAAAGGTCTTCATGGGGCACAACCGTAATCATAAAACCCCCAGGCCTAACCAGTGCCCACCAGTCTTTAAGAGCCTGACGGGAATCATGCATATGTTCGAGGCAATGGCTGGAATGCACGGTGTCATATTGTTCAGGTTTCAAATAATCAAGAATGTGATTGGCGTCCCCCTGATGCTGATCAAAGATTTCCGCATCTGGCACAACGGGATCAGCACCAGCACCAATATCAATAACCCGACCTTTTAGATACGCGTCATAAAAGGCCTGTGATCGTAGTGCATTGGTCTTGCTTGCTTCTCTAGCCAAGAGCATTCCCCTTAAACATCGTGGTGGTAATGGGTGTCAAAAAACCTTAGTAACACAATATCCCAAGAGTTGAAATTATTCGTATAGGCGGCGCGATAACACCAAAAATAGAAGCCCCTTCATTAATATTATTATTATGAAATATGTGATATCTATCAACCCTATTATTAGTTTTGCCGTTTTTCGTTTGTGTTGCTTTGAGATGAACATTCTTATTACAGGTCATAAGGGCTTTATTGGCCAGAATCTTTTCCGCGCGCTCTTAGATATGGGGCATGATGTTGATGGATGGGAATGGGGCGATGGCAAAACGCCTGCCAATCCTCTTCCCAAAGTCAAAGGCCGTGATCTTGTTATCCATCTTGGTGCCATCAGTTCCACCACCTATGCTGATGTCGATCAGATCATGACACAGAATACCGATTTCAGCATCTGGCTTTATGAACAATGCCAGCACCACGGTGTGAATTGGCACTATGCCTCTAGCGCCAGTGTCTATGGTACGCTTGAGCATTTTCAGGAATATGGTCCATTCCAGCCGCAAAGCCCCTATGCGTATAGCAAATATTTATTTGATCGCCATGTGATCAAAAATCCAGCAAAGCATATCACCACCACCGGTTTCCGATATTTCAATGTTTATGGGCATAAGGGTGAAGAACATAAAGCTGATATGGCCAGCCCCTACACCAAGTTTATTAAACAAGCAGCAGAAACCGGTACCATCACACTTTTTGAAAATAGCGACCATTATAAACGTGACTTTATCAGCGTCGAAGATGTTGTCGCCACACATTGCCAGTTAATCCATAACACCAAGAGCGGCGTCTATAATATAGGGACAGGCAATCCTGTCAGCTTTCAGGATGTTGGCGAAGCCATTGCCCAAAAATATCAAGCGAGCATAACCTATATCCCCATGCCAGAAACCCTACGCCGCCAATATCAAGCCTTTACCTGTGCAGATCTCAGCAAACTCAATCCCCTAATTGATATAAAATGGACGGATATCAGAGATTATATAGAAACTCATATTCCCTGATCTTTGCCATCAAAGATTATCGCTTGAGTCCACATCTCTGAAAAGACAAGATAGAAAGATCATGGAACATCAGCACAACTGGGATAGCATTGTTGTTGGCGGCGGACTTGTTGGTCTTGCGATAGCCTATGGGCTTGGCCGTCTTGGACGGTCATGCCTTGTGTTAGATGCCGGAGACTTGGATTTTCGCGCTGCTCGCGGAAATTTTGGATTGGTATGGGTTCAAGGCAAGGGATCAGGGTTTCCCCCTTATGCGGATTGGTCCATGACCTCTTCGCAATCTTGGCCTGATCTAGCCGCAATGCTGCATGAGCAAACAGGCGCGCCACTGGCTCTGGAACAAAAGGGCGGACTTGATGTATGTCTGACCGAAGATGAACTCAATACCCGCATATCTGAGCTAACAACCCTAAGCCAGCATCAAAATGGCCGCTTTCAATTTAAGGTTCTGGATAGGGAAGCGCTAGCAGAGTTACAGCCCGGTATTGGTGATGTCGCTGGGGCAACATGGTCTCCGCATGATGGCCATGTCAGCCCTCTTTATCTGATGCGAGGCTTGCATGATGCCATCCATCATCAGCATGGTTATGTCAAAACCTCTTGCCCGGTAACCGCTATCACCCAAACCGGAACAGATATTCAAGTCACGACCCCAGACGGCAATTTTACCGCCCCACGATTGGTGCTGGCCGCAGGGCTTGGCAATCGTGTTCTGGCCCCCTTCCTAGGTCTAGAGCAAGCGGTCAAACCGCAACGCGGACAGATCATGGTCACTGAAAAACTGCCTGTTCAGATACGTTATCCTATGGTCACCCTTCGCCAGACCGCAGAGGGATCAATCATGATTGGCGACAGCCACGAAGACGCTGGACTTGATGTGTCATCAACGCGCCCTGTGATGGCAGAGATTGCCAGCCGTGCCCAACGCATTTTGCCATCCTTAAGCCAGGCTCAGATTATTCGCAGTTGGGCGGCGCTTCGCGTCATGTCACCTGATGGATACCCTATCTATGATCAATCCCCCAGCATAGCAGGCGCATTTGCCGTGACTTGCCATAGTGGGGTGACTTTAGCAGCCGCACATGCGTTGGACTTAGCAAGATGCATTCACGATGGGCATCTCAGCCCACATTTAACCGCATTTTCAGAAAGACGATTTGATGTTTCGGCAGCTTGATACCCCCTCATCAGAGATCACCATTTTTTGGGAAGATCGCCCCCTTTCCGCCTATCAGGGTGAGCTAGTGGCTGCTGTTTTGCTCCGCCATGGCATTCACAGCACGCATCATGGGCAATCAACCGGATCACGCGGCCCCTATTGCATGATGGGGGTCTGTTTTGATTGTCTAGTAGATGTAGACAACCAGAAAGCTATCCAAGCATGCCAGATAATCGCCAATGACGGCATGCGGCTAAACCGCCATATGAACATGGCCGGAACAGGACATACCCATGACGCCTGATTATGATGTGATCATTGTTGGCGCGGGTCCAGCAGGAATGGCTAGCGCTATCACAGCACGACAATCTAATTTATCTGTATTGGTGTTAGATGATCAACCCGATCATGGCGGTCAGGTCTGGCGTAAGATCCGGCAAAATCACCAACACCATCAGATGCGTGCTTTTCTGGGGAAAGATTATTGGAAAGGGCATCAGCTCACCAAGGATTTCCTTAATTCTGGGTCAGACATCACACATCAGGCTGTGGTCTGGCAAATATCTCATCCTTTGTCTTTGAGTGTGACCATCGCTGGGATAGCCCAAAGCCTGACTGCACGGGCCATTATCCTTGCAACTGGCGCCTATGAACGTCCTGTTCCTCTCCCGGGATGGCATCTGCCAGGTGTGATGACGGTTGGCGCTGCCCAAACCCTGTTGAAAGCCAGTTCAAGTGGGGCAGATGGAGCCGTGTTTGTCGGCACTGGACCTTTATTTTATCTCACCATCACGCAATATCTTGATGCTGGTTTTTCAATTGCTGGGGTATGTGATACTGGCGCTAGGCTAAACTCACTATCAACACTTGCAGCTTTACCTTTGGCTCTTACTCAACCAAACATGCTCCGGAAGGGGCTAAGCTGGCTTCGCCGTATCAAAGCTGAAACCCCTTATTATGCTCATGTTTCTGATATCCGGCTTGAAGGTAAAGAACAAGTTGAGGCTGTTGCGTTTGCTTATGGCAAGGGCAAGACTAAAGAAAACATGCATATTCCATCGTCCCATGTCTTTTTGCATCAAGGGGTAATCCCTAATGTTAATCTCAGCATGGCAAGCGGATTAGCCCATCAATGGCATCATC
>Ga0181597_10005650_pt1 | contig 11926 bp, 8 predicted proteins | sample 041ome_5_FD_148647 | JGI IMG/M metagenome (GOLD analysis project Ga0181597, IMG submission 148647) | Coastal salt marsh microbial communities from the Groves Creek Marsh, Skidaway Island, Georgia - 041403US metaG (spades assembly) | ecosystem: Environmental > Aquatic > Marine > Intertidal zone >... | reverse complement strand
GAAGGCGACCAACGCACCTTATTTTTCGGAATTTTACGAAAACCCGACTTCATTTGTTTACATGAATGTTGAGGTCACCGAGCGTTTTAGCTCCGCTGCTCACGTTTACGAGAGTGGCACAGGACTGTTGATTACGAGTGTCAATATCGATAACGGCAGCGATATAGTAAGTTTAAATTTTAGCTCCGTAGCGTCTGATCTCGGGTTTGTAATTCAAGCGAATCAAGAGAGCGTGATACCGAGGCAGGCAGTATTTGATGGCATAGCCACTTTTGATAGCGCCACAGGCCTGTTTACTATTCCCTCACTCGAAGTGAATTTAAATGGCTCAGTAAGTGTTATTTCTAATGTAGTGTTTAAATTAATTGATCCTGCGAGGGCGCGATTTTTACTCGATTCTTACGAGCAAAACTAGGTAATTTTCAGCAATTAAAGGCACCAAATTCACATTCAATTTGGGTGGATTGAGGCGGCACGTCACCCTTGTGAACGCAAAAACAGCTTCGAATTCTGCCGGTCGAGCAGCGCAAACGTGTAAAAGGATATAACCATGGCGAGTCCACGCGGCGAATTTTCATCTCGATTCGGCTTTCTTATGGCAGCTGCAGGCTCGGCAGTCGGTCTTGGTAATATATGGGGGTTTCCGACCAACGCCGCAAGTAATGGCGGCGCCGCGTTTTTATTCGCCTACCTAGTGCTCGCGTTTGCGTTAGCCTATCCCGCGCTGATGGCAGAACTGATTATAGGTCGTTACGCTCGTGCCAATGGCGTAACGGCGTTGAGAACCATCGCGACGGGTCCAAAGAGTAGGTTATTTGGTTCTGTGGTTGGCGGTTTAGGTATTGTGACCGTGAGTTTCATTCTGAGTTTTTACGCCATTGTCAGCGGTTGGATGTTGGCTTTTTTACTGCAGCCGATTGCGGATGCCGCTGGTCTAGAGGCGCTGTCAGAATGGTTGGCAGCGGATGGAATCCTACGTAATTCAATTTTTGTTATTGGCTTCATGCTCCTGACTGTTTTTATTATTAGTGCTGGGGTCAAGGAAGGGATTGAGAAATGGGCCACTCGTTTAATGCCATCTCTGGTTCTTATTCTCGTGTTTTTGATTGGCTATGTGTTTACGTTGCCGGGTGCTATGGATGGTCTGCGTGCTTACTTAGTGCCGGATTTTTCTGTCTTCGCTAAGCCAGGGCTCCTTGTCAGCGCAATGGGGCAAGCCTTCTTTTCTCTGTCTCTCGGCGTAGGCACAATGCTTGTGTATGGTTCTTATATTAGCAAGAACGAAAATCTGCCCGTAATCGGTAGTCTAGTTGCACTTCTCGATGTCGGAATAGCGGTGCTCGCAGGTCTCCTCATTTTACCTGCCATGTACGTGGCGCTCGCGAGCGGTGTAGAAATTTTCGATGCTCAGGGCGGGTTGATCGCGGGTCCGGGTTTGATTATTTCGGTGCTACCGGCACTGTTCGACAGCATGGGGGCTATCGGCGGTTTCGTAGCCTTCGCCTTCTTTGCGCTGATGACAATCGCCTCGCTTACGTCGTCGATTTCTATGCTAGAGGTACCTGTCTCGTTTGTAGTTGAGTCTCGAGAGGTTCGCAGACCTAGGGCGGCAATCCTGCTTGGCTCGATAATCGCAGTTATCTCGTTAGTGATCGTGTTTAATTTCGACGCGCTGTTCGAATGGGTAGTCACCGTAACTACTGAAATGAGCCAGCCATTGCTGGGGCTGTTTTTCTGCATTTTCACTGGTTGGATTTGGAATCGCTCGGCTATCCTTGAAGAGATTAAGCAGGGGTCGCCTAATGCGGCGTCGGGCTTCTTTTGGAAAGTTTGGCCGTTCTATATTCGCTTTATCTGTCCGGCCGCGATCGTCGTAGTCTATTTTCAATAGGGCTGGAATATAATGCCCTCCAATGGCTGAATTCGGATCAATAGAGAGGCTCAATAATGAAAGTATCCCTAGCAAGTATTGCGATAGCAGTGGGTTTAATAAGTGTTTCCGCCGCCGCGCAGACGACGATCTCGATGACACTTGAAGCTAATCCTTTTGCTGAAGAGAGTCCTCTCGATCTCCAGTATCCACCCTTCGACAGAATAGAAAGCGAGCATTACTTACCTGCTTTCAGAGCTGGCATGGCGCAGCAGAAGGCCGAGGCAGCGGCGATCGCGGAGCAGGATGCTCCACCAAATTTTGAGAATACTTTTTTAGCACTTGAGGTTTCAGGACAGCTTCTCAATAGGGTGAGTCGCGTATTCTTCGCGCTTGCGGGCGCGCACACCAACGACGCGCTGCAGAGAATACAGCAGGAAATCGCGCCTGAGCTCGCCGCCCATGATGACTCGATCGTGTTGAATCCCAAATTATTCGCTCGAATTGAGAGTGTTTATGCGCGCCGAACAGAGCTTGGATTGGATGCTGAAGCGCTGCGTCTGGTGGAGCAATATTACACCGACTTCGTCCGCGCTGGCGCAGCGCTTGGTCCGGATCAGCAGCGTCGCTTAAAAGAGATCAACGCTGAGATGGCTCTGTTGCAGACACAGTTTAGTCAAAACGTGCTCAATGAAGTTAATGCGATGGCTGTTGTGGTTGACACTCGTGAAGAGCTAGCAGGCCTCGATGAGGCGCTCATTATTGCTGCAGCAAAGGAGGCGGTCGAGAGAGGTTATGACGGGAAATTTGTATTGCCTCTCCTTAACACGAGTGGGCAACCCGCCCTGAGTAGTCTGCAGAATCGAAGAGTTAGAGAGGCGATCCATCGCGCGTCCATAGCACGCGGAACACGTGGAGGAGAGTTTGATAATAAAGAGGTGCTATCTACCGTGCTTCGACTGCGGGCGGAGCGCGCGAATCTTTTGGGGTATCCGACCCACGCTGACTATGTGCTCGAAGATGCTACGGCATTGACTGTCGATGCGGTCAATGCGCGGTTGGCCTCGCTTGCGCCCGCCGCCGCTGCGAATGCAAAACGTGAAGCCGAAGACCTGCAGGAAATAATCAAGGACAATGGAGATGACTTCGAGCTGGAAGCATGGGATTGGCAGTTTTATAGCGAGCAGTTACGACAGCAGCGCTACGCGTTTGATGAATCACAGTTACGTCCCTATTTCGAGCTGGATAATGTGCTCAAGCTTGGTGTTTTCTTTGCTGCGGAAAAACTTTACGGACTCACTTTTGCCGAACGGTTTGATCTGCCTGTCTACCAAGAAGACGTTCGTGTCTTCGATGTGTTCGATGTGGCGGGGACAAAGTTAGGTATTTTTATTGGCGATTTCTATGCGCGGCCCTCTAAGCGTGGCGGTGCATGGATGAACGCATACGTGCCGCAGAGTGGTCTGATGGAAACCAGCCCGGTAGTCGCAAACCATCTAAACATAACAAAACCAGCAGAGGGTGTTGAGACACTCCTGACTTTCGACGAAGTAACGACGCTTTTCCACGAGTTTGGGCATGCGCTGCATGGTTTGTTTTCCGATGTTGATTACCCTTATTTTTCTGGAACATCGGTGCCCCGCGACTTTGTTGAGTATCCGTCACAGGTCAATGAGATGTGGGCAACATGGCCGGAAGTGCTTGCTAACTATGCCGTGCATTACCAAACCGGTGAGCCGATGCCTCAGGCGCTGCTCAATAAAGTGCTTTCGGCACAGAAGTTTAATCAAGGTTTCTCCACGTCGGAGTATCTAGCTGCTTCGGTTCTTGATCAGGCACTTCACCAGTTAGCACCCAATGAGGTACCCAGCGCCGATCAGATTCCACAATTTGAAGCAGATGCGTTGGCCAGAGCCGGTCTGGATATCAAGCAGGTACCTCCACGCTATAAGAGTGCTTATTTTTCACACATTATGGGAGGCTATTCGGCAGGATACTACTCTTACATCTGGAGCGAAGTGCTAGATGCTGACAGCGTCGAGTGGTTTAAGGAGAACGGCGGGCTGCTTCGTGCCAACGGCGACCACTTCAGAAACACGTTGCTTTCCAAAGGTGGCAGTCGTGATGCAATGAGTTTGTTCAGGGATTTTAGGGGGCGAGATGCCTCCGTCGAGCCGCTTCTGTTAAGACGAGGACTGCAGTAGCCTAGCTGAGGTTTTTTCGCCTAGCGGCGCTTCGGAGTGGGCGAAGCGCCACTCAATCTGAGCGAGAGGAGACTGAGTTCATCCCAGGGATTCGCCAAGTTCATGCCCTTTATTGCGCCGTCGATTATTCTCGCGTGATGGAGCAGTTGCCAAACCTGAGATCTGCTCAGGCGTGCGAGACTACTGTTCACAACTGCTTTACGGTTAGACCAAACTCGCGCGTTTCGAATGATCGTCTCATTCGTTTGCCCCTGCTCTTTTTGTGCCAGCATCGGTAAGAGGCTATCAAGCTCACGGGTAAAAGTTGCCAAAATCGGTAGAGGATGCGCACCTTCGGCTTTCAAACCTTGAAGAATTTTCTGAGCTCGACTCGTTTCTCCAAGCAGGGTTGCGTCGATTAAGTCAAAAGCTGTGAGCCTAGAATTATCGCTAACAAAGTCGACGATATCGCTTACCTCTAACTGCTTTGCAGGTTCTTTATTATCTGCATAGGCTAATTTTATTCGTTCTATATCTTGCACTGCTGCAAGCAAGTTTCCCTCCACTCTGTCGGCGAGCATCACGACGGCGTCTCTGCTCGCTGATAACCCCGCGGTCTTAAGTCTCATGTTGAGCCAGCTGGGAAGTTCTGCACGTTTCAGTGGCCAAACTTTAACCAGTAATGCATTAGCCGTAAGGCTGCCGAACCATTTAGTTGAGGTGGTGGCTTTGTCTAGTTTCGGACCGATAATCATTACTGCGATATCGTCGCTTGGATTGTCTACAAAATGTTGCAGTGCCTTCTTACCTTCGTCGTCAGGTTTTGCAGCTGAGAATCGTAGTTCAATCACTCGCTTGTCTGCGAATAAAGACAGGCTGCCCGTAAGCTGTAAGAAGTTGTTCCAGTCAAAGTTTTTATCAACATGGAATAAGTCGCGCTGCTCGAAACCTTGGTTTCGAAGAAACGAACGAATGGCGTCGCCCGCTTCGAGCATAAGAAGAGGGTCGTCACCGGATACCCAGTAAAGCGCTCGATTGGGAGGTCTTAGCTGAGCGTTGAGCTGGCCGGAGGATATTTCCACGCGTGTATCCTTACCTAATCGCTGCGCTGGCACGTCGAATAATTTGACGTACAAGGCTGCGGCGCATCTCTAGTGTGAGAAGCGTAATTTCGTCTTGGGTACCGGTGAGGTTTTCGATCTCTTCAAAATATTCGCTTTGCACGACGACTTCGACCGCATCCAAGACGATAGTCGAGCCAACTAAGAGTGTGAGCTGGCTGCTAAGAGAGAGTTCATATTGTGCGGCGCGCGCGCGCGAGTTGACCGATACGGCGCGTCGATCCAGGCGCTCGTCACCAAGTTTGAGAACAATCGAGGTGGTATTTTGGGCTGAGCCTTCGTTAGTGACTGAGACATCGACAGAGAGTGCCTCTAGTGCCCCGATCAGCTCAATAACGAGAGGATCGTTCGGATTTGAGGCGATTAAGTCGATCTGGGAAAGCGTGGTAGTAGCCTGCTCGCTACCGCGCAGGCTATATCCGCAGGCGGTAAGAAAAAGTGTGAGCGCAAATGCAACGCAGCATTTAGACAGCCAGCTAATTACCTGCGTGAAGGACTGCATACGCGTCTCCTTACTTTCCAAGCGGTGCCGGTCTAAGACGCGACGACATTAATTAGCTTGCCGGGCACGACAATAACCTTTCGAACGGTAAGCTCAGCGATAAATTTCTGCACAGTGCCGTCGGCAAGCGCGAGCGCCTCTAGCTGTTCCTTGCTTGTGTCTTTGGCGACTTCTAACTTGCTGCGTAGTTTGCCGTTAACTTGAATGACCATCGTCATCGTGTCTTGAACCAAGGCGCTTCTGTCGACCTCTGGCCACGCAGCATCCATAACCGCCCCTTCGCCCCCTAGATAATTCCAGAGTGCATGGCAGAAATGCGGAACTACTGGAGCAAGCATGGCGATAGAAATCTCGAGTGCCTCTTGCATTACCGCCTTATCGATCTCGTTTGTATTAGCCTCTGCGTATTTTGATACGGCATTCAATAACTCCATGGTCGCAGCGATAGCGGTGTTGAATGTATGTCTGCGGCCGAAGTCATCAGTCACTTTTTCGAGTGTTTGATGGGTTTTGAAGCGCAACGCTTGCTGATCTGGGTTCAGGGATTCAGAAGCAAAATCTATGCGGTTGACTGGTGTGTGATTCGCAACAATGCGCCAGAGTCTCTTGAGAAAGCGGTGACTGCCTTCAACGCCGCTGTCTGACCACTCCAGTGACTGCTCGGGTGGTGCTGCGAACATTGTAAACATCCGCACGGTGTCGGCTCCGTAGCGCTCGATTAGCGATAGCGGATCTACAGTATTGCCTTTGGATTTGGACATTTTGGTGCCGTCTTTTAGCACCATGCCTTGGGTTAACAATTGCGAGAAGGGCTCATCGGAAGCGACGAGTCCTGCATTGCGCATCAGCTTATGGAAGAAACGAGCGTAGAGTAGGTGTAAAATCGCATGCTCGATGCCGCCGATGTATTGGTCGACAGGGAGCCAGTAGTCTGCCCGTTCGTCGAGCATTGCGCTGTCTTGGTCTCGGCAGGCGTAGCGGGCGTAATACCACGACGACTCCATAAAAGTGTCGAATGTATCAGTTTCTCGTTGTGCCGGCGCCTTGCAGCGAGGGCACTCAGTATTGACGAACTCGGCGAGTTTGCCCAGTGGTGAGCCTCCGTCGTCCATTTTGATGTCTTCCGGGAGGCGCACGGGCAGTTGATCATCAGGTACAGGAACGGCGCCGCAGGCGTCGCAGTGAATTATAGGAATCGGCGCGCCCCAGTAGCGCTGGCGTGAAACTCCCCAGTCACGGAGCCTGAAATTAACCGTTTTCTTTCCTTTCCCCATGCCTGACAGCTTGGCTTCGATAGCAGCGAAGGCCTGTTCGAAATCTAGCCCATCGAATTCGTTTGAATTAATGAGTGTGCCTTTCTCGGTGTAGGCAGCCACGCTGAGGTCGCATTCCTCACCGGCCGCGGGTGCGATGACTTGATGCACAGGAAGCGAGTATTTTTGCGCAAACTCCCAGTCCCGCTGATCGTGCCCCGGCACAGCCATGACGGCACCCGATCCGTAGTTCATAAGGACGAAATTGGCGACATAGATAGGCACTGTTTCATTAGTTAGCGGGTGGATCGCTCGGCGTCCAGTGTCCATACCGAGTTTTTCCATTGTCGCCATCTCTGCTTCTGCAACTTTGATGTTGCTTTGCTCGGCGATGAACTTTTCTAAGGCTGAATTTGTTTCGGCAGCCTTAAGCGCTAAGGGGTGTTGCGCCGCCACGGCAACGTAACTCACGCCCATAAGCGTATCCGGCCTTGTCGTGTAAACCGATAGCTTGCTCAGTGCTGCGTCCGCTTCGTCCTGAACAGTAAAGTCGAGCTCGATGCCCTCAGAGCGACCTATCCAGTTCGCTTGCATGGTCTTTACTTTGTCCGGCCAGCCGTCGAGCTTATTGAGGTCGTCAAGCAGCTCGTCACCAAAATCGGTAATCTTGATGAACCACTGGGGAATTTTGCGGCGCTCAACCAGTGCGCCTGAGCGCCAGCCGCGGCCATCGACAACTTGCTCATTGGCAAGCACGGTCTGGTCAACCGGGTCCCAGTTTACCTCTGCTTCTTTCTTGTAAACGAGGCCCTGTTCGAAGAGACGAGTGAAGAACCATTGTTCCCATCGATAGTAGTTAGGGTGACAGGTCGCGACTTCGCGGCTCCAGTCATAGGCATAGCCGAGGCGCTTCAATTGCTCGCGCATGTAGTCGATATTGCCGTAGGTCCATTCAGCGGGTGCGGCGTTGTTCTTCATTGCCGCATTCTCTGCGGGGAGGCCGAAGGCGTCCCAGCCCATAGGCTGTAAAACATTCTTGCCGAGCATGCGCTGAAAGCGCGAGATGACATCGCCGATAGTGTAGTTACGCACATGGCCCATGTGGAGGTGCCCACTTGGGTAGGGGAACATGGATAAGCAGTAAAATTTCTCTTTGTTTGGGTCTTCGGTCACCTTAAAGCAGTCGTGAGCGTCCCAGTAAGCCTGTGCGGCAATTTCTACGTCTTGTGCGGGGTAGTTCTCGTCTATGGTCTTCATGCTGTCTCTGTCGTTTTTACGCGTTCGCCAAACCCTTGGCTCATGCTTTCAATGGTGTAGATGAGGGTATGACCTCCACGGCTTCTAAGGATACCTTAGCTCGCACGAGGTAAACAGGATTCCACCCAGTCGATAGGCAACTATTCCGGTTCAGTCGTCACTTTCAATAGTTTTATCTGCCTGCTATCGGCGTTTAGGATGGTTATCGTAAAATTACCGATGCGAGTCGTCTCATCGCGCTCAGGGATATGCCGAAAGCGCTGTAAAACGAGACCGCCGATGGTGGCTGATTCCTGCTCATTGAAGTCAGTAGAAAAGTACTCATTGAATTCATCGATAGGTGTAAGTGCCTTCACGATGTGATTATGCTCGTCAAATTTCTTGATAAAGCTGTCGTCATCCACGTCGTGTTCGTCTTCAATCTCACCGACTATTTGCTCGAGCACGTCCTCGATGGTTACTACGCCGCCGACGTTGCCATATTCGTCGATGACAATTGCCATGTGCTGGCGCGTTTCGCGAAATTCTTTTAAAAGCACATTAAGCCGTTTGCTCTCGGGCACAAAGGTAGCAGGGCGAACGACGTCTTTAATGTCGAAACGTGTATTGTTTTGGTTCAACATAGCGGCGAGTAGATCTTTGGCAAGCAGTATGCCGACTACATTGTCGATTGTTTCACCTATGACAGGGAAGCGAGAGTGTGAGGCCTTTGTTATTAGTTCGATGATTTCATTAAGCCCCGAATCGGAGGGTACTGTTACCACCTGTGTGCGGGGGATCATGATGTCTCGCACCTGCATGCTAGAGACTTGAAGCGCCCCTTCGATGATGCTGAGCGCATCGGCGTCGAGCACCTTGTCTTGCTCTGCATTGCGAATAAGTTCAAGCAGACTTTTTGTGTCTGTTGGCTCGTCTGAGAAGTAATGTGCAATTTTATCGATCCAAGATTTTGGTCTCGGATCGAGGGGTGATTGGTCGTCTGACATTTCTCTCTGTTGCTCCTATGATCGCTGCTGGGCCCTATAAACGGCTGATTTAGAGCGATTAATCTAACAAATACGGATTTGGGATTCCAAGGCTTCTTAAGGTCTCGATTTCCAGCGATTCCATTTCCTCTGCATCTTCTTCATTGATGTGATCAAAATTGAGCAGATGAAATAGCCCATGGATCAAGAGGTGTGCCCAATGATTCTCGAGACTCTTGTGCTGCGCTATTGCTTCGCCCTCGATAATGCTGGGGCATAAAACGAGTTCGCCTAGAGCTGCTACCTGGCTATCTGCTTCTTTGGCGTTGCCCGAGTCGCGGATGTCGAGTGGCGTTAGCCACTGTGCGGTTTCCTCGGCGATGGGAAACGACAGGACATTTGTAGAATTGTTGCGACCTCGATAAGTCGCATTGAGTTGTTTCGACTCAGCACTCCCTGCGAAGCGAATGCTGATGTCATAGGTCCGCGGCAAAGGGAGCGGAGATTCGGCGCTAGATGATTGGGATTGATGAAGGGCGCTTTGCAGATCTCGCCGTCGGAGTAGACTGATTCCAGCACTCAGACAGTTTTCGCAAAACGCGGGGTCAGGCAACCAGTTTGGTAATGCCTCGGCCGTCTCGGTCGTGTCGTCATCTTCCCACGCCGAACTAATCTCGACGGAAATAAGAGGAGCCACTGCCGAGCTAGTTGTCTCGGTCATTTCTACTTTCTTCCGTAAGATTCATGCGCGGCGAACCACCGCGGGGATCTTGATGGGGGAGGGAAGTGACGCTCTTGAGGTCGTGTTGGTCATAGGCTTCGACAATTTTTTGCACAAGCCTGTGCCTAACGACATCTTTCGAATTAAAGTGGCTAAAGCTAATGCCGTCTATGTCTTTAAGAATTTGCGCAGCCTGAATAAGCCCCGAACGCTCGCCTTTAGGAAGGTCTATCTGCGTGGCATCACCTGTGATGACCGCAGTCGAACCGAAACCGATGCGTGTGAGAAACATTTTCATCTGTGCAGTCGTGGTGTTTTGGCTTTCGTCTAAAATAATAAACGAGTTGTTAAGCGTGCGACCCCGCATATACGCAAGCGGAGCTACTTCGATAACGCTTTTCTCAATAAGTCGACCCACGCGCTCGAAGCCGAGCATCTCATAAAGCGCGTCGTAGAGAGGGCGCAGATAAGGGTCGATTTTCTGGGCAAGATCCCCTGGTAAAAAGCCGAGCTTCTCCCCAGCCTCGACCGCGGGCCGGACTAATAATAGTCTGTTTACGCGTTCACTCACGAGTGCTTCAACCGCGCAGGCAACAGCAAGGTAAGTTTTCCCGGTACCTGCGGGGCCGATGCCAAAATTGATGTCGTGGTTACGTATGCTTTCTACATACTCACGCTGATGTGGACTGCGGGGCTTAACAGAAGACTTAGGGGTGCGAATAAAAACGCCGCTTGTAGTTTCGGTCGTGATTTCTGCATTATCGCTGAGCGCTTGCGACGTTTCTCCGAGCGCCAGATGAATCGCATTTGGATTGAGTGTCTCACCCGTCGCGGTCTCCGCATAAAGATGCGCGAGTGCCGAAGACGTGGCATTAACCGCAGCCTCACCTCCCGTGATTTTGAAGCTATTGCCACGATGAGTGATCTTGACTCCTAGATGATTCTCTATCTGTCGTAGATGTTCGTCGAGGCGTCCGCAGAGGTTGGCAAGGCGAGCGGCGCTGTCGGGCTCGAGTTCTATATGATTGCTAATCGAAGTATCTGCTGTCATGCGTTCCTAATTCGAAGGTTCTGTAGCGGTGTAGGGTGCCAGAATTAAACAAGTGTTCCCAAGAGGGAGTTGGGTAGCGCGTCGGTAATTTTAGCTGTCGCAAAACCGCCGATCAGTGACGCATCATCACAGCGGAAGTTAACGACCCGATTGTTTTCTGTACGGCCCTGCAGATCCCTTGGATCCTTCTTAGACACGCCAGTGACGAGGATACGCTGCTCACTGCCCACCATGCCTTCGCTGATAGCGTTGGCTTGCATCAGAATCTGCGATTGTAGCGTAGCGAGGCGATGCTTCTTTTCCTGCTCTGGCGTTTCATCCGGCAGTTCGGCCGCTGGCGTGCCGGGGCGCGCGCTGTAAATAAAGCTAAACGACGTATCGAAACCCACTTCTATGATGAGTTTCATCGTATCTTCGAAGTCTCGATTCGTTTCGCCAGGAAACCCGACAATGAAGTCTGACGACAAGCTTATGTTGGGACGAATCGCGCGAATTTTGCGAATAATTGACTTGTATTCTAGAGCCGTGTGGCCTCGTTTCATCGCTGCGAGGATGCGGTCTGAACCACTCTGGACAGGCAAGTGTAGATGGTCAACCAATTCAGGCACTTGTGCGTACGTTTGAATAAGGCTTTCACTGAACTCGATAGGGTGAGAGGTGGTGAAGCGCAGCCGGTCGATGCCGTCGATGCTCGCCATATATTTTATCAAAAGCCCGAGGTCGGCTATCTCACCGCTATCGCTGAGACCGCGGTAAGCGTTAACGTTTTGTCCCAATAAATTAATTTCGCGCACACCTTGCTCGGCAAGATGGAACGCCTCTGCCAAAACGTCATCGAGTGGACGGCTCACCTCTTCGCCGCGCGTGTAGGGCACGACACAGAAGCTGCAATACTTACTGCAACCTTCCATGACTGATAAGAAAGCTTGGCATGAGGTCGCTTCTGGCTGTGGCAGATGGTCGAATTTTTCAATCTCTGGAAAGCTTATGTCGACAAGGGGCG
>Ga0181597_10005646_pt1 | contig 11937 bp, 15 predicted proteins | sample 041ome_5_FD_148647 | JGI IMG/M metagenome (GOLD analysis project Ga0181597, IMG submission 148647) | Coastal salt marsh microbial communities from the Groves Creek Marsh, Skidaway Island, Georgia - 041403US metaG (spades assembly) | ecosystem: Environmental > Aquatic > Marine > Intertidal zone... | reverse complement strand
GGTTGTAAACATCTGTTAAACCATCAAGGACCATTGAGTCAGTTAATGTTGTTGGACCCATTTTTACACCATTACGAATATTAACAACGTGAGGAGCATTACTCATACTTTCTTGCCCACCTGCAACAACGATATTTGCATCACCAACTAAAATAGAATTATAGCCATAACCAACACACGCTAAGCCTGATCCACATAATTGATTGATCGTTGTAGAAACAGTTTCGTTTGGTAAACCTGCAAACTTTGCAGCTTGTCTTGCTGGGTTTTGACCTGTGCCTGCTTGAAGCACTTGACCCATATAAACTGTATCAACATCAGTATTTTTTAATTCTGAATGTTCGACACATTTTTTGATTACTTCTGCACCTAATTGAGCAGCTGATAAAGAAGATAAAGAACCACCAAAAGATCCGATCGGAGTTCTAAACGCACTTGTTATTACTATTTCTTTTTTATTTTCCATTATATTTTTCCTTTCAAGGTTAAATTAATTTAAAATTTGATTTATTGCATGTATTGACCACCATTAATCGAGAATGTGGCACCCGTGATAAAGCCAGCTTGATCACTTGCTAAGTAACTTGCAAGTGCTGCTATCTCACTCGGTTCTGCCAATCGATTTACTGGGATCTGTGAAACAATTCCTTTTAAGATCGTTGGATCAATTTTTTTAACCATGTCTGTACCCACATAACCTGGTGCAATAACATTAGCTGTAATACCTTTATTTGCATTTTCTTGCGCTACAGCTTTTGTAAATCCAATAATTCCTGCTTTAGCTGCTGAATAATTTGCTTGGCCTATTTGACCTTTGATACCGTTAATGGAAGAGATACTGATAATTCTTCCATATCCTTTAGCTCTCATTTTTTCAATAACACAACGTGTCATATTAAAAACTGAATTTAAGTTTGTATTGATAACAGCATTCCATTCATCTGCTGACATTTTATGCAAAAATCTGTCTTTGGTGATACCTGCATTGTTAATTAAGACATCTACTGTTTTGCCAGTTGATTTTTCAACTTCTTCAATTCCTTTTTGGCAACTTTCAAAATAACCTACATCGAACTTGTAAGTTTTAATTCCTGTTTCTTCTGTATATTTTTTTGCAGCTTCTTCCTGACCGATGAATGTGCTTATAACCTCATTGCCATCGTCTTTTAATCTTTTAGCAATCGCTGCTCCGATACCTCTTGTACCGCCTGTGACTAATACTAATTTGCTCATTTGTTAAAACTCCCCAAGAATACTCTAATAAAAAATAACTTCAAGACCAGTTTTAAACAAGGGGTAATAAATCTGGTCTTTGAAGTTAAGCTTTAAAACTTAGTTTTTAGCTGGAGCTTTCTTTTCAGTTTGCTCTGCAACTACGTTCTTAAGTTCAGTTAAACTGTCTAAGAATCTAGCGTTTAAAATTTGAAAAGACTCTTTTGCAGTTTTTTCGTTAATTTTTGCTAACTCAGCAACATTTGCTTGTGCTTTTTCAATTGCATCTTTTGCTAATTCAATTGATTTAGTAGCAGATTGTTGTGTGTTACCTTTTGCTAATTCAGAAGTAGCTTCTTTTACTTCATTTACAGCTGCGTTTAAGATTTCAACTTGTTTTTTTGAAAACGCGTTTACACCTTCAAACATAGCTTTTGAAGCAGAAGCAAAAGCTTCCATAGTTTTCTTTTGAGAGCTAATTACAGCATCAGAATTAACGTCTACATTTGGAAATTTTGCAGCAGTTAAGATCTTTTGAAAATCAAACATCTCAAAAGGGTTGTAGTTATTATTAAACATATTGTTCTCCTTTTTTTTATTCATATGAGGTATATATGTTGCGATGCACAATATGTCAATAGGTGTTTTATGCTAAATATTTCAATAAAATAGCCATTTTATTGATATTTCTTTTGCAGTGCGTCAATTTGTTCAGGATTGCACAATAAATTTATAGTATTTATACTAACAATATGAATAAAAAAAATACATCCTCTAAAAACAAGAAAAATAAAAAACCCGAGGTAAAATTAAATACAGATACTTCAAAAAAAGCTGAAGTAAAAAACGATGACATTACTGCTCCAGACTTTGGTGCTTTTAACGATATCATTCAAAATAATTTAAAAATCTACAATGACTTTGTAGAAGAGAATTCAAAGAAAAATAAAGAAAGTAAATCGCAAGAAAAATCTAATGGTCAAGCAAATAACTTTACTATGCAAGATTGGTTTATGACCGTAAGTCCTACGACTAATAAGCTTATGGATGGAATGCTAAAGTTTTCGCAGTCTTTAAATAACAATCCTAAACTTTATTTTGAAAATGTAAATTTGTGGTTAAATCAAATTGCTCAATTAAACTTTTATTATGTTGCAAGACTTTCAAATCAAGAGGCCAATCCGGTAGTTCTGCCAGATAAAACAGATAAACGGTTTGCTTCTGAACAATGGAGCCAAAACTTATTTTTTGATTTTATCAAACAATTCTATTTGATTACGAGCACTATGCTAGAAAATTTAATGAATAGCATTCAGTTTGTTGATGAGAAGCAAAAATTATTAATGAACTTTTATATCAAACAATTAAATATGGCATTGTCACCTACAAACTTTGTTTTCACAAACCCAGAAGTACTTTCAAATACGATTAAAGAAGGTGGGGCTAATTTAGTAAGAGGTTATAATAACTTTAGAGACGATTATTTAAAGCATCCTAATAAACTTTTTATCTCTCAAACAGACTTTGATGAATTTGAAGTTGGAAAAAATCTAGCTGTTACTCCAGGTAAAGTTATTTTTAAAAATGATGTGTTTGAGTTAATCCATTACACAGCAAAAACACCTAATCAATATGAGGTTCCTTTATTAATTATTCCGCCTTTCATAAATAAATATTACATCATGGATCTTAATGAAAAAAAATCTATGATTGGTTATCTACTTGAACAAAATCAAAATGTATTTTTAATCTCGTGGAAAAATCCTAAAGCAGATAGCAGAGACTTTGGCTTCGCTGAATATATGGATGATGGAGTTTTAAAAGCTATCGAGATAGCCTGCGAAGAAACAAAAGCAGCTTCTGTAAACTTAGCTTCTTACTGTGTGGGCGGAACTTTAACTTCGATGGTACTTGCTTACTTAGAACAAACAAAATTTAAATATAAAGTTAATTCTGCAACTTACTTTGCAAGTTTAATTGATTTTGAAGAACCTGGTGATCTTGGAATCTTTTTAACTGAAGATCAAATTGCTATGCTTGAACAAAGAATGAAAATCAACGGATACTTTGATGGAAAAGATATGGCGGCAACTTTTAACTTCTTAAGACCGGGTGATCTATACTGGAACTATGTAGTTAACAATTACCTTCTTGGAAACAAACCTGCAGCTTTTGATATGTTGTACTGGAACTCAGATTCAACAAGAATTCCAGAAAAGTTGCACAGTGATTATTTAAGGTCTTGTTACCTAAATAATAAGTTAATTAAAAAACAATATTCATTAAAAGGTAAAACGCTAGACCTAAGTAAGATTAAAACACCAATGTTCCACGTGGCAACTACGGATGATCATATTGCACCTTGGAAAAGTGTATTTTCTGGACTTAAGAGCTACGGCAATGAAGCTAAATTCATTTTAGCTAATTCTGGTCATATAGCAGGAATTATTCAGGGCAAAGGAGCAAAGCCAGGTAAACTTTACTACTACGAAAATAAAAACTCCAATGTAAATTTAGACTCAGAGGCGTGGCTTAAAGATGCTACAAAACAAGATGGTTCATGGTGGCCACTCTGGATTGATTGGTTAAAAAAATACTCTGGTAAATCAGTTGAAGCTAAACAAATTAACCAAAATAAATTTAAGGAAATTTACAAAGCTCCAGGTTTATACGTAACTGAAAAATAATTATGATTGAGATAAAAAAATATTCTAATCGAAGACTTTATAATACAAACACAAGTAGCTACATCACTCAGGATGATATTGTAGAACTCATCAAGAAAAGTGAAAAATTTAAAATTATTGATGCAGATAGCAAGAAAGATATTACTCCCGCAATTTTAACTCAAATTATCTTGGATAAAGAAACTGCTGGCATTAATTTAGTTCCTGTAGATTTTTTAAAGCAAATAATACTTTATTATGAAAATAATAAATCTAGCGATATGTTTGGTTATTTAAACCACATGTTAAACTTTGCTAATACAAATAATATGTACACTGATGGGTTTGCACAAATGATGAATTTTAATCCTTTTAATATGCAAAGTATTTTTACAAAACCAAAAAAAGAAGAAGAAACTCCCCAAGAAAAAAATGAAGCAGATTTAGCTTCAGAACTTGCTAATTTAAAAAATCAATTAAACGAAATTAAAAAAAATCTTAAATAAACTAATATCTCATTATTCTAATTAAGATGAACTAATTAAAATTAGGAACTGAGATATAAAACTATTCATCAATACAAAAAGAATAAAGACAATAATATAGAGTATAAACACTAATCTATTTTTAAATTTTTTTCGTCTAACAAACTGTGCTGCATCTGGAGTAAAATCTTGCTTCTTATGAGATTTAAAATCATAAGAGAACATCCAAAAACTTTCATCGCTCTCACCTTCAAACCCTGATTTATAATTTTTTATATATTTAGATAATTGAGACCAAATTATTGTAAAGAATATTAATAATAAGCCTGTTGTAAGCATTTTTAAGCTATATAAATTATGTTTGGTTCAAAAAGAGTTTAATTGTTTTTATCTCTCATTTCATTTAAAAAATTATCATTCATGAATAAATTTAATTTATCAGGTAGAACAGCAATTATAACGGGTGGCGCACAGGGATTTGGCCTAGCAATGACTGAAAGGTTTTTAAGTTCAGGAGCTAAAGTTATTATTTGGGATATTGATAAAAATGTTGTTGAAAAATCTATAGCAAAATTAAACAACCCTAATCTTTCAAGTTCAATTATTGATGTTACTAACTTTGATCAAGTATCAAATGAAATAGAAAAAATTACACAATCAAACAAGATAGATATCTTTGTTAATAATGCTGGTATCGCAGGAAAAAACACAACGGTCTGGGACTACCCTATTGAAGAATGGAAAAAAGTTTTAGAACTAGATCTAAATGCAGTCTTTTACTGCTGCAAAGCTATCACACCACATATGGTGAAAAATAATTATGGAAGAATTGTTAATATTGCATCCATCGCAGGAAAAGAAGGCAATCCAAATGCCAGTGCTTACAGTACAGCTAAGGCTGGAGTAATTGGATTAACAAAGTCGTTAGGTAAAGAACTTGCAAATAAAAACATAGCGGTAAATGCTGTAACGCCAGCTGCTGCAAAAACTAGAATTTTTGATCAAATGACTAAGGAACACATTGATTACATGTTATCAAAAATTCCAAGAAATCGTTTTATCTTAGTAGAAGAATTAGCATCGTTAGTTACCTGGTTAGTGAGTGAAGAAAATTCATATACCACTGGAGCTGTGTTTGATTTAAGTGGTGGAAGAGCCACTTACTAAGTTTATCAATAATTTATAATAATGAATTCATATTTTACAATTACCTTAGCATTAGGCGTTTCTATTGATAGCTTTGTGGTTGGTAGACATATTAATCATAGAATTTTTACAGCTCTTTTTCTTGTCTCTTTTAGTCACTTTCTATTTTTTTTGACAGGTTTATATGCTGGCGAGTTTTTTTATAAATTAGTTGGTCCTTTTATGAATTGGTTAGCCTTTATTATTTTTTTATATTTAACCTATGACGCACTTAAAAACTTTTTTCATGAAAGTAAAATAATCTTAATTGATAATATTAAAAAAATTATTCTAATCACCATTCCACTTTCAATAGACGCTTTTGCAGTATCAGCATCATCTAAATCACTTATAAATGATCCAATACTTGGATTAATTTTAGTTTCTATATTTGCACCATTTTTTTGTTTTTTGGGTTATGAGACTACCCACCGGTTAGCGAAAGTTTCACATCGATCTATTTATTTTGCTGAAACAATATTTTTTGCAGGACTTGCTATTAGTGTGCTTTCAAAGCATATTTTAAATTAAATGAAAGATACTATTTTTTACTTATTAGTAGGTATTGCGATTGGCCTTTTAATATATTTAGCTGATAAATATATTTTTTAGTTATCAAAAGCACATCTAAAACCAACGTAGATAGCATAAAAATCTGAAGGTTTATATTGTGCTCCCTCTTTTCTGGTTTTTTCTTTTCCATACCACCAGGATCCACCAGCTGTTAAAGAATTTTTACCTTTTTGATCCTCAACCCATTCCCAAACATTTCCACCCATTGCTACAAGACCATTTATTCCCTCAGGCAATAAAGTAACATCAATATGTTTGTTGTAATCTAATAATCCCTGAGAATTCATATCTCTACCTTCATCTCCGCTTGGGAAAGCATAAGTCTTTCCTTTATTAAAAAGAGATGAATCAAGTTTTTGATTATAAGCTGCAAGCGACCACTCATTAAATGTTGGAAGTCTGCCATTAATTGATTTGCAATAATTTTCAGCCTCAAATCTACTGATATGAACAGCTGGCTCTAGTAATGAATCAGGTTTTTTTCCGTAAGGAGTTTTATAGTTCCAGTTTGGCCTTTTAACCCAACCAGCTCCCCACTCATATCCTCCACCCGTTTTTTCAGCATCCGTTTGAATCTTATTTTTTGTAGCGTATTGCTCAAAATCTAAAATAGTGACCTCATATTTATGAATTGAAAAATTTCCTAATGAAATTTTTTCATTAACAAAGCCATACGCAGAAAAATTTATAAGAATAAAAAATTGAAATACAAAAAATAAAATTTTCATTTTTAAAATTTATATAGATATTAAAAAAATATTTTGAATTTTTTTTAGAAAATAAGATAAAAAAAAATTTTTTATGTACATATAAGACATTACTCACTTTTTAGTTGTATTACGGTTACATTTTTTTCTCATACGTGTTATTGCAATTAATAGAAATGGAGGAAATATATGAATTATTTTAAAAAATTAGTATTAGTCATATCTTTTATAACTATTAGTAGTGGCCTAAATGCTGCTGAAATCAAGATGGCAAAAGCCAATTGGGATACAGGGTATTTCCAAGCTGAGATCTACAAAAGAGGTCTAGAAAAGCTTGGTTACAAAGTTAAGGATCCACAAGCTATTAAACCTTCCGTATTCTATCTAGCTGCAGCTCAAGGTGATCTTGATTTGTGGGTAAATGGTTGGTTTGGTACGCATGATACCTACCTTGAAGAAGCTAGAGGTAAAGTAAAACCTGTGGGCTATGTAATGGAAAAAGGTGGCTTACAAGGTTATCTCGTTGATAAAAAAACAGCAGATAAGCTTAATATCAAAAGTGTATTAGACATTAAAAAACATGCAAAACAATTTGATGCCGATGGAGATGGAAAAGCAGATATGGTTGCTTGCCCTCCAGGTTGGGGTTGTGAAAAGCAAATTACTAAACACTTTGCTGAATTAAAATTAGGTGAATTTATAAATCCTATTCAAGCTGAATACTCTGCGTCAATGGCAGATGCTTTGGCTAGATATAAAAATGGAAAATCTGTTCTATTTTATACGTGGACTCCTAATTGGACGGTAGGTGCTTTTGAACTTGGTAAAGATGTAGTATGGATTGAAGTTCCATACAGCCAAACTAAAGCTGTTGCTGTTCCTAACGCTACAAAAAGTAAAATTAACATGGGCTTTGGTGCTGATGATATCAGACCAGCTGCTAATGCAGACTTTTTGAAAGATAATCCAAAGGTTGAAAAATTCTTGAAAGCAGCTTCAATACCATTAGCTGATATAGCAGCTCAAAATATGCTTATGAACAATGGTGAGAAGAGCGAGAGAGATGTTGCCAAACATGCAACTGCTTGGATTAAGGAAAACCAAAGTACTTTTGATGGTTGGATTAAAGCTGCACAACAATAAATAAATTGAGCATCTTTAACCCGTCACACTATGCCTATTTGCCTTTGGCAGATTGGGTGGAAAAATATGTAAAGGAGTGGTTGTTTAATCAACGACCACTCTTTAAAAAATTATCAGCACCAATAGATACGGTTCTAAGCAGTTTAGATAATTTATTTAACTTTGTTCCTTTTCCTATAGTAGTTTTGCTCATAGCTTTTGCGGCATATAAAACTAATGGCATAAGATTTACAATTTTTACAATAATAAGCTTAATCTTCATTGATCTTGTTGATGTGTGGTCAGAGACAATGACGACCTTAGCTATGATTTTTACGGCAGTTCTTTTTTGCATTATAATTGGAATTCCACTTGGTATTTTAGCTTCAAGAAGTAAAATTTTTGAAACAATTCTTCGACCAATCTTAGATGTAATGCAAACTATTCCTAGTTTTGTATATCTTATACCTGTTGTAATGCTTTTTGGTGTAGGCCTAACTCCTGGAGTTATTTCTATTATTATCTTTTCGCTGGCTCCGGTTATAAGACTTACTAATCTTGGTATTCGACAAGTTGAGAAAAGATTTAAGGATGCAGGTAAAGCATTGGGTTGTAATAAATATTTAATATTATTTAAAATCGAAATGCCTCTTGCTTTAAAAACAATCATGGCAGGAATTAATCAAACATTAATGCTTTCTCTTTCAATGGCAGTAATTGCTGCATTAATAGGAGCTGGGGGACTAGGTTTAACCGTTTACGTTGCTTTAGGAAGATTAGATATAGGTTCTGCTCTTGTTGGTGGAATTGGAATAGTTTTAATAGCTATTATATTCGACCGAATTACTCAAAAAATTATTAATACCTAATAATAATTAGGCCAACGAAACACTTGAATTTCCACAAAATAAATAATTAAATAATTAATAATTTTGCTTAGCAAAAATAAAAAATTAGTGTAAACGGCTGATAAAACTATGACATATAAAGAATTTTTAGAAACACTTGAAGAACTTGAATTAGACATTGACTCTGCTGCTGAAGCTTTGGATTTAGAAGTATCAGATATTGAAGCGTGGGAAGAGGAAGATGAGATTCCTAAATCAGCTGAAAAATGGATTAAAAAAGAAAAAATTGAATTTGCTGAATTGAATAACAGTAATGAAGATGAAGAAGAATTTGAAGACGAAGATGAAGATGAAGATCTAGATGATGAAGACGAAGATTTAGATTTTGATGACGAAGAAGACGAAGAAGACTTAGATAAATAAACTAGCTATCTTCTAATAACCTGCACAATAAAAAAAGCGCTAATCATTGAAATTAAAAATATTATTGAGTTAATATTTAATAAAGCCAATGAAGCAATGGCTGGTCCAGGACACAAACCAATTAAACCCCAACCAATGCCAAACAAAGTAGCTCCTAATATTAAATTTTTATCAATCTCTTTAAAAGTTGGTAGAGAAAAATTATCTGCAAACCAAGGTTTCACTTTGTGTTTTTGCAAATAAAGCATTGGAGATGTAATTAATATTGCCCCAGCCATTACAAAAGCTAATGAAGGATCCCACGCTCCAAATATATTTAAAAATCCCAGAACTTTTTCAGGATTAGTCATGCTTGCAACCGTAAGTCCAAATCCAAAAATTATTCCACAAACTAAAGATATGATTCCTCTCATTACAATAGTCCTTTTATAAAAACGGTTAGTATTGCAGAAATCATAAATATCAATGTTGCAACAATAGATCTTTTTGAAAATCTACTTATGCCACAAATCCCATGACCAGATGTGCATCCGCTTCCAATCTTCGTGCCAACACCAACTAAAAAACCTGCGGCAATTAATAATGGAATTGAATTAGAAATATTAAAATTTATTTCAGGATTAATTATTATTTTGTATAAGATAGGCCCAATCACTAGCCCTATGACAAATAAAATATTATCAAACCGATTTACGTTAGAGAATATTGAATTATTGACTATTCCGCTAATGCCAGCAATTCTTCCATTGGCAATATAAAAAAGAACAACTGAAAAACCAATTATCAATCCTCCTAGGAATGCTTCTATGGGTGTAAAATTAATTATAGTCATTAAAGATTAATTAATTGCTCAATGATAATAAAAGATCCAATAAATAAAGTCATATAACCAAAATATTTTTTTAAAGTTTTATCTGTTATTTTCTTAGATAACATGTTGCCAAATATTACTCCAACAAAAGTAGCTAATATAACAAAGATAGAAAACATCCAATCAGCTTGAAAACCATCAATCACATCACTACCAAAACCAGCTAACGACTTAATTGCGATGATAAATAAAGATGTTCCAACAGCAACTCTCATCTCGAGGCCCGTTAAAAGAACTAAAGCTGGAATAATTAAAAATCCACCTCCTGCTCCTACAAAACCTGTAAGTTGACCAACTATTAAACCCTCTAAGATTATAATAATGTTTTTTTCGAACTCTGCTTTTTGTTTTTTTGGTTCTGTTAAATTTAACTTTCGATCTCTAATCATCAAGGTAGCCGAAACCAACATTAAGATTGAAAAAGTCGCCATAATGATAAAGCTTTTTGAAATTAATAAATTCAAAAAATTAAAAGTATCTGGCAAATAAGGAACTAAAACTTTTCTTGCAAGTACAACGCCAATAATCGAAGGTATGCCAAAGATTATACCCACTTTCAAATTAACTAAATTTTGTTTTAGATAGACGATAAAACTAAGTGCAGCTGTCACACCAACGAGTAATAATGAATAACTAGTTGCTTCTACTACTGAGATATTAAAAAGATAAACTAAAATAGGTAAAGTAAGAATTGACCCTCCAGCTCCTAATAGAGAGAGAATTAATCCCATTCCACATGAAGCAATTATTCCTAAAACAAACATTTATGTTAGTTCTCTACCGATAATGAATTATTTTTCCAGTTCTTTAAACCACCAACTAAATGAAAAACATTTTTATTCTTATATGATTTTGATGTTTGCACAGCTAAATTGGATCTCTCGCCAATAGCACAGTAAATTAACAATTTATTTCCATCAGCTTTACCTTCCGATAAAAACTTAGAAAATTTTTGAAAAGGTACGTTAATTGATTTTGGAATTTTTCCTTCTTTTTTAATTTCAATTTCTTCTCTTAAATCAATTAATATAACCTGTTCATTTTCTAAAACTTTTTTAAACTCTAAAGGAGTTAAGCCGTTATTACTTTTTTGTTTTGAAAAATCTACTCCTAGCTTTAAGTTTCCTGGGATGGCAACATCCATCATTTTAGGATTGGGTAAATTTAAGTTATTCATAATCTCAACATATTCATCAATCGATTTTACCTGTAACCTAGGATTAAATTTTTTTTCTTCTCCTATGGTTGACACCATATCACCTTTATAATCGTGCGCAGGATAAACTAAAGTTTCTTCAGGGAGAGTTAATAATTTTTTAAAAATTGAATTATAAGAATCTTTTGCATTTCCATTTTGAAAGTCTGTTCTACCTGTTCCCCTGATTAACAAAGTATCGCCGGTGAAAACCCTATCATTCATAATATAGCTATAACTATCATCTGTATGCCCCGGAGTGTAAATTGCTCTTAATTTAATTCCTTCTATTGAAACTTCTTCTCCATCTGAAATTTTCATTGAAGCTATATCAGCTTTTGTATGTTCACCCATTATAGTTATACAATTAAATTTTTCTCTTAACTCAGCAATGCCTGAGATGTGATCGGCGTGAACATGGGTATCGATTACTTTTACTAATTTTAAATCTAGTTCATCCAGAAGTTTTATGTATCTATTTACATTTTCAATTACTGGATCAATAATTATTGCTTCCCTGCCATGACCTGAGGAAATAAGATAGGTGTAAGTGCTAGAAACGTTATCGTAAAGTTGTCTAAATATCATTTATAACTAGATATAATATTTAATTTATATTCTTAAATGCGACCTAATGGGTAATAAAAAAG
>Ga0181597_10005643_pt1 | contig 11939 bp, 12 predicted proteins | sample 041ome_5_FD_148647 | JGI IMG/M metagenome (GOLD analysis project Ga0181597, IMG submission 148647) | Coastal salt marsh microbial communities from the Groves Creek Marsh, Skidaway Island, Georgia - 041403US metaG (spades assembly) | ecosystem: Environmental > Aquatic > Marine > Intertidal zone... | reverse complement strand
CTTATTTTTTTTCTTTCTTAACTAAAAAAAATATTAATAAACAAGTTTCATGTCGTATGACTTACACTAACGATAAGGTTCATAAAATTATTGAAAAAAATTTATCTAAGAGCGCCATGTACTCTGGTAGCATACGAGGTGTTGGACCTAGATACTGCCCATCTATCGAAGACAAGATAGTAAAGTTTGCTGATAAGGGTCGACATCAGATATTTTTAGAGCCTGAAGGACTAAATGACTATACAATTTATCCAAATGGCATCTCGACATCACTTCCATCTGATGTACAGCAAGAAATATGTAATAATATCAATGGTTTAGAGAATGTATCTATTATAAGACCAGGATATGCCATAGAATATGACTATATAGATCCAAGAGAGCTATTTTTAACGCTCGAGACCAAGAAGATTAGCAATCTTTATCTTGCAGGACAAATTAATGGAACAACAGGTTACGAGGAAGCGGCAGCTCAGGGACTTATAGCTGGAATAAATGCTGCTTTATCATTCAAAAAATTAGAGCCTTTCATACTTGATAGATCAGATGCATACATCGGAGTAATGATTGATGATTTAGTGACCAAAGGTGTGGCTGAACCATACAGAATGTTTACATCAAGAGCTGAATATAGATTAAGCCTGAGATCCGATAATGCAGATCAAAGATTAACTGCAAAAGGAATAGAAATTGGATTAATTGGTGATGACAGAAAGTCTCTTTATCTAGATAAATTCAACAAAATTAAACAAATTAATGTAAAAATGGGTCAATCAACTATATCACCTAATAAAGCTGATGAATTTGGTATAAAAATAGCAAAAGACGGTGTTTTAAGATCTTCTAATGAAATATTAACTCAAAAAGGAGTTGATATGAATAAAATTCGAGAAATATGGACTGATATACCTTTTTTCAGCAAAGAAATAGATGAGCAGGTAGAAATTAATGCTCATTATAGAGGGTATTTGAAGAAGCAAAAAGCCGATATTTTAGCTTTTAAAAGAGATGAAAACCTTATAATACCAGATAAAATCAATTATGATGGCCTTTCCGGATTGTCAAATGAGGTAAAAGCTAAATTTAAAGAAATAAAACCAAAAACTATGGGTCAAGCGCTGAGAATTGATGGAATTACTCCAGCTGCTGTATATATTTTGTTGTCACACGTTAAAAGAAAGTCTATTAAGCATATAGCTTAATGGATCAAGAAATTTTAAAATCATTATCAAAATTAAATGACTTAAATGTTTCACGTGAAACATTTTTAGACTTTGAAAAATATATATCGATGATTATTGAAAAAAATGAAAAAATTAACATAATTAGCCAAAATACATCATCAAAAAAGTCCATAATTGAGCGCCATATAGTTGATTCTGCACAAATTATTGATTTTGTTGATTTTAATTGCAATACAACTATAGATTTAGGATCTGGAGCGGGTTTACCGGGAATTGTAGTAGCAATTATACTCAAAAATATGAAAAATAATATGGGTGTGCACCTTTATGAAAAAAGCTACCATAAAAGCCGTTTTTTGAAAGAAGTCTCAGAAAAACTAAATTTAAATACAAAAGTTTTCCAAAAAAATATTTTTGAAATAAAAAATTTAGAAACAGGTACAGTCATGTCAAGAGCATTCAAGCCAATGCCGGTGGTTCTAGATCTAGTTTATGAAAATTTTTCCAAATATAAAAATTTAATATTTTTTATGGGTAAGACTGGAAAAAAAATATTTGAAAAATCAAAAGATGATTGGAGTTTAGAGTATATAGAAAAAAAAAGTTTAACAAATGAGGATTCATTTTTATTAAACATAAAAAAAATTAGTAAGAAAAATAAAAAAAGATATAAAAAAAACTAAATGCAAATTATTTCAGTAATAAATCAAAAGGGTGGGGTAGGAAAAACTACAACAGTTATAAATTTGGCAGCTGGATTAACTCAACTTAATAAAAAAATTTTAGTTATTGATTTAGATCCTCAAGGAAATGCCACAACAGGACTTGGATTATCTAATTTAGATAACTCGAGCGAAACAATTTATGGTGTACTGAATGGAACTAGAGAGATTAATGATATAATCAAGAAGACAAAGTTTGAAAATTTAGATATCATCACTTCTAATGTAGACTTATCAGGACTTGAGGTCGAAACGGCAGATGATAGTAATAGAGCCTTCATATTAAATGCTAAATTAAGCGCTTATTTAAACAATTCTAGAGGATCTTACGATTATGTGCTTATTGATTGCCCACCTTCTTTAAGTCTTCTAACAGTTATGGCGCTTGTCTGCTCCAACTCACTTTTGGTACCTTTGCAAACAGAATTTTTTGCTCTCGAGGGACTAACCCAACTAATGAAAACTATTGAGAGGATTAAAGTAAGTTTAAATCCTGATTTAAAAATCAGAGGGATCCTTTTGACCATGTATGACAAAAGAAATAAACTTTCTTCACAAGTTGAGAAGGAGGCTAGAGATTATTTTAATGAAAAAGTTTACTCAACAGTAATTCCAAGGAATGTTAGATTGTCAGAAGCACCCTCACATGGAATGCCAGTTTTAATTTACGACAAATCATGCCCTGGCAGTAAATCTTATTTTAGTTTTACAGATGAATTTATAAATCAAGAGTCAACAATTGGGAGTGTAGCTTAATGGATAAAATTAAAAAAGGTCTTGGAAGGGGTTTGTCTTCCTTAATTGGTGAAACAAAAGTAGAAGTTCAAAAAAATCAATTACCAATAACAGACCTGATACCAAACAAATATCAACCCAGAAAAAATTTTGATGAGGCGAACTTGGAAGACCTAACAAATTCTATAAAAGAAAGAGGAATAATACAGCCAATCATAGTTAGAAAATTAAATAATGAAAATTTAAAATTTGAAATAATTGCAGGTGAGAGAAGGTGGCTAGCTGCACAAAGAGCAGGTATTCATAATGTGCCTGTGGTAATTACAGAGGCCGATGATTTAAAATCTTTAGAATTTGCTATAGTTGAAAATATTCAAAGACATGATTTAAATCCATTAGAAGAAGCCCAAGGTTATAAAAGATTAATAAATGAATTTTCTTATGATCAAGAAAAGGTTTCAAAATTTGTCGGTAAAAGCAGAAGTTATATAACGAATTCTTTGAGAATACTCACTTTACCAGATGAAGTGATAAAATTAATAGAGTCAAATAAGTTATCGACAGGACATGCTAAGATTCTAGTGGGTCTAGATAACGCGAGTTTTGTTGCTAATAAAATTGTAGACAATAAACTTTCAGTGAGACAAGCTGAGAGTTTTGTTCAATTATTTAAAAAAAAAAGACAAAAATCAAAAATTACAAAAGATACTAACATTTTAGCTCTTGAACTTTCTGTATCAAATAAGATAGGACTAAATGTAGAAATAAAAAATAGCAAGAGAAATAAAGGAAAAATTTCTTTTGAATATAAAGATTTAGATCAGTTAAATAAAATTATTGATATAATAAAATCTAATTACTAATGATTTGTTGAGGCCTGGTTTAGAATAAAATCTGAAACTATATTAATTGGATTAGTAAAATTTTTTTTAATCTGTAGTTCAATTTCATTTAAACTGTAAATCAATTCACTAATTTGATTTGGACTCCATTTATTAATTTGCTGTTTAACTATTTCTTTATCTTTCCAAAAAATTGGTGGTTTGGCGTTTGCAATAGTTTTGTCTAAACTTCCATTTGACTGATAATCCTCTGATAATTTCATAATTCTTTTTGATTTATTAATAAAGGTCCGGGTTATTATGATGCAGTCTTCACTGCTAAAGTTATTATCGTTTAGAATATTTATCGTTTTCTTTTGATTTTTTGCTAAGCAATTATCTATTAGTTCAGAAATACTGTGATTTTCTACTAAATTTACTAGTTTTAACAAATCTTCAGTTGAGATTTTTGTCTTATTTTTTGAAAAATATTCAATTTTTGATAATTCATTCTTCAATACTCCTCTATCACCGTTGCACTTATTTATTATTAAATTTACATGAGCTTGTGAAATTAAAATTTTTCTCTCCTTAAAAAAATCGTGTGCGATTCTAGAGAGCACATCAGAAGTATCAGGATAAAATGCTACACACGTTAATTCTTTTTTTTTTTCAAATAAAGATCTAAGTTTAGATTTTTTTTCCAAATTATTTGAAATAAAGATTAAATATATATCTACAAAATTTTTTTCCAAAACATCTTCAATTATTTTAAGTAATTTATCTGTTGTTCTATTGATTGTTATTATTTTTTTGTTTTCAAATAATGATTTAGAAAAAATGTTATTATAAATATTTTCTGAATTTTCTAAAATTTCTTTTTCATCATAATTGATAAATGTTTTATCTTTATTTAATAATTTTAATCTATTTATTTCTTCAGTCTTAGCTCCTTCATTTGCTCCATAAAATAAAATATATTTATTTTTATCTAAATTTAATTTTTTTAGTTCATATGATTTAATAATCATTTATAATTAGAAAGTTTTAAAATCAGCTTCTCTCTTATTGAGCTAGCAAAGTTTCTTTTAATTATATCTTCATAACTTTTTTGGGCAAATGTATCTGGGTTATTTTCTAAATTTAATCTTTCAGTAAATAAAAAATTATCTTTTTTGTTTTTAGTTATAACCGAAAAATTTGTCTCTACAAACAACTGATAACTAGATGCTGTGCCACTATTATCTTTAGAAATAATTCTTTTTTCATAATTAGTATTAAAGCTAACATCATATTTATTTTCAGATTCTGAATTAAAATAAAGATCTAATTCATTTTTAATCAGATCGTTCATTTCTGCATTTCCATTAGAACTAACTATGTTTATCGCCAAATCATTTGATTTTACATTTTGATAAATTGGTGAGTATCCACAACTTGTAAGAAATATTAGTAAAATTATAAGTAATTTGTTTTTCATAAATTTAACAAATAATATTAATCAGTTTATTTTTAATATATATTTTTTTTTTAATTTTATTTTCATCAAAGTATTTTTTTATTTTTTCATCATTACATATTAATTTTATCAAATTATCTTCGTTTATATTTTTTTCTGCATTAATAATTGCTCTTTTTTTGCCATTTATTTGAATTACAATTATCGTTGATTTTTCCTCAAATTCACTCTCATTATAGGTAGGCCACGTTAGCTCCATATTCATATTTAATGATTTTAAGCATTCATTTGAAAAATGAGGAATAACAGGCATTAAAGTGGTTAAAATTTTTATATAATTCTCTTTAATTGTATCCTGTTTGTTCCCTTCTTTAATTAGTTTTGTTAAAGAAGAATACATCTCGTGTAAATTAGCTATAATTATGTTGTAGCTAAAATTCTCCAAGTTAGTGCTTATTTTTTTTATAAACTTATTTGTAAATTTTGATAACTCATTATTCACATCTTCAAGATTATTTTTTTGTATTTCATCCATTACAATTTGATGCAGTACCCATAGTTTTTGAATAAATTTAGAAGAAGCAGAAATTCCTTCTTCAGACCATTGCACATCTTTTTCTGGTGGGCTATCAGATAGGATAAATAATCTTGCCGCGTCAGCTCCAAAATTATTAATTATATACTCTGGATCAATTGTATTTTTTTTAGATTTAGACATTGACTCAGATGGACCAACTTTAACTTCTTTGGAATTATCATTTTTTAAATACTTTTTACCATTTATAGAAATTATTTCGTCTGGGCTTATCCAATTATTATTTTCATCTTTATAAGTTTCATGGCAAACCATGCCTTGTGTAAAAAGACCTTTAAAGGGTTCTTTAAATTTAAATTTTTCATTTTTATGAGCAAGAGCTTGCATAAAAAATCTTGAATATAACAAGTGCAATATTGCATGTTCAACACCACCAATATATTGATCAACTGGCATCCAATAATTAATATCTTCATAACTAAATCCGTATTCCTTATTTTTTGGGGAACAAAATCTTAAATAATACCAAGAAGAATCGACAAATGTATCAAGTGTATCTGTTTCTCTGGTGTATTTTTTTCCATCTATAATAATATTTTTCCATTCAGAAGCATTATCTAAAGAATTCCCAGTAGAACTTAATTTGTCAATTTTTGGCAACTCTACTGGCAACATTTCTTTTGGTAATTTTTTAGGATTATTATTTTCATCATAAATAATTGGAATTGGACAACCCCAGTATCTTTGTCTGGAGACTCCCCAGTCTTTTAGTCTAAAATTAATTTTTTTTTCTCCTAATTTTTTATCCTCAAGATGTTCAATAGTTTTTATGATCGACTCATCTGGGCATTTAAGTCCGTTTAAAAAAGATGAATTAAAAATATATCCTGAGCCAGTATAAGCTTCATTAGTTACTTTAAATTTTAGATCATCTTTTTCTGGAGTTACGACAGTTTTGACTGACAAATTATATTTGTTAGCAAAGTCTAAATCCCTTTGGTCGTGAGCAGGACAGCCAAAAACAGCTCCTAATCCATAATCCATCAGAACAAAATTTGCAAAATAAACTGGAACTTTTATATTTTTGTCTAAGGGATTAATTGCAATTAAATCTGTTTTAAAACCTATCTTTTCAGCGTTTGCTATAGACTCCTCTGTGGTACCTGTTTTTGAACATTCTTTCTTAAATTCTAAAAACTCTTTATTGTCTTTGTAATATTTGGAAATAGGGTGATCAATTGATAGAGCTAAAAAAGATAAGCCAAATAAAGTATCTGGTCTAGTAGTAAAACATTTAATTTCTTTAACTTTCTCTGATGATTCAATTCTAAATTTTATCTCACAACCAAAGGATTTTCCAATCCAGTTTTTTTGCATCACTTTAACTTTATTGGGCCAATGATCTAGTGTGTCTAAACTTTCCAGTAATTCGCTCGAAAATTTTGATATATTAAAAAACCATTGGTTTAATTTTTTCTTTTCAACTTGTGCTCCTGATCTCCAGCCTTTTCCATCAATAACCTGCTCATTAGCAAGCACTGTTTGATCAACAGGGTCCCAATTTACATCTTGTTCTTTTCTATAGACCAACCCTTTGTCATAGAGTTCTAAAAAAAACTCTTGTTGGTGTTTATAATAATCTGGTGAGCAAGTTGATATTTCTCTATCCCAATCAATGGATAAGCCCAATCTTTTTAATTGTGATTTCATATTGGAAATATTGGATTCTGTCCAATCTTTAGGACTAAGATTATTTTGTCTTGCAGCATTTTCTGCTGGCATTCCAAATGAATCCCATCCCATTGGATGTAATACATTATACCCTTGAAGAGATTTATATCTCGCTAATACATCGCCTATAGTATAGTTTCTAACATGACCCATGTGAATTTTTCCAGATGGGTATGGAAACATTTCAAGACAATAAAATTTTTTTTTAGTTTTATCTATTTTTGTAGAAAAAGTTTTTTCTTGATCCCAAAGTTTTTGCCATTTTTCTTCTACAGCTTTAAAATTATATCTTTCCACAAAATTTTACTGGGTTAATTATTTTTTTTAATAGGATAACTTAATTTTTTTTCTTTTCTTCACCTTCTTTTTTATAAAGTGTGGCTTTCTTTAAAATTTCTTTTTTTAATTCTTTGACCACAATTCCGTCACTGCTTGTAACTTTGCAATCAATTAAGCTTTTTAAGCATTTTCTATTAAATACTTTTATGTCCAAAGCATCAGATCTAATTTCATTTGTAAGAAATCTTATTGACACTTTTATGCTTTCATTTGAATTTTGTTCAGAAGAATACCAGTCTGATATAATTATTCCTCCACTATAATTTACTGATGCTAATGGCATAAAATCAATTACATCTAGTGAAGCTCTCCAAAGCTCATTAGAACTTGCAAAATCAAAAACCCCACCTCTTTGTTTTTTTTCAGCAAGGTCCATAATTCTAAAACCCCTTCCTTCCTCCAAATTCTTTTTTACTCTTTCAGCCGGGTCAGCCGGAACTTTTGATGCGTCACCTCCTGGAATTTTTTTTGCTGCTTCCTGAATTCCACTACAAGAATTTAAAAAAAAAGACATTAATGAGCAAAAAAGTATTATTTTTATTATATTTTTTATGGTCATTTTAAAGTTTTTCAATTTGATTGGTTTATACTACATAATCTAAAAAACTTTAAAAATATTAGAAAAAAAGCATAAATTGTGTTGTAAAAATACAACAGTATTGTTTTATTTTCTACAAAATACCTCAATATTAAAAAAATTCTAAAATATTTTGATATATCAGCCTTGTTTATTATTAATAATTAACAATTTAATAAAGGAGTAATTAATATGAACAAATTTAAAAAAATAGGTTTATCTGCATTAGCAGGTTCACTTGTTGCAACTTCAGCTTTTGCAGGCGAAATGTCTGTAAGTGGTGGTGCATCTATTAACGTAGAACACACTAATGGTGGTGCAGCAGATACTGGTAAAACATTTTCTATGGGTAACCAGTTAACATTCTCTGGTTCAGGTGAATTAGATAATGGATTAAACGTTGCTCTATCATTCATTTTAGACCAAAATGATGACAAAGCGGCCGATGACCAGTCAACTGCAGGAAATTACAACGCAGGAACACCTTTTGATAGTCACTCTGTAACTATTAGTTCAGACGCTATGGGATCTTTAAAGTTCTCTGGTGAGGGCGGAAGTTCAGCTTTAACAGCTATGGATGGTACTGCAGCTGGTGATATCTGGGATAGCTTTAATATTACTGGATCTATCATACCAACTGCTATCGGTGGTGGTGATAACAGCATGATGTACACATTACCAGAAATGATGGATGGTGTTGCAATTAATGCTTCATACACTCCAAGAGGAACAGCTGATTCAACAGTAGCTTACTCAGTATCATATACTGGTGTTGAAAACTTAACTCTTGCCTATGCTTTAGGTGATGGTTCAGCAGATAATACTGATGGTGAAGCAATGAAAGTATCGTACGTTATGGGTCCAATAACTGGAACTTACACTAACTACGAGTACTCTGGTGCTACAGCAGCAACTTCTGATGACACAACTTCATTCGCTGTTACTTACCTATTACCAGGTGATGAAGTATCTATTACTTACGGATCTGAAGAAATCGAAAGATCTGGTAAGCAAGATGTTGAGACATGGAAAGTTTCAGCTTCTTACACAGCTGGTGGTATGACTGTAAGTGCTACTACTATGGAAATAGACAACATGGATGGAACTACTACATCTACTCAAGATAGAGAAAGATGGGCTTTAGGTCTTTCATTTGCATTCTAATTTAATTTAGATTTAAATTATAAAAGGGCCCCTTTTAAGGGGCCTTTTTTTTATTCAAAAAAAGAAATTCCAGCAAAACCAAAACAATCTAATAGCTTCAGCTTTTTAAAATTCATGTTTGAAATACCACCTAGAGCTATAACTTTTAAATAAGTTAATTTTGACAGTAATTTAAATTTATTAATTCCTAAATAATTTTTATTTTTTTTAAATAGGGAGGACAAAAAGATTATTTCAACTGATTGTTTTTGTTTTATCAAAATTTCTTTATTATTATGAGCAGAACCAAGTATTATGAAATTTTTTGGAAAGGAATAAGAAAGATGTTTGATATCCTTATTGAAGGATGGGATATAGGCTCCATCTAATTTAAGCTTCAAAGCTAGCTTAATATTATTTGATAAAAAAAATTTATATCCATTTTCTTTACAAAAATTTTTAAGACGTATAATAGTTTTTAAATTATTCTCTGAATTGTAATTTCTAAATATTATTCCAGTATTTTTATCAAGTTTACCTATATTTTTTGTATTAAATTCATTAATAAAGTAATATTTACTTGGAAAACCTTTATGCATAATTCTGTTCAAAAATATAAAGATATTATTAGTGCAATTGATAAAAAATTAGAAGAACAAAAAATTAAATATACTCCAAAAGTTATTGCAGTATCCAAAACGTTTAAACTAGAAAAGATTCTTCCATTAATAGAATATGGTCATCTAGATTATGGAGAAAATAAAGTACAAGAAGCTATAGATAAATGGTCTGAAATTAGGCTCAAAAAACAAAATATTAAACTTCATTTAATAGGTAAGTTGCAAACCAATAAAGTTAAACATGCTTTAAAAATATTTGATTACATACACTCAGTAGACAGTATGAAACTTGCAAAAAAAATTGCAGATGAACAAAATAAACAAAATAAAAGTCTAAAGTTATTTATTCAGGTAAATATTGGGAATGAAGAACAAAAGTCTGGAATTAAAGTAGACCAAGTCAAAGATTTAATAACTTTTTCAAAACAATTAAACTTAAATATTATTGGGTTAATGTGTATTCCTCCAGCCAATCAAGAACCAGATAAGTATTTTAAAGAAATGAAAATTTTGAGTAAAAAATTTAATTTACAGGAAATTAGTATGGGAATGTCTTCAGATTATCTAAAAGCAGTTGAAAATTCTTCCACCTATTTGAGGATTGGATCTAGTATTTTCGGTCAGAGATCTTAGAAAATTTTTATTTTTGAGTTTTTTTTAATTAATTTAGCCATTATTAAAAAATCTTTTTCCTTTAAAGCAATACATCCGGCCGTAGGTTTATAATCTTTGGTTAAATGAATAAATATACAGCTCCCATGACCTGCAATAGGTTTTTTAAAGTTATATTTAATTGGTATTAGAAAATCATATTTATAATCTTTTCTTTTTAATTTTTCATGTTTAATGTTTTTTTGAATTTTAAAAAGTTTATTATACTTTTTTGGAAAACTGGTATCATGACACCAGCCCATATTTTTTTTAATTACAATACAATTTAATAAAGTTGGTGGTTTTTGCTTTCGCTCTTTTCTAAAATAAAGATTTTCAATTTCAAAGGTTCCTTTTGGTGTTTTTTTATCACCTTCTTTTTTATTCTTAGTAAGTCCTTTTTTTCCAATACAACACCTAAATTTAAAGTCATCTATCTGAAGAGTATGTTTATTTTTAATTAAAATTGTCATATTCTATTTATGTGATTACACAAAATTTAATAATATATAAGTTTAACACGTTATACCATATTCTAGTAGAACTTGGTTTAGATTTAAACTTTAAGATTACTTTTGCCGATACTAAAGACTCTTTAAACGAAAAACTAATATATCATAATAATTCTTTAATTATTACGAATTCAAAATATGTAGATATTGGAAATCATTTTATCTTGGAAAATAGTCCAATTAATATTTTCAAGTTAATCGAAAAGATAAATATAGAATTTTTAAAACTACAATTTAAAAATCAATCCCAGATGAAAATAAACAATTACAATATAAATCTTAACTCAAGGGAGATGCTAATAAATGATACTAAGCTTAAGTTGACTGAAAAAGAAATTAATACAATTACATATTTATCTAAATCAAAAAAACCAGTTAGTATTGATGAATTGCAGGCTAAAGTATGGAGTTATCAACCTGATATAGAAACTCATACAGTAGAAACTCATATTTACCGTTTAAGAAAAAAAATTTTAAATACCTTTAATGATACAGAGTTTATTATTAGTAAAAAAAATGGTTATCAGATCAAATAAGAAAAATCCTCTAGTTAAAGATCTTTTTACAAAAAAATATAAACCAAAAATAGTTAAGCCTAAAAAAGGAAAGGGAAGTTTTAAAAGAAAAAAAATTTAAGCTTATAGTCTAGCACCAACTTGTTGTATTACTTTGGCTGACATTTGGGTGCCTTTTTCTAAGCTTTCTTTGATTGACAACTGATTTAAATAACCGTGTAGAAATCCAGATGCAAAAAGATCACCAGCACCAGTAAGGTCTAAAATTTTAAGATTTTTAATTATCTCACTTTCAAACACTTGTTCACCTTGAATTGCTATTGCTCCTTTTTCACCTCTAGTTATAACCACTAATTTATTTATTTTTTTTGAAAAGTTTATTACTTCATTAAAAT
>Ga0181597_10005641_pt1 | contig 11944 bp, 10 predicted proteins | sample 041ome_5_FD_148647 | JGI IMG/M metagenome (GOLD analysis project Ga0181597, IMG submission 148647) | Coastal salt marsh microbial communities from the Groves Creek Marsh, Skidaway Island, Georgia - 041403US metaG (spades assembly) | ecosystem: Environmental > Aquatic > Marine > Intertidal zone... | reverse complement strand
AAACAGCATCTAGTATTTGCTGTCTGGTATAAACTCTTCCTGGATTCTGCATAAAAAACTCAAGTATTCTATATTCTCTTGGTCCAAGTTTAGTCTCTTTATCACAACAATAAACTCGATGCATATCTGTATCCATGACAATGTTTGCATAAGATAATTTGGAGCTAGTTGTAAGCTCAGAAGTTCTTCTTAATAGTGCTTTTATTCTCGCAATTAATTCTTTGGGGCTAAAAGGTTTAACTAAATAGTCATCTGCTCCTGTATCAAAACCAGATATCAAATCTTCTTCTTCGCCTTTTGCTGTTAGCATTATTACTGGAATCCTCTGAAGCTCTTTATTTGATCTAATAAATTTACAAATCTCAATACCTGAAATATCAGGAAGCATCCAATCTAATAAAATTAAATCAGGTTTGACTTTCTGAATATTCATCATACCTTCATATCCATTCATAGAATGTTCAAATTTATATCCTGCAGATGTAATATTATATTCTAGTAAAGATACTAAAGACTCTTCGTCTTCAATTGAAAAAATAGTTTTCACTAATCTGGTTCGCCTTTTGGGCGCGGTGTTGATAGAGTTTCACCAACAATTGCATAATATACTTCTTCAGCAATGTTAGTTATATGATCTCCGGCCCTCTCAATAGTTTTTATCGTGAATAGTAATTTTGTATCCATCAAGGTTTTAATCTTGTTAGGTTTATTACGGATATCCTCGATGATATGATTATAAGTAACCGTATAGTGTTTATCTATTAAAGCATCAGCGTTTCTAACTTCAATTGCTTTGTCTTTGTTTTTTGAAACATATGCATCTATTACTTTTTTTAGCTGCCCTTGAACCATAACTATCATCCTTAGGATTTCATTCTTGATCTCTGTTGGAGGTATATCTTCAAGCGCCTGTATTCTCAAAGAGACATTTTTGCAATAATCACCAAGCCTTTCTAGGTCTGTTGAGATTTTAAGAGCAGCCAAACCTTCTCTTAGATCAATAGCCATTGGGGATCTCAGGGTTATAAATGTAATTACCTGATCTCTAATCTTTCCATCAAACGCATCTAGCTTAGGTTCATTATCTAAAACATCTTCGACTGTAGAAGCTGAGCCTGTATCGACAATGTGATGGAGCAACTTATATTGCTCTTCAACTAAAGTGGCCATTTTAATTATTGATCTTCTAATTGACGCGATATCATCATCGAAAGAAGATACTATATGGTCATTGTATTCTTTCATCTTCTGCTCCTATGTTTATAAAGTATATCAAATAACATCATTTTTAACCAATTCTACCCGTAATGTAATCTTGTGTTTTGGCATGTTCAGGATTAGAAAAAATATTTTTTGTCAGACCTGTTTCTATTAATTCACCCATATGCATGTAGGCAGTTCTATTTGATACTCTTGCTGCTTGCTGCATTGAATGTGTAACTATTACAATCGTGTATTTTTCTTTTAATTCTTCGATTAATTCTTCTATCTTTGCTGTTGCGATAGGGTCTAATGCAGAACATGGCTCATCCATTAAAATTATTTCTGGGTTCACTGCTAATGCTCTAGCTATACATAATCTTTGTTGCTGTCCACCAGAAAGTCCCGTTCCAGGCTCAAATAATCTATCCTTAACTTCATTAAATAGGCCTGCTTTTTGCAGACTAGATACTACAATTTCATCTAAATCTTCTTTTGTACTAAACATGCCATGTAAGCGTGGCCCATAGGCAACATTATCGTATAGGGATTTAGGAAAAGGATTTGGTTTTTGAAATACCATCCCAATCCGTGTTCTCAGGCTAACAGGATCAGTTGATGGGTCATTTATATCTTGGCCATCTATCATGATTTGTCCTGAATATTTGCAAATATCAATAAGATCATTCATGCGATTAAAGCATTTAATTAATGTGGACTTTCCACAACCAGACGGTCCAATTAATGATGTAACCTCATTAGCATAAATATTTAAATTTATGTCAAATAAGGCTTGTTTTTTTCCATAAAAAACATTTAAATTCTTTGCTGATATTTTAAGTTCTTGTTTCATATAAGCTCCTTGTTACCATTTCTTCTCAAGTTTTTTTCTGAGATAAACTGCCGTAATATTTAATACAAATAAAAATAAAAGTAATACCATAATTGCTGCCGATGTTCTCTCAACGAACGCTCTTTCTGGGCTATCTTGCCAGAGAAATATTTGAACAGGTAAAGCCGTTGCAGCATCCATAGGACTACTAGGTATATCAACAATAAATGCAACCATACCAATCATTAATAATGGAGCTGTTTCTCCTATCGCCCTAGCCATTCCTATAATCGTCCCTGTTAAAATACCCGGCATAGCAAGAGGAAGTGTAAAATTAAAGATTGTTTGAATTTTACTAGACCCAAGGCCAATCGATGCTTCTTCTATAGATGGGGGAACAGATTTAATTGCCGAGCGTGAAGCTATGACAATTGTTGGCAATGTCATTAAACCCAGCGTTAAACCTCCCACAAGAGAAGCTGATCGTGGTAAATCAAAAAAATTTAGAAATATTGCTAAACCAAGTAAACCAAAAACGATGGAAGGCACTGCTGCCAGATTATTAATATTAGTTTCTATAAGATCTGAAAATCTATTTTTAGATGCTAGTTTTTCAAGATATACAGCAGTCAGTATTCCGAGTGGAAAAGAAGTGATAAAAGCGATCAATATTGCATAAAAAGAACCGTAGATCGCACCTAAAATACCAGCTAGTTCTGGATCTCTACTATCAGATGATCCTAATAGATATTTGTTGTACTTTAATTCTATAAGGTTCATATTTTTAAACATATCAATGTAGGTCATTTGAGAAGGTTGAATTCTACCAGCACTGTTTCCTTTTCTTTTAACTGTACCTTTTACGTACATGTCTACATCGTCAGACGCTAGGAAATAATAATACCCGTCAATTTTTTTTCCATCGTAATTATCAAGCATCTCTTGAAATTCATAATAAGCACCGTTACTAAATATAGAATAAAGATTCTTCTTTTCTTTTCTGGTTTTAGCATCAGGAAACATTACTCGTAAATTCCGTTTAAATTCTTTCCTCGGGTCTAAATTAGATACATCCGAGTTTGCTTCAATTTGAATATTTACTCCTATATATGTTTGGTTGAATGCGGTAATACCCGTTGAGAAAATTTTGAAAAGTAAAATCATCAATAAAAAAATTGCAGTCGCTACAGCCATAATTCCATAGAACTTAAACCTTTTTTCACTTTGATTTCTTTTAATAATACTATTCATATTGCTCTCTGTATCTATTAACGATTGTTAAAGATATAATATTTAAAATTAATGTTAAAAAAAATAAAACAAAAGCTAGTGCAAAAGCAGATAGTGTTTTGGCGCTATTAAATTCTTGGTCTCCTGTTAGTAGGCCCACTATCTGGACGGTCACAGTTGTTACAGCATTAAATGGGTTTGCCGTTAAATTAGCAGCGAAACCAGCAGCCATTACAACTATCATAGTTTCCCCAATCGCTCTTGAGAAAGCCAATAAGAAACTACCCGCGATACCATGAAATGATGCTGGGATAATAACTTTATTGGTTGTTTCTGATAAAGTTGCGCCCATCGCTAAAGAACCCTCTTTTAATGACTGGGGGACTGCAGAAAGAGCATCATCAGTTAATGATGCTACAAACGGTATTATCATAATGCCTAATACAGACCCTGCTATTAGAGCACTTTCGGAGCTAAAATTATCGATATCAAAAAATATGCCCATTTCACGAAAAAAAGGACCTACTGTTATTACTGCAAAAAACCCATAAACCACAGTAGGAATTCCTGCTAATACTTCAATAATAGGTTTAGCTAATGAACGGATTCTTGTTGAAGCATATTGAGATAAATAAATTGCAGAAAATAATCCTATTGGTCCAGCAACTAACATGGCAATAAATGATATTAATAAAGTTCCTGTAAACACAGGCACTGCTCCAAAACTTCCTGAAGACCCAACCTGATCTTCTCTTATTGACATTTGAGGACTCCAATGAGTGCCGAACAAGAATTCAGTTACAGCTACAGATTCAAAAAATCTCATAGTTTCAAACAATAATGATAATACTATTCCAATCGTAATGACTATGGCAAATATAGAAGCATATTTCATAATCCTTATTACTATAGTTTCTACTAGATCACGTGCTTTAAAATCTGCAGCTATCAATTTTAAAGAATACCTAGAAACCATAAGAGTCAAAAGTATTATGACGATACCTTTCAAAACTAAGTTCATCTGCATGGTAGATTCATAATAATTTACTGCTGACATGAAATTCACATGGTTCATGATTTTTTGATCAACACCTCCAACAAAGTTTATGACTCCTGATATATAAAAATCTGCTAGAGCTGGATCTGTTATATCTTTAAAATATTCTCTTAGATTGGTAGAAAATATACTGGACTCTATCCACGACCATAAGATAAGAAGAATAAAAGCAGGAAAAATTGTTATGAGAGCAGAATGCATACCATGATAATAGGGCTGTGAATGCACAGTTACATGTTTCAAGGAACTTAATGCTAGAGCCTTTTTTCTTCCAATAAAAAAACTATAAGCTGTTAATCCAATAAGCGATAATATTATAAACTCTATATTCATAGTAGCAATCTTATGACTTATCATAACTATCAAATGTTAAGATTATGTTACATAAAAGCTTATTTCGTTATTTTTTTATATAATATTGTTGCGAGTAAACATCCAAATATCTGAGAAACCATAAATCCAAATATGTTTAATGGGTGAATGCCAGTAAAAGTGTCAGTTAAAGATCTAGCTATGGTTATGGCTGGATTTGCAAAAGAAGTGGAAGAGGTAAAAAAATAAGCCGAGCCAATATATAGGCCAACAACCATAGCTACCGTAGCATCATCTTTTTCTTGACTCATCAATATCAAGAATATTAGAAAAAAGGATGCTAGAACTTCCGAAAACATTATATGGAAACCACTTCTATCATTTTCGCTGAACTGAATCAATGGTAGGTTGAAAATATAATGAATAATTAAAATTGCTAAAATTCCAGCAAATATTTGAATTCCGATATATGAGTAGAGAGTAGTAAAATTTATTTTTTTTTGGTAAAAAAAACTAAGTGACACTATTGGATTAAAATGAGCTCCGGATGATTGTCTAAATGTAATTATGATCAAGATAAGAGTTGCTACAGTAGCGAAAGAGTTTGATAATAATGTCAAACCATGATTGTCGCCATTTAAATTTTGAGCCATGATACCGCTACCAACAACACTCATGGTCAACATAAGCATTCCTAAAAATTCAGAGAGTAACTTTATTTTCATAACTTATAATTTCAAAAATGATATCACTCAAATTAATTTTGAGTGATATCTATATATAATGGAGTTAATTAATACTGAAGATTAGCTAGATTCTTACTATCACTTTGATATTTTGATCTGGCATTTTGTGGTAGAGGAATTAAGCCTTTATCTAATAAATACCCTTCATCTCCAATAGCATTATCATTCATGAATTCTGCCATATATTCTTCAATACCTGGAATAGAACCAATATGTGCTTTTTTCACATAAAAGAATAGTGAGCGAGACACCTTGTACTCTCCAGACGCAATAGATTCAAAAGCTGGATCTACGCCATCAATGGTTGATCCTTTAACAGAATCTGTATTTTGATCTAGAAAGCTAAATCCAAAAACTCCCACTGCATTTGGGTTGTTGACAAGTTTCTGAATGATTAAATTATCATTCTCCCCTGCTTCTATATAAGCTCCATCTTCTCTGACCGTATAACATAGCTTTTTCCATGCGCTTTTATCTTTTTTCCTAAATTTTTTAATCCATGGGATCATTTTACATCCGCCACCTAGACCTAATTCTGCAAATGCATCACGGGTACCAGACGTTGGGGGTGGGCCGTAAACCTCTATTCTTATATCAGGTAACGATGGATTTACATCTTTCCAAGTCTTAGCCTCATTATCGCATGTTACACCATCTTGTATTCCACATGGGACCTTTGCAGCCAAGGCCATGTATAGGTCTTTTCTCGATAATTTAAAATTAGGTCCATTTTTTGCGTTGGCAACTACAATGCCATCGTATCCGATTTTATGTTCAATGATTTCATTAATTCCATTTTTTGCACATAGTTCAACTTCAGACTTTTTTATACGACGTGATGCATTTGTAACATCAGGTGTAGATGGGCCTCTGCCAGCACAAAATAACTTCAAGCCCCCACCAGAACCAGTTGACTCTATAATAGGTGTCTTAAATCCATTATCTTTTCTACCAAAAGTTTCTGCGACGACTGTTGCAAACGGGTAAACAGTTGAGGAACCTACAACACGAATTGTGTCTCTTGAATGAGCAGGCATTGATACCATAACAATGATTACCAATAACAGCTGATATTTTTTCATTTCTTACTCCTTAATAATATTTATTTTACTTATTAAAATATTTTGGCATTAAGACATGATGACTCTTTTATTACAGATTTATGAATATTGCTATTAACTATAGATGGGAATATATGCTTTAAAGGTGCTGCCTTTACCCAATTCACTTGTTACCTCTAATTTTCCTTCATGCCTATTTAAAATATGCTTAACTATAGACAATCCTAGTCCTGAACTGTGTCTCTTATAGCCAAGGCTGCTAGTACATCTAAAGAACCTCTCGGTTATCCTGACAAGATCTTGCTCACTAATACCAACCCCTTCATCCGTTATTTCGACAACTTGGTAATTAGTATCCTGTTTCACAGAAACGGAGACAACTTTGCCATCATCAGTATAAGTAACTGCATTATCAAGAAGATTTTCAAAAACCTCAAGTAGCTGATCATGATTGCCTCGAACAATCAATTTATCATTTTTATCAAATTCAGAATTAATAGTAATTTTTTTCTTTTTTGCTATAACTTCTACTACGTCTACAGCTGCATCGAGGCATTGTAATAAATTAACCTTATCACTTGGTGCTTGAAATTCAGATTCTTCAACCCTTGTCAGAGATAACAAGTCATTGACTAGTCTTTGCATTCTTTCAGCTTCGCTTCTAATAATTTGATAAAACTCCTTCTTCTTTTCTTCATCATCTTTGGCAGGACCTTCGATTGTTTCCAAAAAACCTAATATAGAAGCTAAAGGTGTTCTAAGTTCATGACTAACGTTTGAGACAAAGTCTGTTTTTAATCTCTCTGCAATATATTGATTTGTCTTATCCATTAACATTACCAATATTGAAGAGTTATCTGGGTCATTAATGTAAAATAACTGAGCAGTGAGGTGCTTTTGAACAACACTAAAAACTGTCAGATCCACTGAGATATAGTTATTTACAGAACTAAGCTTCTCGATTGCATTATCAAACTCAGCTGACCTTAATACCAAAGATATGTTCTTTCCATCAGGAGATTTTCCTAGAAAATCATGAAATGATCTGTTGGATGATAAAACATTAAAAGAGCTATCGAGTAATATTAATGGCTCTTTGTTACTTTTGAAAAAAGAGGATTCCCTAATTATAGATTGTTGGTTTGATTTTACAGACTTTGATGAATTTTTTTCTCTGATAATTATCTCTTGATTGTCTCGTGATCTCTCATAAATATAAAAACTTAGGATATAAAAAATAACTAGAGATGATATACCAAATAAAGAATATCCAGCTTGGCTGATTAATACGACTGTCGGGACAGTGATTACAACAAAAAGTTTAAACATATTTATAACCGATAAGTTGTTGACTAAATAATGCCATGTTATGATCTCTAATCATAGAATAACATAAATTATGAATGAAATTTTAATCCATAAATCAGCTAACTATATCGAGGAAGATAGAGATTATTACTACTCTGATACAAGAGACAAGCATGGAATGATACAGCCAAGCGATGATATGGTAAGCGTTACATGTGATTCTAAAATATTTAAATCAAACCCCACAAATCAGGAGATCTGCTCGATATATTATCCATTTGAAAAAGAGTCATTTCATAGAATATACCTAGGCATTAGCTTTCCATTATTTGCTAATAATTGGGGTGCTGCATTTCTCAGACATCTAATGTATCTAATAGAGCCAGATGGGGGAGTAATCCTCCCGGTTTATGCTGAGCGACAAGGCGTTGAAAAAAACTACTGGTCACGGAGTTCTCTTGAGGTAATTTTTCAAAGCAGACAAAAATGGTGGGGCATGAGTAATATTTGGGCTGAAAATGATGGTGTAATGTCCATGAGAATTGGTAAAAAACAACCCCCTAAAAAAAATAGCGCTTTAAATTATTTTTTAGAAAATATGAGTAAAACTCAAATTGATGAGTCACCAGATAATCATTATAAAAATCTATTAGAACAACATGAAAATGGTATTAACAGCGCAATTATCGAACAGGTTATTATAAATACATATGGAAGAAAAAAACCGATATCACTATGTAACATACATGGTGACTCTCTATTATCCTCTGAACTACTAATGAGTGATTATATTAATATTCAACAAGCAACTCAGGTAGTTAATGACGACCAAAATATAAAAGACTTTAATAAATATTTAGTTAAAGATTTTGATACAAAACTCAAAGTAATATCTCATAGCGAAGAATTCTTAAACCTTCACACTAGTTTTGATGTGATTTGTATGATTAATATTTTTGAAAATGAGGATGATAATAAAAAATTAGAATTTATAAAATCGGCATTTAGTAAGCTAAACAAAGAAGGCTGTCTGATAATCAAAGATACTATTTTTAATGATGAAAAATTTATAAATAAAATTAAATCAGAGTTGGATGGTGTTGATCATAACCAATACTCATCGATTGTAGCAACAAAGCATAATAAGAATACTAATATTGCTCATTACTCAGATATTATATTCTCAGAACTTCAGTCAGAAAATGAAAAACGAAATGATACTTTTAATATCTTACAGAAAAAATGAATATTGAAGCATTCCTAAACTCTCTAAGCAGTTTCATTTGGGGTCCATTCACACTATCACTACTATTTTTAGTCGGACTTTATCTGATGATAGGTTTAAAGGCTTATCCACTTAGAAATTTAAATAAAGGCTTGGAGTATTTATTTAAAAAATCTACTCTTAGCAATAAACGAAAAAGAAGGACAGGCGGAGATATATCATCTTTTGAATCGTTGATGACTGCATTATCTGCAACTGTTGGTACTGGTAATATTGCTGGCGTTGCTACAGCAATATTTTTAGGAGGTCCTGGCGCAATATTCTGGATGTGGTTAACTGCTCTTGTCGGTATGGCAACTAAATATGCAGAAGCATTTTTAGCTATTGTTTATAGAGAGAAAAATAAAAAAGGCAATCATGTTGGTGGGCCGATGTATTACATAAAAAATGGACTAGGGCAAAAATATAATTTACTTGCTTATGCGTTTGCCTTTTTTGGAATGATAGCTGCCTTTGGAATTGGTAATGGCGTCCAATCTAATTCGGTTGCACAAGTTATATCAATGGAACTAGATATTTCCAGAGCTATGGTTGGATTTATAATTGCTATATTGGTTATGCTGGTAATTATAGGAGGTATTCAAAGCATTGGCAGAACAGCTGCAAAATTAGTGCCCGCGATGTCTCTAATATATATTTTGGGTGGATTATACATAATCGTATCTAATTTTGAGTTGGTCCCTACTATTTTTTGGCTGATCATAGATTCAGCATTTAACACTTCGGCTGCATCGGGTGGTTTTGCAGGGGCAACTGTATGGGCTGCTATCAGGTATGGAGTATCAAGGGGTGTTTTTTCTAATGAAGCTGGTCTTGGGAGTTCACCAATTGCTCATGCGGCAGCAAAAACAAATGACCCTAAACATCAAGGATCTATCTCTATGTTGGAGCCATTAATTGATACTCTTCTAGTATGTACAATTACAGCTTTTGTTATTCTTATAAGTCAGAGTTGGTATATAGGTTACAACGGTGCAGCGTTAACAACCTATGCGTTTGACTCTGCTATTCCTGGTATTGGTAAATATATTGTAATTTTTGGTTTAGTTCTTTTCGCATTTAGCACCATAATTGGATGGAGCTACTATGGTGAAAAATGTGCTGAGTTCTTGTTTGGAGAAAAAGTAATATTATACTATAGAATACTTTGGGTAGTGGTAATTCCTATTGGTGCTGCTGTAGAATTAAATTTGGTATGGCTGGTTGCAGATATAATGAATGGCTTAATGGCCTTGCCAAATCTTATAGCGCTATTGTTGTTAAGTCCTATAGTATTCAAACAAACAATGAAGATAAAAAATAACATTAGTACATAGCAATGGTAGATAAGAGAATAAATCAGCATATTATATCCGCTCTCAATGAGGATCATTATCAAAATGATTTAACATCAAAATTATCCAAAAATATAGAAGTACAAGCCTCGATCATTTCAAAAGAATCTTTTTACATATATGGTTTAAATTGGATGAAAGCTGTATTTAAAAAAGTTGATAAGAATCTGAAAATAGACCTAAAGGTTAGAGATGGTGAATATATAAAAAACAAAAAAATAATTGCTAAAATATCTGGAAAAAGCAGATCTATATTATCAGCCGAAAGAACTGCTTTAAATTATCTTCAAACAATGTCTGGTGTATATGATAAATGTATAAGATATAAAAAGAAGATTATTCATAAGCCAAATATTAAAATTCTTCATACAAGAAAAACTATTCCTCTAATGCGTTTACCTTTGAGTGAAGCTTGTTCTGCTGCTGGTTGTAACCCTCATAGATATTCATTATCAGATGGAATTTTATTGAAAGAAAATCATCTAAGAGTTATAGATAATCTAGAAGAATTCATACTCAAGACAAATAAGAAAAAACAGAAAGTTATCATAGAGGCAAAGTCCCCCTCTTTTGCCAAGAAGATCTCAAAACTTAAAATAGAAAGAATCCTATTGGATAATTTTACACCAAAACAGATAAAGGACTACTTAAAATCTTATAAGAAACAAAAAATAGAAGTATCTGGATCTATAAATATTAATAACATAAAAAAATATGCAATTGATGGGGTGAATTTTATATCTATTGGCTCCCTCACTAAAAATATAATTTCTAAAGATATATCACTTTTGATTGAATAACTTTATAGTTTTTTCTAACTGATATATAATGATACGATGAACAAATCCTTCGATGTCCAAACTTTTTTAAAAAACTTTTTATCTAAAGAAGAATCATCGGGTTTTCTACTTCTAATATTTGCAGCCTTTGCTTTAATCATTGTTAATAGTCCGCTTCAATCATTATACTATGATCTTAAGTATCTCCCACTGTCTATTGATATAGGCGAATTTACATTATCTAAATCCGTTGAACACTGGGTTAATGATGGATTGATGGCAATATTCTTTTTCGTGATTGGTTTAGAGTTAAAAAGAGAGATGTTGGAAGGTGAATTATCGAGTTTTTCTAAAATAATCTCTCCGGGCATAGCTGCAATAGGAGGTATGTTGATACCTGCATTAATTTATATATTTATTAATTATGATTTAGAGCAAAATTTAGTTGGTTGGGCGATACCTACTGCAACTGATATTGCATTTTCTTTAGCTATACTACTCATTATCGGCAAGAGAGTTCCTATAGGTTTAAAGATATTTTTATTATCTCTAGCAATTATCGATGATTTAGGCGCTGTTCTTATTATTGCATTCTTTTATTCATCTGATTTACAGATGATTTATTTACTTTATGGTGCTATGTTTTTTATCACACTCATAATGATTAACTTGCTTGATGTCCAAAGAAAAATAATTTATGTTATTTTGGGAATATTTTTATGGTACTGCATTTTAAAATCTGGTGTCCATGGAACGCTTGCGGGAGTACTTCTTGCAACAACTATACCCAACAGTTCAAG
>Ga0181597_10005640_pt1 | contig 11944 bp, 12 predicted proteins | sample 041ome_5_FD_148647 | JGI IMG/M metagenome (GOLD analysis project Ga0181597, IMG submission 148647) | Coastal salt marsh microbial communities from the Groves Creek Marsh, Skidaway Island, Georgia - 041403US metaG (spades assembly) | ecosystem: Environmental > Aquatic > Marine > Intertidal zone... | reverse complement strand
GTCTTAATGTATGGGGTGATATCTTACAATTCAAGCCTTGTTTTTTTACCCAAAAGTTGATTCTATTCTGAATAGAACGATTTGACAATCTGTCACCGAACTTATTTATAAATAATGCATTAGATGTAGGATTATTTTCAGTTCGTTTTACCAGCCATATGTTCAAAGCATCTAATGCTTTTGCTCCGAAAGGCAAAATTCTCTCTTTTTGACCTTTCCCAATAACTTTTACATAACTTGAAGTAATATCAATAGAATCAAGATCAAGTTGTGATAGTTCGCTCAACCTAAGTGCTGAGCTGTACATTAACTCTATTATGGCCTTATCTCTAATTGCAGCTAGAGTTAGTTCTTTGATATCACACAATATATCTATATCTGAAATTGATAGTATATTTGGAAGCTTCTTCGAAAGTTTAGGCGTTTTAATTCCAGACATTGGTGTTGATTTAATCTGTGAAGTTTTTAAAAGATATACATAAAATGATCTTAAAGTTGAAGCTTTTCTTGCTAATGATGTTGGTGACAGCCCGAGACTGTGAATGTTTATAAAAAATTTTTCAATGTATTTTTTATTGATAGTTAAGAGAGAAAGCTTAGCTGTACTAAGATATTCTGAGTATTGTTGCAGGTCAATTTTATAATTTATAAGAGTATCTTTGGTGTATAATTTTTCAAATTGTAAATATCTAAGGAATTCATCAATATATTTATCACTGCTATTCAAGGTTTCCCTCTCCTTCTATAGCGCTAGGTCCAACAAGTTCATATCTATCTGGGTTGTAAGATTTTATAACAGTTAGAACTCCTCCTTTCTGTTTAACAGAAATACAGGAGGTGTTAACCTTGCATTCATGCTCAAGCTCATACAATTTAAACATACAAATTGCGGCGGCAGTTGCTCCACTGCCACATGAGTCTGTATATCCTGCTCCTCTCTCATTCACAACAAGATCGATAGTTGCCTTCCCATCAATGATAAAATCTTTAGCATTTGAGATAAAGCCAACATTCATTTGTTTGTTAAATATTTCATCAATAACTGTTGAAATTTCATCTTTATGTTTAATGCAATAATCAGAAAATACTACGCAATGCTTATTGCCGATTGATAATGGTATAAAAGAAAAGAACATTCTTGTGGATATATTTTCAATAGTGACAACTATCCCTGACTGCTTAATGTTATATTTAGGATTTGTATATTCATCTTTAATATTAATGTATGTAGCTTGGCCCATATCAACAGAAATCTCTTTATTATTTATTTTAGCTCTATAAGCTACATCACAAACAATTATATTAGTCTTTGTAATACTATATTTCTCATTGAGAAAAAGCATTGTAGCTCTTAGTCCATTACCACATTGACATGCTTTACTGCCATCTTGATTGTATACATCACAGAATATATTTGATCGATCAGATGCATCCACAATAAAAAATTGATCACAACCGACTACATCACGACGTGAGTAGTGTTTGATATCATCAATTGTAAAGTTATCAAAATGCTTATTTGATTCAATAAGTATAAAGTCATTTCCTTGACTATTTAGTTTAGTATACCGTGTCATCTGTCATCTCTATATTAACAAAAAAATGCCTATCCGATACAGGTTTGATGTTGAATGATATGTTATTGTAACCGTCAAGTTGTTGTGAAACCTCATTTAATGTGTATGCGGCTTTTAGTGAATTTTTAAAGTCATCTAATAATATAGGATCTTTGCCTCCATATTTTAATAAGACATTATCTATTTCTTTATTGGTCTTAGGTCTTACAAGATCCATTAAACATATGATGCCTTTCTTTCTGGTTAATCTAAATAACGTACTCCAAAATAGAGATAAGTCTGACACGTGATGAAGCACACTGTTACAAAGTATTACATCAAATGATTTACCTGGAAATAAATTATGATCGATTAACTTCTTATATAAAAATATGTTTCTAACATTATTTTTCTTAACTTTCTTTTTAAATTCATTCAACATCGTTTGAGATCCGTCTATTGCAGTTATGTCACAATGAGTTTCTTTGGATATTCTTATTGGTATTTCTCCATCGCCACAACCTACGTCTAGTAACTTAGTATAGTTATCAATTTTTACATGTTGGAATGTATTGTTAATAAAAATGTTGTTTGATTCAGAAAAATTAGCGTTCGCATATGAAGCTGCTTGTTCATCGCTACACATAAGTTCTTTTTCAGGAACACGTATCACTAAAGTTCATTGGCTAGAATTTGATCTAATGTATCTGCTGATCTGATTTTATTTATATTGCCATTGCTAATTATATATTCAGCAGGTTTAGGTCTCGTATTATAATTAGAAGACAGCACAAAACCGTAAGCTCCAACATCCTCAATTACAACCAAGTCAGAAACTTTAACATTCATTAATCTATTTTTACCTAGGAAATCAGCGCTTTCACACACAGGGCCAACTACATCATAATTCTTTTTCACAACATCTGTTCTGTGTACCGCTTTTATATTGTGGTGGGCATTGTATAATGGAGGCCTTATAAGTTCTGACATGCTTGCATCGAGAATTAAAAAGTTTTTTTCCTCTGACTCTTTGATGTACTGCACTTGACTAACTAAGATTCCACAATCACCAACAATAGACCTGCCGGGCTCAAACAGAACCGTTATGTTCAGGTCATTTAATTCACTAAGTATTGTACTTATAAAAACATCTTTATTAATAATGTTTTCATCTTGATACTTAATGCCTAAGCCTCCGCCAATATCAATATGCGTTATGCTGATACCTTTTTTTTCTAACTCAGCAATCAATGACCTTATCGATTTCAAAGAATCAAGATAGGGTTCAATGGATGTTATCTGCGATCCGATATGAAAATCGATTCCAGTTATATTAAGTGAATTTAATTTCGATGCTTTTAGATAAATTTCTAGGGCATCATTATAAGGAATTCCAAATTTATTTTCTTTCATACCTGTGGATATGTATGGATGAGTTTCTACCGCAACATCAGGATTAACTCTAATAGATATATTAGCGACACAGCCCATAAGTGATGCTTGCTCATTTAAAACATGAAGCTCTCCTTCAGACTCAACATTGAAACAGAGAATTCCACATTCAAGAGCAAACTTTATCTCATCCTTTCTTTTCCCAACACCTGAATAAACTATTTTTTTTGGGTCTGCCCCTATGTTCATTACCCTATACAACTCTCCTTTGGACACAACGTCAAAACCCATTCCCATTGAAGAAATTAATTTAAGGATAGATAGATTAGAATTTGCTTTTACTGAATAACAGAAAAGCGTTTGTTTAGCAGCATGCTTCATATAACTGTTGATATTTTCTTTTATAAGATTTTCAGAATATAAATAATATGGGGTTTCAATGTTCCTTGAAATTTCATCGATGTCCATGCCATCAAAAAATAATTGGTGAGAATTATATTCTAATAATTTCAATTTAGTAATTCTATAGTATTTGATTTGATGGAGGTACTAAAGGGCCCTTATTGCCACAGCTTGTAATAAGTAATGGTGAAATGACAATGATTAGTATCCATATATATTTCTTTAATGTACGCTTGTTCATTCTTCTATTATAATCTAAATTGTATTTACATATCAGGAAGATTTAAAAAAGATGAATAAAGATATTATAACTATTGGTGACAAACAGAGTGCTGATATAAATTTGATTTGGTTCCATGGTTATGGCGCTAATAACTGGAGTTTTGAGCCATTTATAAAATTATTGAACCTCAATCTTGATGGAAGGCTTCATGTAATTATGCCAAATGCGTCAATGGATGGCGGCAAAAGGTCTTGGTATCCTTTGCCAAACAGCATAGATGGTAAAGTTGAGGAAGATAATCAGGGACTGCTTCATTCTAAAAAGTTAATATCAAAATTACTTGATGAACATATTGATGAAAATAAAAGAGTATACCTAGGCGGCTTCTCGCAAGGTGCTGCTTTATCATTATCAATGGGCTTGGCTAATGATGTAAAGTGCGAAGGCATAATAGCGATATCTGGTTATGTCCCCTCAGCACAAGAACTGTCTGTTACTAATAAAGATGTTGAAATCTATATTGCCCACGGGAATAAAGATATGACTATAACTATCGATACCTACAATAAGTCTATTGAGTTTCTTAAGCTAAATGGTTATGAACCGATTCAGTTTATTGATGACTGCGGACATACTATCAGCAAGAAAATGATTGAAAATTTATCAAGCTGGTTATATGGAAAATTATGATAAAGGGCAGAAGAACTGCCCTTCATATTAATATAGACTATTCGCGGTGCCTCTGTGCAGCAGCCATAGCAGTTTCACTTCCATATTTTTCGTTAATTTTTTCAACTGTTTCAAAGTGATCTGCGCGTCTATGTGTCAAACAATTTCCCTTTTTATCAACGCCCCAAAGTGCGTATGCAATAAAAGGTTTAAGATGATCAGGTGTTTGATCAAAGTGCGGAATGCCAAATCGAATTAAAAGATTGTTTCTGTCAGCTCCGCTTGCTTTTTGTTCCTTCATTATGCGTTGGACTTCAACCTGAAGATCCTTAACGTCTTCACCGTTCCAAGAACCTACAACAGTTCCGTCTGGTAATATAATGTCATCTCCATTTGGTACTGGATGATCTGCCATTTTTACTCCTCCTGTAAAATTTACCCTATATGAATAAGTATATTACAAAATTCGTTTCATACTAACAAGGGTTATTGGCAAGGAAACTGATTTATAAGCCCATTTCTTAGGGCGAGGCCTACTAAAGGCTCATTTTCATATTTCTCAAAGAAGCCTGGTTTAGAGTTGATGCTCTTAATAATAATATCTCTCAGTTTGCTGGCTGGAAAATCAATGTTATTTGGTTTGCAATAGAGTTCTACTTTATGTTTTCTGAAATAAAATTCAGATGCCCATTCGAAACCACTTTCGATACCATATATATAAGAATCATATAAGCCACTACGGTCATTTATAAATTCTTTAACAGAGGGTACTTTTGTTTGAGATAATGTTATTTGAGCATACGAGACAGTTATGAATATGACTATGATAATGCTTCTGACTTTAGACATATCCATATAGCTTCATAGATGCCAAAATTTTCTTTGCTTGTTTTTTTACATTATCTGGCGATGTTGAACCAATAGCTTTTTTTGAGCGAATAGATTTTTCAATATCAATAGCATCGTAAACGTCTTTACTAATTTTTCTGGAGAATTTTTTAAATTCATCTAGTGATATTTCATTTAAGTTAATTTTTTTTGATTCAGCATATTGGACAATTTTGCCAACAATCTCATGAGATGTTCTGAAAGGAAGGCCTTTCATTGACAAGTAATCAGCCAAGTCAGTTGCATTTGAAAAGTCCTGTTTAGATAAAGCTAAAGCTCTGTCTTTATTAACTTGCATGGTTGATATTAGCCTTGGCATTAGGTTTAAGCACGCTGTTACAGTTTCAAGAGAGTTAAGTAATATGCTTTTATCCTCTTGTAAATCTCTATTATATGTTAACGGCAAACCTTTTAATAAAAGAAATAGAGATGACAATGATCCAATAACCGAGGCAGACTTTCCTCTTATCAGTTCAGGAACATCTGGGTTTTTCTTCTGTGGCATAATAGATGATCCGGTACAAAATGCCTCGTCTATATCTACAAGTTTTATGTGTGTGTTCATCCAGTAAACAAGCTCTTCAGATATTCTAGACAAGTGCATCATAGTCATAGAACATGTATAAGCAAAATCGCACACAAAATCTCTGTCGCTTACAGCGTCCATAGAGTTCGTAGAGACTGACTTAAACCCAAGTTTCTTTGCTATTATCTTCCTGTTTATGTTATATGGTGTACCTGAAAGCGCAGCGCTTCCTAGGGGCAATATATTTAATCTATCTTTTGTCTGCTCCATCCTCTGCTCATCTCGAGCAAGCATGTCATGCCATGCAAGCAAGTGGTGCCCGAACGTTACAGGCTGGGCTAGCTGTAAATGTGTGTACCCTGGAAATATAACTTCTGCGTTATTATATGACGCAAGTGCTAATGCATGTCTAATATCTCTTAATTTATCAATCATTAAGTCAGAAAATTCTCTAAGATATAGTCTAAAATCTGTAGCAACCAAGTCATTTCTTGATCTACCCATGTGTATTTTCTTACCTAGTTCACCAACTTCTTTTGTTAGAGCCTGCTCGATGTTCATATGCACATCTTCGTATTTAATAGACAAAGAAAGTTTTCCAGAATCATATTTCTTTTGAACAGCTTTAAGCCCTTTGACAAGAGAGTTTGATTCTTTTTTAGAGATAATTTTACATTCAGCAAGCATTTCTGCATGAGCAATACAAACTTTTATATCGCAATCAAACAGAAGATGGTCGATACTGATGCTCTCAGAAAATTCAAGCACGTCTTCATCAAGCCCTTTTTTAAATCTACCTGACCATGTTGAGTTTTTCATAATAAATTCATAGAAGTTTTAATATATGCCATATTGCCAGTATACTATAACTGAAATTATGGTAATGCAATAATCATGAATAAAATTAAACTGGCAACTCGAAAAAGCCCTTTAGCCTTAAAGCAGGCAAATATGGTCAGAGATTATCTGGTCGATAATAAAATTTTCAACGATATTATTCTTGTGCCTATGACAACTGCAGGCGACAAAGTGGATAGCAAAACATTCAAAATAGATGGAGGAAAAGGTCTTTTTTTAAAAGAGCTAGAGAGCTGTTTAATTAGCGAAGAAGCTGACATAGCGGTCCATTCTATGAAAGATGTTCCTGCAAAGATTGATTCTAGATTTACTATTAGCTCAATAATGAAAAGAGAAGATCCCAGAGATGTATTTATTTCTGAAAAACATAAAAGGCTAGCAGATGTTCAAAATGGCACAATAGGGTCGTCGAGTCCAAGAAGGCAGGCAATGATAAAAAATAAATACAGTAGACTAGAGACAAAAGAAATAAGGGGAAACATTCAAACAAGACTTAAGAAGATTAAAGGAGATAATTTAGACGGTATAATACTTGCCAAAGCAGGGCTTCAAAGAATGGGCATGTCTGATGTAATTACAGAAAATTTAGACTTAAACGATTTTGTACCCTCGCCAGGACAAGGAATTTTGTGTTTGGAGTGTTTGTCTTCAAATGAAACAATAATTAAAAAGATAAAAAAAGTTATAGATAAAAACACTGAAATATGTAGCATCACTGAGAGACAGTTTGCAGAAGATATTGATGGTGACTGCTTATCTCCTATCGGTGCACATGCTGTGATTGAAAATAATTTATTAACACTAACCGGTTATGTGGGGTCTTTAAATGGTAAAGATTTTATAAAAAATAAAATTTCAGGAAAAAAAGATGATCATATTCAGCTTGCTAACAAACTATCTGATGTGTTCATAAAGCTAGGCGCAAAAAGGATGTTGGAATGCTAGATGTAATACTTGTATCTAACTTCTCCATGAAAGGTGAGCTCTCTGAATTATTAAATAGAAGCGGTTTTGATTTTCATGATTGCCTTATACAGGATATACAGCATATAGAGAGATATCCTATTGATGATGAATATAAAACTATTATTATTCAAAGTGCTAATGCTATTAAAAAGATAGACTCTAGCAATAATCATATATATAACACGGAAAGGATATACGGTATTGGGCCCAACTGCAAAAACTGGGCTGAAAAAAAGTTTGGAATAAAATGTCTCATCCCAGATCAAGATTACTCAAGTGCAGGGTTAATAAAAAAGATAGAATCAGATATTTACAGTCTTGGGAAAACATTACTGCTCAAGGGTGTTGGCGGCAGAGATACGATCACCAACTATCTCAAAGAGAAAGATATAAAATTTAAGGTCTGTGATGTGTACGAACGTATTCTAAATCTTGATAACTTAACTAAAGTAGCTGAGATGACATCCAAAGAATGCATAGTAGTTGCGTTTAGTAAAAGTAGTATAGAGCCTCTAATTAATGAAAAAGAAGCTGACTTAAAAAAAATACATTTTTTCATTCTTGATAAATCTGATGAACAAATCATAGACATAGATGATGTAGCATCAATTACTATGATTGATGATATCTATGATATTGAGACATTAGTTAATAAAATATGCGAGATAAATGGATAGGGTATATTTAATAGGCAACGGATATGTGTGCGATTTTATTACCGCTGAATTCAGCAATGAATATGATTTTGTAGGAATTTGTAGATCAAATAAAGATAACTGTGCTCATAACTATTCTGTAGATATATCGAATGACAATGGGATGTTAAAAGAAATCATGGATAAGAACGGTTATGTGGTTTATCTAGCTCCCCCACAAAACAAAGGCTTTAAAGATCTAGTATTGCGTAAGTTTTTATCTTCAATTGTGAAAAATAAAATTATAAAAATTATTTATATAAGCACGAGCGGTGTTTACGGTGATAGAAAGGATGCTCTGGTAAATGAAAGTGAAAAGATAATGCCTCTAACTGATAGGGCACAAAGAAGAGCTGATGCAGAATTTCAAATTAAAAATAGTAACATTAAGTTCACAATACTCAGGGTTCCTGGCATATACGGCAAAGGACGTCTGCCGTTGAAAAGAGTAAATGATAGATTGCCATTAATTAAAACCGAGATTTGCAAGCATACAAACCTAATAAATTCTAAAGATTTATCGAAAATAATTATTCGAACTCTAACTAACAATGACACAGATAACATAATAATGAATGTTAGTGACGGCACGCCCATTAAAACAACAGAATATTATCTACATATATATAATCAATTGAGTATAAAACATCCGGAATTCATTGACTATGAACAAGCTAACAAAGTCTATGATTCCAAAAGAAAGAGTTTCATAAATGAATCAAGGATATTAGACGTTTCTTTAATGAATGAGATTTTTCCAGATATTATTGTATACAAAGATATAAAGGATGGTATCAAAGACAGCCTAAAGTAATATTATTTTTTCTTAGATTTGAGCCACGATATCAGAGGTTTCCACTCTTCTCTATCTTGTGCAGTCATAGATTGACCCATTTCAAATATACCAATACCTTTTTTTGCTGCGTTTATATAATTAGTATTATCTCGAAAAGCAGTAACATATCTTATGCCCTTCTCCTTCACAAGGTAGTCATCCAGCTCTTCAAATATATTTGTATTAGCTCTACATCTATTTGCTACAAGACAAATATCTGTTCTATTTCTGACAACACTACCGAGATTTCTAATAGATTTAAGGAAGTCTCTTGCAGCTGACATATCTATAGGAGATGGCAACACAGGTATAATAATTTTTTTTGCTTTTTTTATATATGTTTCCAGTCTAGCTCCGTAAATTGCTGCTGGTACATCGAAAATTGTAACATCATTTGTTTTAGACGATACCTTTTGATTAGGAAGGGAAGATAGCCCTTTAATTTTAGCTTTTGTTATAGGCCTTGATGAGAGCCAATTTAATGAAGATGCTTGAGGGTCTAGGTCAACAAGGGTCACATTAAATGAATTCACTGCATAATATGTAGCAAGATTAGTAGATATTGTTGTTTTGCCAGAACCGCCTTTAGCGTTTATTACCATTATGCTAGACATATATACCTCTATTGTAAATATAACAGACTGTATACATTAGTCTAGATATGATTTTCTATCTCTATCATAACTGGCGCATGGTCAGATGTTTTTGACTGTTCCATGCACCATGATTTATGTCTCGTATCCCTGTTAACTTCATACTTTTTGATTGATTTATATACTTTTTGACTAGCCAATAGAAGATCAATTCTGTAACCAATGTCCCGATGAAAAGCTCCGCCACGATAATCCCACCACGTATAAGGAGACTCATTCATATCAGCATTGTAGCAATCATTTAAACCCAGATTTATAATTGATTCGAGTGAATCTCTCTCTTTATCTGAGCATAGAATATCGTCTGATGAAAAATTATGAGCATCATTTTTTCGCGGCACAATGTTAAAGTCTCCCAGAACAATGAGCTTAGGATACAACTTAAGTTGTTCAGCAATATAGTTGTATGCTTTTTTAAGCCAGGCAAGCTTGTGTTGATATTTTTCAGAATCAACAGCCTGGCCGTTGACAACGTAGAAATTAATAATTCGTATACCATGATAGGTTCCTGATATAGACCTCTTCTCATTATCTGTTATGTTCACAGGATTGAAATCTATATTTTCACCTTTTACTTTTGAAATTATTGACACGCCATTATAAGTTTTCTGACAAGATTGAACGCTTTCATACCCAACATCATTAAGTGCTCCTAAGGGATACTTTTCGTCTAAGCATTTAAGTTCTTGAAGACATAACACATCTGGCTTGTAGTCGTTTAAATATTTTAAAATATTTGGAAGCCTCACGTTTATAGAGTTAACATTCCAGGTGACAACTTTCATTAGACGTCTACATGATCCAGCATATTAGAAGAAGCTACAATAAAATCTCTTCTTTTTTCAACATCTTCTCCCATTAAAGTGTCGAAGACAATGTAGTCTTCGTCAGGGATCTGAGCAACCTGAAGCAATGATCTAGTTGCAGGGTTCATAGTTGTTTCAGCAAGTTGAGATGGATTCATTTCTCCAAGACCTTTATATCTTTGTAGAGATATAGATTTACGAGATGAGTCCAGGGCGTATTCACAAAGATCATATATATTAGTAAAGCTTTCATTGATAGAATCTCCCACAAGAGACAGTTGTTTATTGTGAAATTTATATAAAGATATAGACATTAGATTGTTATAAGTCTGTGAAGAGAAAAACTTTTTATTAATCGGCAGCACTGTTGGGTCAATAATACCATTTACCTTTTTAACTATGTTAATCTGAAAGGACTCATGTTCAAGAATTTCATATGAAAATTTGTATGTTATATTTATCGGAGATAATAGTCTTACAGCATCTCCTAAATATTCAATATATTTAACTAGCTCCGCAGTGTTATTGCTACTCTTTACAGAAAGAGGGGGTATAAGTGACATGGATTTTATTACGATTTTATCTTTAGACTTACTAATATTCTTAAGCATGGATGGTATGTGAGAATAGTTCTTTAGTATCTGTGCCGAATCTTGAGAATTCATTTTATTTTTGTCTGAAATAATATGTTTATTCTCAAAGAATGATGATGATAGAAATGTATTGAGCTCTTCATCATTTGAAATATATTTTTCTGTTTTACCTTTTTTAATTTTATAAAGTGGAGGTTGTGCAATAAAAATCCTTCCTTCATCAAATAATGGTTTCAATTTTCTAGCTAATAGTGTCAGAAGCAGGGTTCGAATATGTGCGCCATCCACATCAGCATCGGTCATAATAATAATTTTTCCATATCTAAGTTTTGATATATCAAAGTCTTCAGAGTCGTGGTTGAAGCCACAACCTAAAGCAGATATTAAAGAACCTACTTCGGTAGATGATAAAATTTTATAATCATGTGATCTTTCACTATTCATGATTTTTCCTTTAAGCGGGAGTATTGCTTGCGTTTTTCTGTCTCGCGCCTGTTTAGCAGAGCCGCCCGCAGAGTCACCCTCAACGATAAATAATTCACAGAGTTCTCTATCTTTTTCTTGGCAATCTGCAAGCTTACCAGGTAGGTTAGCAACGCCTAAAGGGTCTTTTCTTCTTATTAAGTCTTTTGCTTTTCTAGCCTCTTCTCTTGCAATAGCAGCCTGTTGAATTTTATTGATGATTAATTTTGCGTCTTTTGGATTTTCTTCAAGAAATTCAGAAAGTTTAGAGGATAGCGTAGTTTCCGTTAATGTTTTGATTTCTGAAGATACAAGTTTATCTTTTGTTTGAGATGAAAATTTTGGATCTGACATTTTGATAGAAATTATAGCAACAAGTCCCTCTCTACAGTCTTCTCCGGTTATTTCAAATTTTTGTTT
>Ga0181597_10005639_pt1 | contig 11946 bp, 5 predicted proteins | sample 041ome_5_FD_148647 | JGI IMG/M metagenome (GOLD analysis project Ga0181597, IMG submission 148647) | Coastal salt marsh microbial communities from the Groves Creek Marsh, Skidaway Island, Georgia - 041403US metaG (spades assembly) | ecosystem: Environmental > Aquatic > Marine > Intertidal zone >... | reverse complement strand
ATCCGCGCCTCACTGCCATCAGTGATGACCAGAATCTCGTTGTACTGGAACACATCCGGAATCTGCTCCTTGTACGTCTGCAGCTGATTAAAGGCCTTGCCGAGGTCAGCATTCACGTCAGCCGAGTTCTTCAACTCCAGCAGCACCAGCGGCAGGCCGTTGACGAACAGGATGATGTCCGGCCGCCGGGTGTGCTTGGGCCCCTGAATGCTGAACTGGTTGATGGCCAGCCACTCGTTGCCGCGTGCATCGGCCCAATCGATCAGGCGCACAAAGTCGCCACGGGTTTCGCCGTCCTTCTGATACTGCACCGGCACACCGCTGACCAGCAGGCGATGGAACTGACGGTTGGCCGAGAGCTGAATGGGCAGCCCGAGATCCAAAATCTGCTTGAGTGCATCCTCACGCGCCGCCAACGGCACCAACGGATTAAGCCGCGTAATGGCGCGGCGCAAGCGCTCAACCAGCAGCACCTGGCGGTAATGCTCCCGCTCCGGGCTGTCGCCATCGTGGGCGATAGTCGGGCCGTAGAGGTGGCTGTAGCCAACCTCCGCCAGCCAGCCAAGCACTTCTTTTTCCAGCTGATCTTCGGTCATTACTGCTCAATCCTTGATCTGTCGAACGCATCGACATGGCGACAAAACATGTTCAAGCACTGAAACCGAGGCCTTATTCCGGGGCGTCGATCCCACCCGCCGGCAGGACCTGCCAGACGCCACCCTTATTCGGACCAATCCGGCGCACGCGCTCGCCGGCCTTGAGTGCGGCCAGCTGTTTCTCCACCGCGCGCGGTGACAAGCCGAGGCGCTCGGCGGCCTGCCTGGCTGTCAGCGTGGGGTTGGCAGCCAGCAACGCCAGCAAGGGCGTTTGTTCCGAACTTTGTTCCGAACTTTGTTCCGAACCGCTCGCCTGTGCGTCCAGCGCTTCGGCCAACGCCTGCTGCAGCGCCTCCAGCATGAACTCCACGAAGGGCGTGGCCTCAGCGGCCTGGTCTGCGGCAGACAGGGCGGCGTAATAAGCATCCTGACGGTCGCGGATTACGCTTTCCACCGGCAGCCAGGCCAGCACCGGGCGCCAGCGGCTGAGAATCAGCGTCTGCCACAAGCGGCCCATGCGCCCGTTGCCATCGGCGAACGGGTGGATAAATTCGAATTCGTAGTGGAACACACAACTGGCCAGCAACGGGTGCAAGTCGGTGGCGGCCAACCAGCCGAGCAGATCATCAACCAGCTGCGCCACGCGGTTGGCCGGCGGCGCCATATGCAGGAGTCGTTCCCCCCGATAAATGCCCACTCCGCCGCGACGAAAGTGGCCGGCGTCATCGATCAGGCCATGCAACAGCCGGCCATGGGCGGCCAGCAGATCGGCCCGGCTAGCAGCGTTCCAGCCGGGCATGGCTTCGTAGGCGGCGAACGCGTTGCGCACTTCCTGGATCTCACGGGGCAGCCCGAACACACGCTTGCCGTCCAGCACGGCGGTGACCTGCTCGACGCTCAGGGTGTTGTTCTCGATGGCCAGCGACGCCTGGATGCTGCGGATGCGGTTGCCCCGGCGCAATTGCGGGGTCATTGCCGCCTCCTCGCGCGCCGTCAGCCGGCCGACCTGTTCAGCGATTGCCGCGACCAGGGCGAGCATGTGCGAGGTAAGGGTCAGCGGCGGCTGGTAGCGGTTCATGCACTCATCCCTTGTAGTTGTTCCGCAGCAGGCCGGCAGAGAAATTGATCAATTGCTCGCTATCCTAATCAAAGGAATCCATCCATAAGTAACTCCTTCCCCGAGCCGCAGAAACAAGCATTCATGCCAAATTAGCGGCAGCAGTAATAACGCCATCAACCACACGTAGTCGGCCTTGAGAGGCAAGCACACCGACCCTCTCTTCTAGGATGCCTGCTATTTTCGATGTGGCGCGGCCAAACCCCAAGAGGCCTAGCGCACCCGAAATGGCATCCTCGCGACTCATCGAAAAGCCGAGGGTTACCGCCTCTACTAAAGCCTGATCTAGCTCCTCAGGCGCGACCCATTCAAATTTGCGCTCGGCTGACTCCCAGTGAGCACGACTGCGAATAGGAATAGCCCGGCTTTCGGCTGAATACACAAAGCCACCACGCCCGTGAAACAGCCTGTGCCGCACGCCAAGACGAATAGCCTCCTCCACCGCAGTTGTGATCCTCGATCCAGCCCGGGTCACACCAAACGCCTCCATCAGCCGCCGAGTGACTTCGCTGGTATGCACCGGAGCTTCCACCTCAACCACCGTCCGAATCATTTGCATCAAACGCTCTGGCTTTTCTTGATGCAACTCAGTCAGCGATGCCACAGGACTCAGGCGAGCTTTCACATAAGGTTTGCTCGAACTAGGCATTGGTTCTGCAGCTGGAGAACCCCGGACAATCTCATGCTTAGCTTCGGACACGACCTGAGGTAGCGCATGACGGCCCTCAGCAATCTTGGCTCGAGCCGCCTCAATAGCGGCTACAGCACGGGTGATTTCTTGCTGCCGATTGCGAAACCAATCCGTACTCCAGATCCGATGGAAGTTCCACCCTAAGCCTTCCAATACCCCCTGACGCAGGCGATCACGATCACGTGCAGATCGCGAGCTGTGGTATGCAGCACCATCACACTCGATGGCCAGGACATAGCGCCCCGGATACTCAGGATCCTTAACAGCGATGTCGATAAAGTACCCAGCAGTTCCTACCTGCGGCTCAACCTCATAGTTCCGCTCGCGAAGCGCCTCTATCACCTCCGACTCAAACGGCGAGTCAGCAGCCTTACCCGTCTCTCGAGCCACTTCAAGCTCACCAGTCTCGGCATACTTGAGAAAGTTTTTCAGTGCTCTGACGCCGAGGCTCGCCCCGGCATCAAGCTCAAGCTCGTCAGCTCTGAAGTTACAGAAAACCCGCATCGCCAATTTGGCACGGGTGATCAGAACGTTGAGGCGGCGATGGCCCCCTTCACGATTCAGCGGGCCGAATTCCTTGGCAATCCGACCGGACTCATTTCGTCCATAGCCGATGCTGATAAAGATCTTGTCCCGCTCATCGCCCTGGATGTTCTCCAGGTTTTTGACAAAGAAAGGCTCACTACCCTGCGCTGTGAAGAACGTTTCGGCCTCAGGCATTTGCCTACGCAGCAACTCGATCTCGACCTGAATCAGATCGCGTTGCGCCACGCTGAATGCGGCGACCCCCAGCGATAGCTCAGGCGTTCGAATAGCATGCTGCATGACTGCCTGCGCAACGGCTTTGGCCTCCCCTTTATTGGTACGGGTACGACCCCGGTCATACAGAGCATCAGGCAAGTATTCAAAGCTGACTCCACTGGCATGTGGATGCTGGCCCGCAGAGGGAAAGACCAGCAGCTTGCTGTCATAGAACTCAACGTTGGAAACCGCAATCAACGACTCATGGCGGCTTCGGTAGTGCCAACGGAGATAGCGCTCCTGGCTACCGGCCGCCTTGAACATGCTCAGGATGCTTTCGATGTCGGCGGTTGCAGCATCCTCGTCATCTAGCTCGACATCTCGACTGAAGAAGTCGGTAGGAGGCATCTGCCGAGTATCTCCGACCACAACCACCTGTTTACCGCGCATGATCGCGCCAAATGCATCAACCGCCTTCACCTGGGAAGCTTCGTCGAATATCACCACGTCGAACTCAAGCTTCCCTGGCGGGAGGAAATTTGCAATCGACATAGGGCTCATCATGAACACTGGCTTGATCTGTTGGATCGCCCGGCCAGCCTTCTCAATCAGTTGCCTGATTGGAATATGCCGGCGCTTCTTGTTCAGTTCAGCCCGTATAACAGCCATCTCGCCTGGCTGGTTGATATTGGGCTTACCCTCCCAAACCTGCTTAGCCAAATGCGTTTGGGCATGATTGAGCGAGGCCAAATCAAGTGTCTTGAACCGTGCGATCTGGTGCTCGTGTTTGATCCGGTCGAACTGCTGCAACGCTGGGTTCTCGGCATAAACCCTCTGCACCAAGCCGGAATACCAGGAAAAGTCCAAAATTGCAGTTAACTGTTTGGGTTCATCACTGCTGATGGAAATCTCGAGCAAATCGTCCAGCTTGGCCTTGCGTAGCTGTTCCGCCAACACATTGAACCGGGCCATTTGGTAAAGCGCATTCAGGCTTTCCTGCCACAGCTGCAACCGCGTGCCAAGGGAGGCCAGGCCAAGCTTTCTGACATCGGCTTTGGCGTTCTCCGCCTGCATTCCAGTGACTTCAAGCGCGCTCCGAATCGCCTTGTCTAACCCGACAACATGTTGCTCTATTCCGCTCACCGCATCGCCCAAGCCACTGGCATCGGTATGCCCGGCTAAAAAGGCAATGATGCCCTGGGGAATCTGACCATTTCCCAGATCGTCATGCAGCTTGATCACCCAAGCACTCAACCGTTCGAGCACTGCCCAATCTGTTTTCTGACGTTGCCATTGGGCACCGAAAAGCGCGCTACCCAATGCCTCATGCTGGTCATAAATCTTCTTGTTCTGCTGATAAGCCAGTACTGAATCAACCAGCTCCAGCATGCCCGCATTGGTCTTGGGTAATGTCTCGCTAGCAAGCCCTTGAAGGCGTGTACGTGCCGCTCGGAAACGGCCCGAGAAGATCTTCCACCACTTCTCACCGTAGACCAGCAGGTTCTGCCTAACCTCCAAGAGGTCCTGATCCCACGCCGCGTCGATTAACTGGCTGTCGTGCTTTGAGCGGCAAGCCGTCATACGCTCACCAGCATCCAATAGCTCTCGAATCACATCACGCCGTGACTGCCATTCGCCAGTAGAAAGCTGTATCCCTTCCAGTCGCGGTGCGTCAGCCGCACGCCGTGCAGCACGACACACCACATCGACATCTGCCAAGGTCGCCGGCTGAGTCAGCATCAACCGTTCAGAGAGTGCTGAAGCGGCCGACTGCAGCGCAGAGAGATGAGAACATGCCAAATGCAGTGCATCGTTGGCGCTGCTCTGTTCGATTGGTGAAAAGAACGTCCGCTCACTTCCCCAGAAAACACTCCGATCAGGGCGTCCCATTTCCTCCAGATGCAGGAGTAACTCCTCAATCAGCTCACGCCGCTTTTGTTGCTCGGCATAGCTCCAGGCCGCCATCGGCGCGAAAGAAATGACCGGCAATCCGGCATAAACACGTTTCAGCTTCAGATAACGACCGAGCACCTCAACAAAAGGCAAGCCGCTCGCACCCGCGGTTGAGCTCACAGCCTTGCAATAGTGATTGAGGCCATCTTGCAGCTCTTTCAAACTGGCAAGGTCATCCTCGCCCACTTTAGTTAGCGGTCTGCCCTGATCCAGCGTTCGGCCTAACTCTTTTAGCACCGACTGCTTGGTTGACTTATGGCTATGCAGTTCAAGAACAGCATCGCCCAGATGGCTCTCGTCCAGACGACGCTTAACCACCTCAAGCGCAGCCATCTTCTCGGCAACGAACAGCACCGTTTTCTTCTGGCCGATCAGCTCCGCGATGATGTTGGTGATCGTCTGCGACTTACCTGTGCCCGGTGGCCCCTGAATTACCAGGTTGGAACCTTCACGCACCTCCAAAATGGCTTCTGTCTGGCTGCTGTCGGCGTCTTTCACAAAGCGTATATCGCCCGGGTTGATCACCGAGTCGATATTCACATCCTCCGGATATGCGGCTCGCATATCGCCGAAGCCCGAACCAAGCAGGCGCTTCATCACACCATTGGCATCAGGCTGCTTTTCTTCCGGCCAGCTCTTCGGATCGAGATCCTTGAACATCAAAAATTTGCCGAAGGAGAAGAAGCCCAGCGCAATCTCGTTGCTGGCAATCGCCCAACGCTTTTGCTTGCTGACTACATCAGCCACGTCGGCGTAGAAGCGGCCCAGGCTGTGCTCATCGGTCGCGAAACTCTCCTCATCGAAGGCGCAAGAGGCCATATCCAAACCAAAATCAGTCTTGAGCTTGGCGACCAAAGAAAGGTTCGCCATCAGCTCATCACCCGAGTACTTCAGCTTGAAAGCATCTTTGGCGCCACTGCGCTCAAGACTGACCGGCAGCAATAGCAAGGGAGCCTTGCGCAGATTTTCGGAGCTGTCCGCCTCGTACCAATGCAAGAAACCAAGAGCAAGAAACAGCGTGTTCACGCCCTGCTCTTCAATAAAACCTTTGGCCTCGGTATGAATCTTCAGCAGCTGCAGGAAAAGACGCTCGTCATCGATGGCAGTCTGCAAACGAGTATCCAGATGGCGGCGAGCCTTGCCCGGCTCATCCGCACCCGCCTCGTCCGTGACGCTGGACCAGCCCAGACTATCCAGCTCCTGCAGCAATTCAGTGTCACTCGCTGAGTCAGTGTCAGATTCAGCCTCTGCATCCCCAGGCTTCGCAGTCTTTGCCAGTTCCGCCAACTTTTTGCGCGCCACCGGCGCAAAGGTCATGCCCTTCTCTTGGCGATAGAGAATGTTGAACACCTCCTCGGACAGCTCATCAACCACCAATAAGGTCTTAGCTGTCTTGCGAAAGTTGAGCATGTTGTTACGAAGCCCAATGTCCAGCAGCTCTTTGCGGCTGCTCTGTAGCTTCTGGCTGATCACTGAACTCATAGAGAACCCACTTCTGAACTCGCAAACCAAACGGCTGGAATCACCCAGTTACCGGAGCAGTTACTCATCGGCGGTCAGCCCGCACGGCGAACAACGCATTAGCCAAGCCCCAAACGGGTCCACACTGCACACTGCAAGCGATGCCAGTGCTCACAGGCGCTCCTTGGCCGCATCTAAGTCGGACGCAGCATGAGTCGACGGGGAAGATCCGCCACATACGCCCGCGCCCCCAGAGGACAGCAACTCAAACCCCTGCCTTACCAGCTTTGCAATCAAACTGCGCCGCTTCTTGAGAAAGTCGAAGTAACCCAGCGTCTCCCAGCCCAAAGGCAGTGCATGCAATTGATGCATGCGCTGCCAGGCTTCTTGGCTGAACTGCTCTCTGATCGGCGGCAGATACGCGGTCGGCGCATCATCGGAAATCTGAATGTTCTCGCTCCACTCGATCAGCGCGTAGTTGGCAAGCTGGTTAGTCTGGCGCTGTTCCACAATGCCAGAACTGACCAACCAGGCTTTTGGGAACAGGTGATGTCGCTCCAGCGACTCCTTGGTACTCACAACGGCTGGATCAAGCAGATCGCTAACCTTTTTATGCGAGAACAACACGGGAGCACTCAACAGATTCTGGGCTGCCACGAAGGCAAAAAACTCGGGGCTGCGCGCCGACGAACTTTCCATGCTGAACGGCAACGTGATGTCCCAGAAGTCTCCGGTAAGCTCACTGGCCATCTTGCTCTCCAGCAGCTCGGCGAACGCCGTCGCGGTAGTGATACCCCGTAGATCGGCAAGATCCGCGTCCAGCTTCGACTCTGGCGAGGACGAGTAACGGCCTTTCAGCGTGATGAAGAAGAACCAGCGCCCGATCAGGCGCTGCAACTGCGCCTCTGGCACCTTTAGCTCCACCCTGCCAATCAGGTAGAACACATAGCCGTACATCAGCGCCAGCTCGGACGAAACCATCTGCCGGCTGCGAAAGCCAGCTCCCACCAAGGCACTTAGGTATTGATGCCAGTGGGTCAGGTTCAGCACATCGGCCTGCGCTGCCTTCAGCTTGGCAAACTGCTGATCGCGAACCGCCGCAGAATACTCACCGGTATCAGCATCCTTGCCTCGCAGCACCTGGTAGACGGACTTCAGTCGCGCACGACGAAATGCCAGCGCCACAGACACCCGCAAGAGCTGGTCAGGATCGGGCTCGATAAAGTGATTGAACGATGACTTGCCCTGGGCGGGCTGCCTGGAATCTGCACAGAACTTCTCCAGCGCCAGCCGCCCTTCATGCCAGAACACCGAGAGCAGGGTCAGAATGAAGTCCGCCTGATTGAGCTTCTTGCCCTCGCTGTTAATGCGCACGAAGATCTCGGCGACGTGCTCCTCATCCACATTTTCAGCAATTTCCAGCGCCGTGAATGGGTAACCCTTGAGGTTGATCAGCTGCTGGATATTGTCAGCAATCCGCTCTTCCTCCGCTTCATCCAGCGCTTCGCGTTCACTCAGCTTGTCGATGAAGGCATTGATGAGCTTGCGGCTATTTTGCCCCTCCGCCCACAACACAGAGATATTGGCGATCCATTCCGGGTCACGGCGAATGCTGTTGTCAGCCACCTCGAACCGCCCACTCCGCGGGTGGAAGGCAATCTCGATCTGGCGCTTCTTGTAGTTCTCATCGAGCACGGTCTGGCCGCGAAACACCGCATAGAGCGATGTCAGCCGCTGCTGCCCATCCACAATCAGACGATTGGGAACGTCATGCACCTTAGGACCGCTGCCGATGCTGCGGCTCTTGTCATCGCTTTGATTGGCCCAGAACAGGAAGTAGCCAACGGGGAAGCCGCGGTACATGGAATCGAACAGGTCGCGAACCTTGGTGTTCTTCCAGACAAAGGGCCGCTGAATATCCGGCAGGCCGATATCGCCTGTTTCGATGTAATTCAGTAGATTATCCAAGCTGTAATCCACTCGTTTGAAGCATATTGCGCTGTCAGCCATGGCAGTCGAAGTCCTTTATTCGGCAATTGGTGTCTGTTCGATCAAATGCTTGCTCAACGCATCGCCGCATCCACACCAGCAAGCGCAACTCTGACCTCTAGCGCCAGCTTTACAATTCGGCTTACCAAACCCTGTTCACTCTTGTCGCCAATGCGCAACCAAGGCTCAGCGGAGGTCGCCCAGTTGCGTTCGTCGTCTCTCAACACATGATCTTGCGCGCCTGTACCGACGTACCACGGCCAGACATGACCACGCTGTCTGACACCAAAAGCGCTATCCATGGCATCGGCAACGATCCCAGCTTTGACAGCATCCACCTGAATCTTTGTGTGTTCCCGGCAAATCCCCCAGTCCAGCGCATTCAGCCCCGCTCCCCCAAACTCAAAGCGCAAAGTTAGCTGGTGGCCGGAGTTCAGTTTCACACCAAAACCTGCCTCCGTACGACCATTGGTGAGCGCCTGATCTTCCCAGACCAAGCCCAGCTCTTCAGCCTTCAGCGCTTGCTCCAAAGCGGTTCTGAACTCCTTCAACAACTGCGCTTTTACTTGAGCGATAGATTGCGCCACCTTAAGCGCCGCCTCGAGATGACCTGGCTTTTGCAGGATGACCTCCTTGATTTGCTCTGCCTCGCTCACATCAATCTCTCCATTAACCTGCTGGCGTACATAGGCGCTGAGCGCCTCCACAAATAGCCGCACCTTGGGTGCGCGGGCATGGCAGGCGCTGTCATCCAGCCATTCGGCAATCCGTAAAAAATCCAGGCGCAAGAAGTTGCCGGTTTGCTCCAGCACCTTGCGCTGATCCTCGCTCAAACTGGCTTCGGAAGGGTCCCAGTTGCAGGCATATACCAGCAGCCACTGCCCACCTCGGGCCGACAGCTGCAGAAAGCGCGCGTAGTCTTCGAGCTGCTTGTCCTGGTCGGCGGCCCACGGCTTGTTCTCGATGCCGATCACGCCACCGCGAAACTCAAGGTAAATATCGAGGAAGCGGCCGCTGTGGGTGCGTTGCTCCAGCTCTACGCGCAGTAGATCCTGCGGCTCAAAACCGGGTTGCCCCAAGCGCTGCAGCAGGCCGCGCAAAAACAGTTCGCCTTGGCCGTGCACGCCTTTGGTATCCAGCAACAGACCGAGATAGCGCGACAGCGCCACCTCGTTATTGCGCAGGTGATCCACCAGGTTAAAGTCCGGCGCCAACTCAGCGGCGTAGCGCTGTTTGGCTTCGGCCAGTGAGGCCACACGAATACGCACGGCATCCAGCAGGTTGATTACGGCTGCTGGTGTGGTCATGCCAGCGCCTCCTCGACGGCTTGCTCTGCGTCGGACAAGCGCAGTTGGCCGGAGATTAGGCGGGGTAAGAGGGTGTCGCGGAGTTGGGTGAGGGTTTGGGCTTGGCGTTCGTTTTCGATCAAGCGCTCAAACAGCGGCTCGGCGATATTTGCAAACGCGTCCAGCACGCCAGCTGTTGGCACCATCGCAGGGATTGGACGGAATGCCTTTTTGCTGACTTCCATAAAGGTCGAACCATTGGCGCGACCTTTGATTACTTCCATGTTTTGACGACACCAGAACAGCATATAAACAGGTGAAAGTTCACCGCCTGGAGGAATGGCGATATAGCCCTGATTGACTGCAACCGGCATCTGGGCGATAGCTAGATAGCCGATTGGCGCTCGGGAAGACAGCAGCAAAGTACCCGCAGGCAACAATCCCGAGCTGACCTTGGCCAAGCCTAAGGTCGACAGCTGTCGTTCTGTTCGGAGCAACACGGGTGATTGCAGGCCCGACAGATCTTTAGGGGTTGTCCAGCAATGCTCGGCTGGCTCCCAATAGCTGGATTCCTTGGTATCAGGCGTACCCCCTCCCAAACAATCCACAGCATCGCCAACTGGCTTAACCGCCCACCCCTTCGGCACCAAGCCCAGTTCGGACTCTTCGAAGCTATCGGGGAACAGGGCGGCGGTGGTGGCGTCCATGCCTTCCGGCTGGCGGCCTTCGGCCTTGGCGAGCACGGGGTCGAAATCGACGAACCAGGATTTGAACAGCGCCTGGGCGATGGCTTCCAGGGTGGCGTTGGTTTCGCGTAGCAGGGTGATGCGGTCGTCGATAGTGCCGACTACTTTTAATATTTCGCTTTGCTCTGCAAGAGGCGGCACCGCAACTTGCATTTTATCTACACGAGTAATGTAGATGTGCTTAATCGTAGAACCATCAGAATCGCCCTCCATCACTCGCTGATAATGCGGTGAGATAAGGAGATATTTCAGGAACTCGGGATTGATATTTTTCTTTGGACGAAGCAAAGCCACAGATTGGTTGATGCAGACTCCGTCTCGATCAACTACCGCAACCCTGCCGATGGAACCGTCTTTCGTGAGCAGGACATCACCCACTCTCGGCCGACTTTTATCAGTGAGCTTACTTTTAAATGCCTCAATCGTTGTCCGTCTAGCCGTGCCGTAGTTAATCCGCCCATTCACAACATCCTTGGCGGTTAGTTTCCACGGCCCCTCATCGGAATCAGGCATAGGATTTGTGAAGCCGTAAGTTATTAAGTCGAGGAAGTAACGCAGCTCCTCAACATCCCAGGCTTCAGGAACGATACCAACGTCTGCAGTTTTAAAACTCATACCCCAGCCCTCCCAGCTTCTGCCGGATCAGCTGATCGAGTTCCGCGCCCTTCTGCATCTGCTCGCCAAGCTGCTTTGTCAGCCGCTGCATCTTCTCGGCAAAGGCTTCGTCGTCGTCTTCCACCTCTTCGGCACCGACATAGCGGCCGGGCGTGAGCACATGGCCGTGCTCGGCGATTTCCGCCAGTTTGACGCTGCGGCAGAAGCCGGCGATGTCCTGGTACTCGGCAATCTCGCCGCCCACATCCAGCGGCTCGCCGCGCCAGTTGGCCACGGTCTGGGCGATGCGTTCGATATCGGCATCGGTCAGCTCGATCTGCACACGGCTGACGCTGGTGCCGAGTTTGCGCGCGTCAATAAACAGCACTTCGCCGGGGCGGGCTGATTTCTGTTTGGCGAGGAACCACAGGCAAGCGGGAATCTGGGTGTTGAAGAACAGCTGACCGGGCAGTGCCACCATCACCTCCACCACGTCGGCCTCGACCATGGCTTTGCGGATATCGCCTTCGCTGTTCTGGCTGGAACTCATGGAGCCGTTGGCCAATACAATGCCGGCGCGGCCGCTGGGTTTAAGGTGGTAAAGCATATGTTGCAGCCAGGCGTAGTTGGCGTTGCCTTGCGGCGGGCTGCCATACACCCAGCGCGGGTCGCCTTCCAGGCTGCCGTGCCACCAGTCGCTGATATTGAAAGGCGGGTTGGCCAGCACGAAGTCGGCACGCAGGTCTGAGTGCTGGTTGCGTACAAAGGTGTC
>Ga0181597_10005636_pt1 | contig 11949 bp, 10 predicted proteins | sample 041ome_5_FD_148647 | JGI IMG/M metagenome (GOLD analysis project Ga0181597, IMG submission 148647) | Coastal salt marsh microbial communities from the Groves Creek Marsh, Skidaway Island, Georgia - 041403US metaG (spades assembly) | ecosystem: Environmental > Aquatic > Marine > Intertidal zone... | reverse complement strand
TGGTGGAAGTTCTTTAACAATCCAAGATGAAGGTTCTACTTTATCTACGGCTGCTACAACTTTAAACTTTACAGGTGCTGGAGTTACTGCTTCAGGTACAGGTTCTACAAAAACAATTAATATTCCAGCAAGTGGTGGATCATCTACATTAGGTGGATTGAGTGATGTATCTATTTCATCACCTGCATTAAATCAAGTATTAAAATATAATGGAAGTGCATGGGTAAATGCCGCTGATGCCACTGGATCTGGAAGTGCAGACTTAGGCGCTGTTGCTGAAGATATATTACCGTCATTTGATGAGATTTACGATATTGGTTCTTCAACATACAAATGGTATGATGGTTACTTTACAAACAGTATTAATTTAGATACAATTGCTCTTACAAATTCATCTGGCACACTTGCAATTAATTCAGATGTATCAGTTACAGGTGATGCTACTTTAGGCTCTGCTTTAATAGATACTTTATTATTATCAGAAAACACAATCACGGCCGATGCTTCAACAGCTATTCAATATCTTGGAGATAAAGGTGTTGTTGAAATCAATAGTAGTAACTTAGACGTAAGAGAAGGTGATTGGATCGGTGTTCCAGTTGTTGAAACAGTTGACTCGGTTCCTCCACTTACAACAGGTGCTGAAGGTATTATACGTTACAACAAAGATGAAAGTAGATTTGAAGGATACAATTCTGAAGGATGGGCTTCACTTGGAGGATTAGAAAAAGATGCTTCTGGTAATAACACAGTTGCTGGTAACTTAGTAGTTTCTGGAAATCTTACTGTAGTTGATATAACAGCTTCAGGAGATGTAACATCTACTTCAGATGAAACGCTTAAAGAAAACATTAAATCAATTGAAGGTGCATTAGATACGGTAACTAAACTTTCTGGTAAAATGTTTACAATGAAATCTGATGAAACTAAAAAAGAAAAAGTTGGTTTTATTGCACAAGAAGTTGAACAACATTTACCTCAGGTAGTATCCACAGACCCTAACGGCATCAAATCAATATCTTATGGTAATGTGGCTGCATTATTAGTTGAGGCTATTAAAGAGTTAAATCAAAAAATTGAAGACTTAAAAAAATAGGAGGTCAGGCAGATGGCCTTTAAAAATAGTACAGGAAAATCAACAGTTACTAAATACGGTGAACCTTATTTATACGGTAGTGCTGATGTTACAACTAGTAATTTAAACACATCCAATGTTCAATATTGGTTACAAAATATTGGTTTTTCATTAAATGGAAGCGTGCAGAGCCTAGCTATTTCAAAAACAGGAATACTTATTAATGAGATTGGAGGACCAAAGATTGCTTTTAAAGATTCAAATTCTAATATTAACAATTATACTTTAAACACAATATCTAATCCATATTCATTTGGTGTGCCAACAGCTATAAATGATAAGTATTTTTTTATGACTGTTAAAAATACTACCTATTCTAGTCAGACGAATACTGTATCTATGTACATTCACAACGATACAACTGGTAATCGTAGCGCATTAATTCAAAGTTACAATTTAACTCCACCAACAATAAAAACCTCATCTCCAAATGCTGGTAAGATAATGGATATAGCGGTGTATAAAAATAAACTTATAATTTATCACTTATCAAATAATAATAATGCGTATGTATACACAACACCTTTAACAGTAAGCACTTCACCTAATGAAAATAATAATAAAGAGGTGGAGAATACTAGAGCCGTTTCTTCTAATTTTCTTTTAAAAATGGCTGTTGGAAATAATAGAATTGTTGTTTCAAACGGTATTTCTGCTAACACATATGAGTTTTCTATATATGATATGGAATTAAATTTAATAAAAACTGTAGCAGTTCCAACCAATCTTCCTGGTATGTCTGAAAATGGACCAATAGATGATGAAAGGTCGAATATATCCGTTGGTTGTGGTAGAATTGTAATTTCAAACCATTATTGGGGAAAAACTGTATTCCAAGGTGGTACTGGTGGCACTCAAGGTTATGTATTAGTATATGACTTGAACGGAAACTTAATATGGCATAAATCTAATTTTGAATCTAATACCATGTTTGGGTCTTCAACAGTAGTAACAAACGGTAGAGTTTATGTATCGGCAATGCAAGAAAGTCCTTCAAATTTATTTTATGCAGGTGCAATTTATGAATACGATTTAGATGGTAATTTTATACATAAAATCGAAAGTAGTACAAGCAATGTTAGTTTTGGTGAGCACATGAAAAGTGATGGTAATATATTATTGATGTCAAAAGGAAATGAAGTAAAAATGATACAATTAGAAACTAAAATTAATACAGCACATGATAAAATATACAACGAGGTTTAATACACATGGCATTTTATTCAGACTCAAAATTAAATAAAAACTTAGTTTTTACAGATAACGGTGAGATACGTAGTGTCAACTTTGAAAATTATGTAGAGTCAGAAGCTAGAGGTTATTCAGGACGTATAAATACAGATACATATTTTAGTGCAGCGCCTGGACCTTGGAAAACTGGTGGTAGTGATGGTGCATTGTTTGGTAAAGCTGTTGCCATTAGTAATCATAAAATTATAGTAGGATCTCCTGGGGTTTGGGCAGCTGGTCAAAATGCTGGAATGATAAGAGTTTATAATTTGGATGGAACTGAAGTATCAAATTTTGTAAATTCATTTGCTCAAACAGACTCACAAATTGGATTTCCTTTAGCTGCTGGAAATAATAGAATAGTTGTGGGATCTGATAATAGAGATTCCATATCAGTACACGATTTTGATGGTAATCAACTTTGGACTGTACAAAAATCTTCAGTGGGTTTTCCATCCTCAATTAGTGTTGCTTGCGGTAGAATTGTAGTTGGTGCAAAAAATTATACTCCCAATGACCGTGGACGAGTTTATATTTATGATTTAGATGGCACTGAGCTTCAATCTATTTCAAATTCCAATGACAATGGTCTGTTCGGATCATCAGTTTCAATTAACTCTGGAATAATAGTGGTTGGTGAACCTGGCAATGGACCAGGACGAGCACATATGTATGATTTGTTTGGGATGAAATTAGGACAGTTGTCATTTTTATTGAATGGATTTACAGCTGAATTTGGATATTCGTCAGCTATAGGTGCAAATAGAATAGCTGTTGGTGCCCCAAATGATGAAATATCAAATCAGCCGGTCGGGTCTGTGCATTTATATGATTTATATGGTAATTTAATTAAAAAAATAAGACCGCCAATAACAACTAGTGGACAGAAGTTTGGATATTCTATTGCTATAAGTGGAAACACAATTTTCGTGGGAGCACCTGGAGACGGAACTGTCACCGCAACTGTATATACTTATGATTTAGAGGGTAATTACAAAGAACAAATTACTAAAACGTTATATTCTATGAATACTCAAATTACAGATAATTTTGGAGAATCTATTGCTGTTGGTCATGGTAGATTAATCGTTGGTGATAGTGCTGAGACTATTGTTGGAAGTGGCCAGTCTAATATTGGTGCAGCTTATCAGTATAGTATTAATAATACAACATATGAAGATTATTTAGAAAGAATATCTAACGAAAGAAATACTAAATATTCTCCAGAGGCTTAAAGGATAAAATAAAAATATGGCATTTAAATCAACAAACTTTTACTACGACAATAAATCTGGGATAGTTTTAACATCAAGTGACAGTTTAACACCAAATCAAAGTTCAATACAGTCTTCTGTAAACTATTTTACAAAGAGTGGTGGACCTGTCGCTGGTGATCATTTTGGCGACAGTGTTGCTGTAGGTAACGGTAGAATAGTGGTAGGGGCTTATGGAGATGATACCAACGGCAGTAATTCAGGAATGGTTTCTGTTTATGATTTAGATTATACACATTTATTTAACATAACTGGATCAACAACTAATAACGAATTTGGCCAAAGTGTTGCTGTAGGTGAAGGACGAATTGCTGTTCGATGGTTTAACTCGGGTACATGGAGCGTAACTGTTTATGATCTTTCAGGCAATTTTCTATTTACTAAATCAGAATCTACCGATACTGCTCAGTTTGGAACTAATTTAGCTATAGGTCATAATAAAATATTAATTTCTTCACCTAATCGAACTGTATCAGGTGTTGACACACCAACGGTCTTTATGTATGATTTGGATGGTAATTTGATAAAAGATATTAGAATTTCTAGTGCAACATTTACACTTCAACATTATAACTATCCTATAGCTGTGGGATCTGAAAGGATTGTTATTTCCCATCCTGCGGCGTATGGTCCTAGTGGAACAGCAAATCAAGGTATTATTTGGATTTATGATATAGATGGTAATTTGATAAAAGAAATTGGTGAGCCTTCCCAATCAGGCCCTTATTTGGATTTTGGCGACAGTGTTGCTGTAGGTAACGGTAGAATAGTAGTTACACAGAATCATCAACTAAGGCAGCCTGGTAAATTTTATATATATGATTTAAATGGAAATTTAGTTAAAGGACCGATTGTAGATATTAATCATCAGACTAACGTTTATGATACATGGGGATGTAGTGTTGGAATAAGTGGTACAACCATAATATTTAATCGTCCTGGAGGTAAAAATTTTAATGGAGATAATTCTAATAAATCTTCAGTTGATTTTTATGATTTAAATGGTAATTTTTTATTTACAGTTGATTTATCATCTCTTACTAATTATGATTCTACACATAATGTATCAGACGAAGAAATGTCAGTGAATCAAGGAAGAATAGTAATAGGATCTCCATTTGATGACAACAATTTAGGGGCACCGTCGTATCAGCCATCGGGAAGAGTTATTACACTTGAAATTCCTGATGCAAAAGACATTTTTTCTTTATTTTAAATTATGTAAAAAAATATGATACCTAATATATTATGGCAAACTTGGAAAAATAAAAATATTCCAACAGCAGTTAAACTTCAGTATAATACCTGGAGTGTTTCAAACAAACAATTAAAACGTAATCTCTTTGATGACAAAGAGTGTGCAACATTCATATTGCAACATTTTGGACAAGAAGTATATCAAAAGTACATTAATCTACCACAATCAATTATGCGTGCCGACTTTTGGAGAGTTGCTGTAGTTTATATTAATGGTGGATACTATTCAGACTTAGACATTGAAATAAATGAAAAATTAGATAATCTTATTCCAAATTTAAATCAAAAAGAAGCTATCTTTATAAAAGAGTTAGACAACATTGCTAATTTCTTTTTTGGTGCAACACCAAAACATCCTGTTTTAAAAAATACTTTAGATCAAATGATATTTGAAATGGATTCTATACTTAATAAACAAAGTCAATCTTTTGGAATGAATCCGCTTCATAATTCTGTTAGAAAGTATTATAAGATACAAGGAACAAATTATATCTCTGATAACACTACACATTTTTTACAAAATGAAAAATTAAAAGAAGATAAAAAACTTATACATATAGGTGCAAGTGGTTTTGATAAGTTAGGTGATTATATATCTTGGAGACATAGAGAAAAAATAATGATGGAAGAAAGACAACAATCTAAAGAAGTTCTATTTTTTACAACATTCAACAAAAATGGATATGATCTTTATGGTAAAACATGGGTTCAAACTTTCATAAAAGTTGCAAATTATTATAATAAGTTTAAAGCTAAAATATATTATGAGGGTTTTAAACCTAAAGAAGTACATCCGTCTATTCAGTGGGTTGATTTTAAACAAGAGATACCACACCATGAACAATGGAAGCAAGAATATTTACAAAGAAACAATCATGCCGACTATGTTAAAACCATGTGTGTTCGATTTAGTTTTAAAGGTTTTGTCATACAAGATGTATTGAAAAAACACAATAATGATTATCTTATATGGTTGGATGGTGATTGCATATTTAAGAATGAAGATTTTACTAAGTTTCCAAGTGATATTTTACAAGACAAATTTTTAGCCTGTCAAATGGAACACGCACACGATCTAAATCATATTGAAAGTGGTATCTTAATTTTTAATGGCAAACACAAAGATAAAGATATATTTAATAAACATTTTATTGAAAATTATAAAGTAAATAATGTAATACAAATGGGTGAACCATATGATGGATTTATTGTATCAAAGTCTTTAATAACTTCAAAACTTTCTTTTGTCAACTTAAATGAAAAATATGGTAAGGGAGGAATTCAGTCTGATCCAAATTTAACATTTTTGCATCCTGAAATTAATAAAAGATTTCATCATAATATAGGATGGACTGGAAAAAATCAATATAAAGGATGGAATTTTATAAAAGATAGGGACGATATTTATAAAAAATTGGAAATAACTTTATTTGGAAATGACAAAATAAAAAAAGAAAAAAGAAAAAAAATATTTAATAAATTGGAAAAATTAAAAAGATTGAAATTTAAAGCATGATAGATTTAGAATTTGTTATTTGTACTAATGGAAAAAAAATAAAAGATTTGTATAGACTTGTTAAATCTATTCAAAATTCAACTGATAATAAATTTAATATTCATGTTGGAGGCGTTGTTGATAATTTTAAAGACTTTGAAACTCAAAACAATATTTTTTTGCATAATTTTTCTGATGCTGCTAAAAATGGATATGTAGGGCGATTACGAAATCAGTTAATTGAAAAAACTCAATCGAACATTGTGGTGTGCTGCGATGATGATATGTTAATTCCTGAAGATTGGTTTAAAAAATTTATAGATTATAATGAAAAAAATAAAGATTGGAATTTTTTAACAAATAAAATTTATATACCAAACGGCGGACGTTATTGGGACAGAGCTATTATTGATGACAATATGCATACAATGGTTGATTACAATCACAATAAAAAAGACAATAGACTTACATTTTGTGGAACTTTTTTTATAATAAAAAAAAATTGTTTTTTAAAAAATAAATTTAATCCAAATTTAAAAATATATGGTGGTAATTTAGATAAAAACAACTCGTCAAAAACTTGGATGTTAGCTGAAGAGCCAGAATTAAGTAAAAGGTTGTATGAAAATGGATTTGTAATTGATTTTGATGAAAATAATTATGTGTTTCATATATCAAATGATTTTACTCAAGTAGTGCGTAGCAGTAATAATAGTTATAATGTTGTAGTTAAAAACGATCTATTAAAATGGGAACAAGATACAACTATTAAAATTAAAAACAAAGATATAATTCTTTTGTTGCGAGATGAAATAAAAAAATTAATATGAAAAAAATATTGTTAGTTAGTGGGTGTAGTTTTACTGATAAAAACGCAGTGTATTCAACATCTCATCCTGAAATGGACTGTACTTGGCCTAAATGGCCTGAACTATTAGCTAACAAATTAAACATGGAATGTATTAATTTGGGTTTTGTCGGTTCCGGTGTTGAGTATATACATAATTCATTGATAGAAAGAATATTAAGATTAAATAAAGATCGTATAGGACTGGTTGTATCTGCTTGGTCAGAATCTATTCGGCGAGATTGGGAAATTCAAGGTAAAAAACAAAACAGTAGAATCGATAATAAAGGAGATATTTTTTATTTCACTAAGAGAGCACTAAGTTATTATTATTCATTTCAGACATTCTGTGAAAATATAAAAATACCATATAAACAAGTTCAAATGTTGAGAATTATTCCAAACAATAAGTCTTGGAATATAAATGAAGAAACTCATATTTTAGCGTCAAAGTATATTGCAAAAAATGTTTTATTTAAAAATATTAATAAAAAAAATTTTATAGGATGGCCACTAGATAAAAAATTAAATGGTTATTCAATGCAAGATATACTTGAAAAAAATATTGATAAATATTGTATATCGAAATATGATAAACACCCAAATGCAGACGGGCACAAAAAAATAATGGAGTTAATTTATGAAAATTTATAGTGTAGCATTGAACCTACATGACCACAATACATATGATGGTATATATCACAATCAAAGAGAAAGACATACTAGATTTAAACATAATCTACCATATCACACTGAGGCCTATGCTCATCAATCAGATATTTTAAATCCTGCAGACTATCGTTTAAATGAGGAGTTTATAAAAGAGTATTTTAAAAAGAAAGATGATGTATTAGCATTTACATACACCTATGGTGGTGTCAGAATGTGTAAAGATATGTTACCGCAAGATGTATTCAAATATGAACCAAAAAAACTTTGGGATTATTATTACAAAGATGGATTATATTTTATAGATCATCATCAATCTCATGCCACTTATGCCTTTATCAATTCAGGTTTTGAACAATCAGATATACTAGCAATTGACGGCATAGGATCAAAATATAGATGTGTCTTTTTTGATAAAGACCAAAATTTGATAGACTTGTCTGATAAATTACCTATTGGTTGGTTATGGAATCATATGTCTAACTTAACTGGTTTTGGAACTTTAGGTGCAAGTAAATTAATGGGTAAAGTTGGATATGGCCAGTTTAGTCAATATTATTATAATGTGTTTGAAATCATACTTAATGGACCTATTACTGAAAAGAAACAAAAACATTTTAAAGAGATAGACTCATCAAATATAGATGATCTAGCATTTACACTACAAAAATTTACAATAGATAAAATAAAAGAACACGTATATCCATTAAAATCTTGTGATAACTTGTGTATTGCAGGAGGTGTTGCATATAATGGTTATATGAACGAAGAATTTACTAATCACTATGAAAATGTATTTGTACCACCTGCTGTGGGTGATGAAGGACAGGCAATAGGTACATATCAACACGCTGACTATATATTAAATAATAATATACACAAATCAGAAACATTTGCTGGTAAAGAATATGAATATAATGAAGGTGAACAAGTGAATTATAAAGAAGTTGCTCAGGCAATCGCTGATGGTAAAATAGTTGGTTGGTTTCAAGGCAAATCAGAAAGTGGTAATCGTGCATTAGGCAATAGAAGTATATTGGCTGATCCTCGTAATCCTAACATCAAAGATATTATTAATCATACTATAAAAATGAGAGAAGATTTTAGACCATTTGCACCTGCTGTATTAGAAGAACACTATAAAGAATACTTTGATACAAGATTGCCTAGTCCTTATATGAGTAGAATATGTAAAGTTAAAAGTGATAAAGTACCAGGCATAACACATAAAGATAACACCGCAAGAATACAAACTGTGAATAAAAACTTTAATGAAAAATTTTACAATATTATAAATGAATTTTATAAAATTACAGGTATACCTATGTTATTAAACACAAGTTTTAATTGCCAAGAGCCTATTGTAGAAACACCTGAACAAGCTATTAGAACATTCAAACGAACAGCATTAGATTTATTAATTATAAATGATTATATAATCAGAAAATAAAATACTATTCTATTTGCAATATATGTTTTCTAAAAAATATAATTTACTTTTTATTCATATCCCAAAAACAGCTGGATCTTCAATAACCAACTATATGAAAACTTTAAATGATTCCTTTGTCAATAAGTATTATCAAAAACAAATGGATCTTAACTTTTTACAAAAAACAAGAAATTTAAATGTACTCATTTGTGACACATATACTCATATACCGTTAGATGATTACAGATATATCTTAACTGATACTGAATATAAAAACTCAATAAAATTTACTGTTGTGCGAAATCCTATATCTAAGTTAAAAAGTTTTTATTATTTTTTAAAAGGACATTATTGGTTATCAATAGATATTGGTGAAATGCTACCTATACTAAAAGAAAGTATAAAAAAAATAATAGAAAGAGGATATTCACAAGATCATACCTTTAAGTTAGATAATAATAATAAATTGATAGTAGATATTAATGATAGAAAAACAAAAATGTTATATCTGAAAAAGTATAAAATGTTAGCTATTGATAATTTACTTGATACTTATGGTATTATGAAACAAACAAGTTTTTTTAATTTTAATAAAGATAAGGTGTATATTTTACGTTTTGAAAATTTACAAAATGACTTAAATAATTTTACAGAAAAATTCTCATTACCTAAACATCAATTATCTGTTGTAAATAAATCAAATGCCCATACATTAAGTGACAAAGAGTTTTTACGATTATTGATTAAAAATCATCCTAAAGATACGATACAATATGTTTTTGATTATTATAAAGATGATTTTAAGTTATTGAATTATGATTGTTCTAACGGGTTGTTTAGTGATTAATAATATGAAAAAATGTATAAATTTTATAGCATATAATCGTCCTGAATATTTTTCACAAGTATTAAACTCATGGAAAAATACAGATAAAATAAATGAGTATGATTTGTATTTTTTTATAGATTATTCTGATAAAACGCAAGAGATTAAAAACCTTATAAGAGAGTTTATAAAAAAAAAAATTAATGCCTCAAAACAAAAAATAAAAATTATAACTAATAATCCAAAAAAAGGTGTAAATAATGCCATGTACAATGCGTTAAGTTATTCTTTTGATAAATTAAAGTATGATTTTGTTGTTATGGCTGAAGATGATATTGTTGTGACGAAAGATAGTTTGAGATTGCTAGAGTGTATGCTACACATATCAGAAAAAGAAAAAAATATTGCAATATTTAATCTGTATGCCCATCAAAGCTTTGAAAATGTTATTCATAATACAACAAAATTATATAAAATTTGCTGGTTTAATGCTTGGGGTTGGGCAACAACAAATAAAAATTGGACGTTATATATTAAAAAATTTTGGAGTTTTGACTATAGTATGGGGTGGGATATACACATAACAGAAAATATTATGAAAAAACAAAATCTATCCATGATAGTTCCTAAGATTTCTCGTTCAAAAAATATAGGGATAAACGGTACTCATGCAACTGTAGATACATATAATAATAAAAATTTAGGTAAAACTCAGTTAAATACTAATTTTGAATATAGGTGTAGTGATTTAGAAATAGATACTTTAAACACATTTAAAATTATAGGAAAAAATTAATATGAAAAAAGTATTAGTAACAGGCGGCGCTGGATTTATAGGATCAAACTTAGTAGATAAGTTAATTCACAATAATTATCAAGTCACTGTAATAGATAATGAGAGTTCAGAATCAGCAGAACAATTTTATTATAATGATGATGCTAAAAATTTAAATTTAGACGTAACAAATTTTGATCAAATCAAACCACACTTTGAAGACGTAGATGTGGTGTTTCATTTAGCTGCAGAAGCGAGAATACAACCATCTATTATTAATCCATTAAAATCAATATATGCAAATGTTATGGGTACAGCTTCTGTATTACAGGCCGCCAGAGAAATGGGTGTTAAACGAGTTGTTTATTCATCTACATCATCAGGTTATGGATTAAATTCAATACCCAACGTTGAAGATCAACCAGACGATTGTTTAAATCCTTATTCAGTAGGAAAAGTTACAGGTGAAAAACTTTGTAAAATGTACAGCGATTTATTTGATGTAGAAACAATTATTTTTAGATATTTCAATATCTATGGTGATAGACAGCCAATGAAAGGTCAATACAGTACCGTTGTGGGTATCTTTGAAAGACAAATGAAAAATAATGAACCACTTACAATCGTGGGTGATGGAGAACAAACAAGAGATTTTACAAATGTAGAAGATGCTGTTCAGGCAAATATATTAGCTGCAACCAAAGAAATTGACAAAAAATATTTTGGTACTGTATTTAATATTGGTAGAGGGCAAAATTATTCTATTAATGAATTATCAAAAATGTATAATCATACTACTACATACATACCACCTAGAAAAGGTGAGGCAAGAGCAACACTTGCAAATATAGATAAGGCAAAGACTATATTAGATTATAATCCCACTATTAATATAGAGAGTTGGTTAAAAGAAAGGCTAAAATAACGATTTCTGTTCTTATAAATATACCATAGAATTATAAAGGAATACTATGGCCAATCCAGCAAGCAGAGAACAATTAAAACAGTA
>Ga0181597_10005628_pt1 | contig 11961 bp, 8 predicted proteins | sample 041ome_5_FD_148647 | JGI IMG/M metagenome (GOLD analysis project Ga0181597, IMG submission 148647) | Coastal salt marsh microbial communities from the Groves Creek Marsh, Skidaway Island, Georgia - 041403US metaG (spades assembly) | ecosystem: Environmental > Aquatic > Marine > Intertidal zone >... | reverse complement strand
CTGGACAGGACCCAGTTTTCTCTCTAATATGTATTTGCGTTTAGAAGACCATCCTGATTGTGATAAAGTGGGTAAAAATGGTCAGCGAGGACCACAAAAGAGAGCATATTTTCGTGGTTTGATAGCAACTAGTAAAATATATCTTCCTGATAATAAAATACGAGAACGTGAAAATGATTCTAAACGACGTAAAAGTCCCTTTGTTACATTTATTACACTAGGAATATCAGATAATCAATGGATTGATGTTGTTGCTTGGGGTGCTAGAAAATTATCAAAAGTTCATTGTTTTGAAGGATTTGGTGTTTGGGAAGACGATTCATGGATACGCGTTGAAAGTATGAGTGCTAGTAGTATTTAGACTTACATAAATTTCTATTTATAATTTCTATTTTTTTATATCAATATAAGACCTTGTTTGATTCTATTATTTATTTATTATGAATTATGCTAAATTATATTCAAAACTATTACCTAAAATGGGACAATATGGAAATTTTACACTACCAATGACATTTCAAAAATTTAAGACAAGTGATGTAGTTCGTAATACTAGAAAACCGGGAAATTGCACAATTTTTGATGTAAGTCATATGGGTGTATTTGAAACAAGAAACACTAATAGACTAAACAATTTACTCTATTTAAATTTAGGTAAATTGAAAAACAATAAGGGTCGTTTAGCTGTAATACTAGAAAATGAAAATCGTGTAGTTGATGATTTAATAGTTTCACATATTGATTATCGTAAATATAGACTTGTAGTTAATGCAAATACGAAAGATTTTTATAGAGAAAAAGAATATTTAGGAGAATGCAATAAAACAATATTGGCTATTCAAGGAGAATATTCACAAAAATTATTAGAAGAACTAACAAATACAGATTTATCGGATTTATATTTTATGGAAAATAGGACTATTCATAAAGACGAGTTTGAAATTTGTAGATGTGGTTATACTGGTGAAGATGGATTTGAAATTTATATAGAAGGTCAAGAATCAGATTTGTCTAAAGAAATTATAGGCACTTTAATAGATAAATCATTAGATTCTTCTTTAGAATCTAATATAATGTTTGGTGGTTTAATTGAACGAGATATTTTAAGATTAGAAGCTGGTCTTTGGTTAGCTGGTAATGAGTTTTCAAGAGCGAATCCTATTAAATTTAATGCATTAAATTCTAAATTTTTGATTGATAATAGATACCGAAATAATGAACATTTTGAGACTTTTACTAGAATGAAATTTATAAGTTCTGAAAGACCTTTTAAAAGGGGAACTATTTATTACGATGACGATAAAATTATAGGTGTTGTTACGTCTAGTGGTAAATCATTTAATTTAGATAAATTTATTGGTATAGGTTTTATTAATAACGATAATAGACCAGTCCATTCTACATTAGCATATTCACTTGGAAATAACAATAAAAGGAATCCTTTGACTATACATGATTCACCATTTATAAATGGGAAATATTATAGGAAATGAAAATACTTAAAAACATAAATCTTTTATATGCTACATAAAAATGAACAATTTATTAAAATTAGAATATATTTGGATAGATGGACGAGGTGAAATAAGGAGTAAATTACGTGTTGTTAGAGACAATAATGTAAATATATCTGTTGGTTTTACACAATTTCCAAATGGTTGGAATTGGAATTATGATGGTTCAAGTTGTTATCAGGCTGATGGTAGAGATTCAGAAATTATACTTATTCCAAAGGCAACTTATAGAGACCCATTTACTATAAAAGATAACCATTATCTCCTTTTATGTGAAACAGAGTTGCCAGATGGAAGTCCAACACCATCAAATATGCGTAGAAGTGCTAGTGAATTATTCGACAAACATTACACTAACTTAAAACCAAGATATGGTATTGAACACGAATTCTTTGTTATCGATAACACTACAGGTTATCCTATTGGATATGTTCCTGATAAAACAGAAGGTCAGGGTAAATATTATTGCGGAGTAGGTGGTGGAAGAGCTATTGGAAGAAATTTTTTGTATAGTGCAATGAGACTTTGTGAAAACGCAGGAATAAGTATAACTGGATGTAATTTTGAAGTTGCTCCAGGACAGATGGAAATTCAGATATCAGATTATGGTATTAAAGCAGCAGATGATTCTATCGTGTTGAAGTATATCTTAGGAAGATTAAGTGAAGAATATAATTATAGTATTGATTTTTCAGCAAAACCATTGAAAGGTGATTGGAATGGTAGTGGTTGTCACGTAAATTTTTCTACAGCTGCTATGATGCAATCTGGAAATGGATATGAAACTATAATGAGTTTTATCGAAAAATTAAAAAATAAACACGAGGAACATATTGCCGTATATGGTGATGATAATGTTGAACGATTAACAGGAACTCATGAAACATCGGATATGTCTAGTTTTTCATTCGGAGTAGCTAATAGAACAGCAAGTATTAGAATACCAAGAGAAACAGATAAGAATCGTTATGGTTATATAGAAGACAGAAGACCTAGTGGTTCTGCTAATATGTATGTTGTAACTGCAAAATTATTGGAAACTTATGTAAGTTAATTAGGAGCTATAGAAAGGGAAGGAGCGGATGCAGTTCCAGACAAAATTGTAGGAGTAGCACTACCTTCACTTACAACACTTGCAGGTTGTGCATATTTTGTAGTCATATTCGCAGCAGTAGTATTCATAGTATTAGAACGAGATCTAAATTCTCCTTGTGTTACTGGTTCTGAAGGTGATACTGGAACTGATCTTGATATTGTAACTGATGGTGTTACTGGTGCTGATGTTTGACTAGGTAATTTAGTAACACTTTTAATAACTAAATAACTTTGTCTTAATTGATAATATTGGACTAAATGTTTCATTGATTGTTCTATTGTTATCATTTCATCAAACATAGTCTGTTGAAAATATAAATTACATAATCTTCTCATGTATGCATAATATCTACTAGTTGGTATGCTAGCTTCTCTTGTTCTTTCTTCTACATATTTTTCCTGTTTTTCTCTCTTTTTTCTATAATATAAATCAGAGGCATCGGTTACAGCTTTCGCTTGTCCTACTATAGGTAGAGCGGTATATTTTAAAAAATTTAGACCATATTTTCCAATAGTTTTAAAAGTTCCATCTTTCTTTTTTGTATAAATACCTTTATATTTTTCGATAGTATCTGTTTCTCCTTCGAGAGATAAATAAATTTCAGCAGCAGAATTATCTTGGTTAATTGCAAATTTTATATCATTTAAGTTTAATTTATAAAATTTAGTAAAATCTTCTTTGGTTGATATTTTTCTCTCCCCAAATTGATTACTGTTAAATCCCCAATAAAATTTATGGTATTTTCCCTCATATGGGTCAGTCATAAGAGTAGGATAACAAATTTCTTCATCAACAGTCATATATTTATCTCTTAATATTGGTGCTCTACTTTGGTCTTCATTGAATAATTTACTAAAAATTCCTTTTTGACTAGGTCCAAAACAATTTTTGTCTATATCTTTTCCTTTACTAGAAGAAACATCTGAAAATTTACTATTACCAGTAAAAAAGAATGGTGGATATATACTTGAAGAATTTACTTTATAATAATTTCCATCCTCTTTTAAATTAAGTTCATTATGAGAACCACCACTTTGTTTTGTTTTAGATGTTTCATCATATAATCGATTATAAATGCTAAACACAGATTCGATTATTTCATTCTTTTCACCAAGTTCTTCAATGGTTTGTTCAGATGATGATAATTTTAATGATTCCTTATCCATAGTAGTTTGTTTTGGTAGTGGTAGTGGTGGTGGTTTTTCTGGTTTTGGTATTCCTAATAATGATTGTGATTTTTTGCTATGAATTACTGCTAATGCAACATATACAGCTAAATTAGCTGATAATTTATTTGTTTCAGTTATAAATGCACTTTGTGATACAAGACAATCTAATATGGTTTTTCCCTCTACACAATTTTTTAAAAATTTTTTTAATTCTTCATATCTAAACCAACCATTATAATTATCATCCCTACTGCTGCTATAAAAGTAATTTAAGAATTGTTCATCATTGTTTGCCTTTCTTAATTCTTGAATAAGTGCATACAAAACTTCACATAATTTAAATACACTAGACATATCAGTAGCACTATAATCATTTAGACCTTCAGTTTTAACAATACCAAGTCCCCAATTATAGACTCCATCTACTCCATCTTTATTTATTTTTACATTAAGTAAGATACAAATTAAAAATGTAAGTGTATGAAACTCTGATGTTATTTTGTATTTATCTTTTTTAGAACTAGTCACAAAACTATCAACAAACTGTCTTATTTGTTCTGGATTATGTCTATGTTCAGGATATGCTAGTCTAATACGACTTTCTAATCCTACTACCTGACTTTTCAAGTCTTCTAATTTGGAGAAACGTTTTAATCCTTTCAATTCATCATTTAAAATATAAATATCATAGTATAATTTTAAAACTTGTTCTAGTGAAAATTCTAGTTTATCATTGATATATTTTTTTAGTAAATCATATAATGATTGTTGTTCTACGGTTAATTCTACTTGTTCTACCGCTTCAGATGAACCGAATTTTTTACCCTTAGTTTTCCCTTTTTTTAATTTTCCTAACATTCCTAATATTTTTGATATTAATCCTTTATCGTTACCTAATTTTGCTATTGCAAGTAATTTTAATAACCACTGTCTTCTAACTTTTTCTTCACTACCTTCACCACCTTCACCATCACTACCATCAATAAATGGTGCTAATTTACGTTTTTTTCCTTTTTTCTTTTTTCTCTTATTAGTTTTTTCTCCTTCACTAATACCTAAACCAGAATTTGTTTTCTCCTCAGAAGAAATTTCAGAAGAATCTTCATCAAAATCTTCAACTACTGCATATTTGTATATTTTTTCGTTATGTAATGAAAATCCATCAAAATAATCTATAAAGTATTTTTCAATAAATTCTAAATTATATTTAAAAAAGTTACCTCTATTATTTCTTCTTTCTTTTAATTCATTTAACTCTACTCCAGTTTCTCTTTTAATTATATCATCTAATCCTTCAAAGAATTTATCTCTATCTTGTCCTAAGTTAAATTCACCTATTACTCTTTTATTAAATAATAATTGCACAGATTTATCACTAATATCATCAGGTAATGTTTTTTCTATATATGTTCTAAATTGTATTTCAGTTGTGTTTGCGCCTTTTAAACCTTTTCCAGATTGTTCTCTGATTCTTAATTCGAATAATTTTAATTTATTTTTTATTAATCTATCAAAATAAACACTTTCGATTTTTAAATGATTAAAAAAATCTTCAATAGAAATGTTTCCTTGACTTTTTAAATTTTTTTTTACAGTATAAATAAATTCAAGCATCAATTCATAAGAATTTTCTTCTCTATCATTTTTTACATTAAATAATATTTCATACAATTTCTTATCTAAATCTTCAAATTCAAGATTAGTTTCGTAATTTTCATTGTTAAATCTATCATCTAAAAATTTTGAATATTCTTTTCCATCAAATAAAACATTCCAAAATTTTCTATTAGCACTAGTTGATAAAAAACAGAAATAAATTGTATCCATGAATGAATTTGATAATTTCATTTTTGTATTATTCTGGTCTCCTGATACATTTAATGAATTAATACCATAATGTGTTTTTATTTTTGAAGATAGTTTTGAAAGTCTGTCAATATTATATAATTCAAAAAATCTAAAGTATAAATGTGTTTGAATAACCCTGTTTTCAGATTCTAATTCTTTCATTATTTCAGTTATTTCAGTTGATGAAACTTCATTGAATTCTGATTCATTATTATTTTCATTTTCATTATTTCCGTTTGAAGAAAAACCTGAATTTGATACTTGTTCTGGTTGTCTTTTAGTATTTTCTTCTTCTACCTGTCTCTCAATTACTGGAGTAGTTGAAGCTGTTGCATTTTCAGCTGTTTTAGCAACTGCTACAGCAACTTTTTTTTCAGTTTCCAGTGTATCATTATCACCGCCTTTTAGGGTGTCTAATGTATCATTTACATTAAAATACTCTTCTAATGTATCTTTCATTCTTACAACTTATAACTATATATAAGAAATTAAAATATAAAATAAACCATTAGAGTTTATGTTTCAACTCTTGGTGCAAGACAGAGTTTTATTTCTCCTAAACTTGCTACAGAATATTTAATAATTAGTGGATAATCGTTTTTAAGATATAACTCTATATTACTACATAAATTAGTGCATTTACTAAATAATACCAAATGTTTAAGGGCAAAAATACCTTGAACAATATCATCTGGTGAATCATTCTTTAAAAATGTCATACCACCACTTCCTGTTTCACCAATGGTAGTTTCCTGTGAAGCAAAATCACCATTACATCTAAATATTAACTGATTTCCTAAACTCTGGATTTCTATGTTATCTGCTAAATTATGCATGTCGCGACATATTTTTTGGAAATCAACAGATGGAAGTGTTATGACAGATTCAAATTCTGCTGGAGGACAATGTATATTATCCTCATGTAAATCCATCAAATTTAATTCATATTTAGTTCTAGTATTTTTATCATTGTTTTCAAGCTTAATTCCTAAAACACTTTCATTATCTTCTTCAATAAAAAGTGATAATGTATCATTGTTACCCATGGTTTTAATAAGTTTAAAAAGATTAATCATATTAACACCAATTGTTATCTTTTCTCTATTCAATTGAAAAAATTCAAAATTCTTTGCATTAAGCTTTAAATGAACTAATACAGTATGACTAGAATCCATAGCCATTACCTTAATTCCATTACAATCAAATTCAAAATTAGCATCTGTAAGAATTTCTTTTAGTGCTTCAACTAAAACTCTAAACGCAGAAGATTGAACTGTTTTAACGTTCAATAAATACTTGTTTTCGTCCATTATATTGATAAATATCATCCTTTAAAACTCTTTAAATACCTATTAAATTTAATTTATGCAGGTTTTGTAATTTCTGAATCAATTAATTCTTGGAAATTTATGACTAAAACTCCCAAAAAACATGTTAATACTACCGCTGATGCAATCTTGAGACCAGTTTTTCTTTTTATAACTTGTTGATAAGTTATGGTATCTTTAAGATCCGGAAATGTTTTCATAACTATAGCTGCAATTAATATTGTAGTCATAGTCATTGCTACTGTCATAAAAATTTGTTTCTTTTTTATAGTTGTCTTGGGGAAATTTTTTCTTTCTTCTTCAGATGGTTTTGGACGATTTGCTTCTTCAACTAATAATTTTCTAATAGGTGCAGGAATACTATCTGGAAGACTATCTTTAAATATAATTAAAATTGGAATAAGAAGTAATATTGAAAAAATTACAATAGGAACTGCTTGTCCCCCATAAAAATTAGCAAATAATACTACTAACAATGAAATAGCTAATAAAACTATAGTAAAAATGTGTGGTTTTACTAATTTCCAAGTAGATTCTTCTCTTTTAACTTCACTAAGTAAAATAGGTTCTGACATTCTATTATTATCTTATTATAAAAAAAAATTATGGATAAAATTAATTAGATGAATAAATTAAGAAGGTAGTATAATACTGCAAAGACTGCCATATGAACGTATAATAAATTTGATTTAGAGACACGTTTTAAGAGTTTTCCAACAAATTTAAAAGTATCTGGGTGAGCTAAAAGGTAGAATAGGCAGGCATAGAGAACACTTCTAAGGAAAAGGTCTAAACTTAATACCTTTTTCATTCCAGTCATTCCATTTACGTGACCCATTTGATTAGCGAATCCTTCAATGTCACCTGATTCATCAAATGCGCTATCATCACCTTCATCATCTCCTTCCTGGTCGTTTCCTTCATCGTCTCCTTCATCATCGGCAGTATCTTCGTCGTTTTCATCAGCGTTGTTATTGGCACTGTTTTCATAATCATGTTCATGCTCGTGTTGTTCAGCGGTATTATTAACTACATTGTCTTCATCTGATAAGATTCCTAGTTTTCTAAGAAGGTCTTTTATTTTTTCTAAAACTAATTCATAAAATGAAACCTTTTCTTCTAATTCTTCTTCTGTTAAATCTTCGTTGTCCATACGAGTTTTGACTGTGTCAATGTTATTTTTTAATTCATTTAATTTATCGGTTGCTTCTTTGTTTTCAACACCATTATTATTAAGTTCTACAATAAGATTGTTAGTTTCACTCAAAATATTTTCTAATTTTTCATTTTTTGTAGGATTTTCATCTTGTCCTAAAATAGGGCGTCCAGTAAATGTTTCAACTGTGCTATATTCCTTGAATAATTCAAAAACCATTTATATAGTATATTTTAAGAAATTAATTTAAAAAATATATAATAATTATAGAATGATAAGCAGTTATTACACCTTAATATTACTATTGGTACTAATCATTGCAATAATTTATTTTATTTCAAAAAGAAGAAATTATATTGAAAAGTTTTCTTCTGAAATAGAAGGAAAAACTATATTAGTAACAGCAGCTACTAACGGAATAGGATTAGAATTAGTGAAAGTATTAGCAAAAAAACCTATAAATCTCTTTATTACTGGTCTTAAACAAAACAAAATAATAGAATTAACTGAAGAATTACAAAAAATTAATAAAAATGTAAAAGGAAAAAACGCCAATTTTATGAATGAAAATGAAACTCGAGATATGTGGAAAGCAGCTATTAAAGAATTTGGTAAAATAGATGTTGTTATACATATTCCTATAAATTCATATACAAATCTTAAAATAACTAGAACAGATAATAATGTATTTCATGAATTTCATGTAAAAAATATGGAAAGAATATTAATTTTAAATAAATTAGCTATAGACCATATGCGACAAAAGAAAATTAAGGGAAAAATTATTCTTTCAGCAAATGGGAATTCAAATCATAATTCTACTAAAGTCACACAAGGTTCTCAAATATTAGTAAATGGACAAATTGAAAAATATGCTGACCTTTTAGCAAATGAAGTTTATAGTTATGGAATTGCAGTATGTGTTATAAGAATTGATAAAGATATTGGAAGAAGTATGTTTAATTATAATATTCCTATTCAACGTAATAAATTGGCTGAAAAATTATTGAAACCTATCGATAAAGTTCCAAAACTTTTTGGTAGAGACCCAAAAAAAATAGTTGAGGTTTATTTACAATGTTTAAAAATGGGTAATAGTGAATTATCTGGAAAGATTATATCTACTGAAAATTATATCAATAATAAACGGGTAGCAGATTACGTAAATGTAGATATTCTTCAAAGAAATACAGATCATAGCACCTATTTACGAGATACTGAAAAAGTAATAGGCGATAATCAAGTGTTTTTAAATACTCAAGTTAATACTACTCCACCAAAAAAGGTACGTGATTTCCTAGGTTCTGATGAGTTACAAAAGAGTCTTGTTGGTGTTAATAAAAGAAATAAGTATAAGGGTGAATTACCATCAATGATAGCAGAAAAATGCAGTGTTCCAGTAAATAACATTGTTCTTTTTAAGACAGAAAGAGACCTATTAAAAAAATTAATTGATATTTTTCTTAATACAAAAAACTCTATATGTCTAGAAGATTCACCTTGTCCTGTATTTTTAGCAGAATTAAAAGAAGCTGATATAGAAAGAGTATATTTAGATTATTCTGTTAATAAAACTGAAAAAAGTATAAGTTTTGAATTAAAAAAATTAGATAAGGTTCTTCTATCTAATACAAAAATGTTATATCTTTCAAGTCCAGGAACTATGACTGGTGTTTCATTAGGAGAAAAGAAATTTACAGAACTTATGTTGAAAGTTCCATCATATGTATTAGTAGTCATTGACCAGAGACATTTTGAATCTAGTATTAATGATAAAAAATTTGATTGTTCTAAATTTGTAAGTAAATATAAAAATTTAATTGTAATTAGAAGTTTTAATAACTTTTATAGTGTAGAATCACTTACATTAAGTTATATAATAACAAATTCTGAATTAGCTAATATTATTGAAAGTAAAAATATACTTAATCAAATTGATTCTTTAAATGAAAGAATAGCCATCAATGCATTATCTGATAAAAAATACGAGGAAAAAACTAAAAATAAAATTAAACTTATGAATGAATACGTTCAATCTAGACTCGAAACTAGTAATATTAAGTTTTTAAAAAGTGAAACAAATTATATTATGGTTGATACCTTCAGAAGTAAAGAAGATATTTATAGTGATTTAGAAAACGAAAATATTGTCTTATACGAGAATTTATATGAAATAAAAAATTATTGGACTCTTCCTATTTCTATGAAAAAGACTGAAAATGAAAAAATAATTTCTGTTCTTAACTATGAAATTTAAAAATAAATTACCATTCTAATTCTCTAGTTTCATTATAGTTACCATTCATACATCCTGAGCAGAAATTATTGAGTGGTAATACATCATTTATATTTTCAAGAGATAGATACATTAATGACTCTATTTCAAAATAGTCTCTAACTGATTCTACGTCAAGATGATTATTTCTTACTAATTCAGATTGAGTAGGAATATCAACTCCAAAATTGCATGTATTAATTATAGCTGGACAACCTACTCTTATATGAATACTTTTAGGATTACATTCTCTAATTTTTTTTACAATATTTTTAATTGTAATTCCTCTAACAATAGAATCATCTACCAAAATAATATGTTTATCTCTTATTTCATCACAATTATAAACGTATTTTTTTAATGAAGCCTCATTTCTAGATTTATTGTCTTCTTCGATAAATGTTCTTTGACTAGACTTATTTTTTTGTATAACTTGTGAATAAGTATATCCTAATTCTTCTGCATAACCTAGACCATATTCTATTGCTGTGTTTGGTATTCCACATACTACTACATCATTTTTTTCTCTATTTAATAATCCTATCTGTTTCTTTTGATTATCTCTATCCGCATATTCATTTTCTTGCCTAGCCATATTTTTACCAAACAAGTATCTATATGTTCCTATAGTTTTGCCCTTTAATTCTGATTTTTTATCCATAAAATATATGAATTCAAACAAACAATGAGCCTTATTTTTTAATTTAATTACATCTTGTGTCCTAATATGTCCATCTGATATAACATTTAGTGTTCCTGGATGAATAGTAGTGCTAAATAACATGTTATATTTTGGATATACCAATTTAATCTCATCAAATACTACTGTTTCACTTGCGACAATAATGCTAGAATTATCATAAACTCCTATGCTTAATGGTCTTGTTCCATAAGGGTCACGAAGTATATATATTACACCTTTATATATAAATATTAGATTATATGCTCTCTTGTATTTATTCATAAAATCTATAAGAGCATCTTCAAATGTGCCATCAGTGTTATTAGTTATTGCATTTTTTATCAATTCTGCATCACATTCTGTTTCAGGTATATTACCATTAAAAACAAAAGCAAAAGGGAATTCTTTAAAATCTCCAGTGAGTGGATATGCAGCATTTAGTTTATTTTCTGATTTATTGCTAGTTGCATATCTTGTGTGACCTATAAATATGTTTGACTTTTTTATTCTTTCAATATTTGAATTCAAGAATTCCTTCTCTAAATTTTCTACCTTACCTAATGCTTTAACTGTTTTTATAGAATCATTGCAGTAATAACCAATGCCACTACTATCCTGACCTCTATGTTGTAATTTTTTTAATAATTTTATTATATTTTCACCCTCCAACTTAGCGTTTGGATTATGAAACATCAAGACTCCACATTCAGTCTTCATACTATCTTAGACAATAATGTCTATAAATAAAAAAAAATAAAAAAAAAATTATATTATTATCTTAATGAGACAAATACTTTATCCAAAATATATGTTTTTCATAGCAAACTATGCTGTTATTCTTTTTACACTAGGTGTAACAGCAGCTAAGTTTATAGATAAAATTTTTGATGATA
>Ga0181597_10005627_pt1 | contig 11962 bp, 10 predicted proteins | sample 041ome_5_FD_148647 | JGI IMG/M metagenome (GOLD analysis project Ga0181597, IMG submission 148647) | Coastal salt marsh microbial communities from the Groves Creek Marsh, Skidaway Island, Georgia - 041403US metaG (spades assembly) | ecosystem: Environmental > Aquatic > Marine > Intertidal zone... | reverse complement strand
CATATAAAAGTTTTTAAGGTTTGGCGCTTCCCCAAGTAAATATCTATCGTCCGGAGTAAAACTCTCTGGACCATTGAAAAATAGCTGTATTCCCGCTTTTTCTAAAAGTGGCATGCGTCGCACAGCCGCATCTAGAATTGGTGAAAAATGTTCAATGTCTTCTGGTAATTGGTCAAAACAAAAGTCATCCGGAATTCCATCCATGCCCCATGGCTTTGCCTTTAATTCAAATGCTCCAATTAATAATTTACCCGCATCTTCTTTATAATAGGTTGCTTCGTCAGGGACCCTTAAGACAGGAAGATTTGGTTGCAATTCGGGAATGGGTTCCGTCACAATATAAAAATGTTCACTTGCATGAAGTGGAATATTCACATTGGCCATACGACCGATTTCACGACCCCACATCCCGGCACAATTAACTACATAATCCGCTGCTATTGTGCCCTTGTTGGTCTCTACACCTGTTGCATACCCTTTAGCCTGAGTAACTCCAACCACTTTAACATCTTCATAGATCTCGGCGCCGTTTTGGCGAGCTCCTTTGGCTAAAGCTAAGGCAATGTTTGTTGGATCGGCTTGTCCATCACTTGGAAGAAAAAGGCCTCCTACAGAATCAGAAATATTTAAAAGAGGGTACCGAGCTTGGACTTCATCAGAGGATAAGATATCAGCCTCAATACCACAATTTTTTGCCATCACGGCACCACGTGAAAATTCCTCCATACGCTCCGAGGTGATAGCTAGAGAGAGGGATCCGTTCCTCCTATACCCTGTGGCGATCCCTGTTTCTGCCTCCAATTCATTGTACAAGTCGGTCGAATAAATTGCTAATTTAGTCATATTATAGGTAGCTCTTAGTTGCCCTATCAAACCTGCGGCATGCCAAGTGGTACCACTTGTTAATTGTTTTCTTTCTAGAAGGACAACGTTCTTCCAACCTAATTTTGTTAGATGATAAGCGACAGAACACCCTATGACACCACCACCAACTATCACCACTCGAGCTTGACTTGGGAAATCAGCCATTACACCTGTCCGATTCGTACAAAATATCAGTTTTTATTTTATTCACACATTAAATCTAAGCAAGTGACGGGTTTAGTTCAATTCTGCGAGATCGCAAATAGAAATAAACAAAGACAATAAAATTGACAACATTGAAGCAAAACCCGCCTACAAACGCGAATTTGTAAGAACCCATCACATCATAGATATGACCGGCCATCCACCCTCCAATAGCCATTCCAACTGCAGCAAACCCGTATTGAGCCGCAACTCGCCAGCCAATCTGTGTCACAGGAAACCATAGTCTCAAGATCATGGGATAACAGGGCATGATACCAGCAAACCCAATACCGAAAAGCGCTGCCGCTATGTAAAGACCCACAAGACTATCCACCCAAGCAAAAATCAGTAACATCGTGGCTTGGCTGGCGGAACCAATCAACAAAGTGAGAACGGGTCCGATTTTGTCCGAAAGCATACCAAAACAAATTCTGCTAACAAATCCACACCCCATCAGAACGGATAAAAGTCCCGCAGCATTTGAAGCGGAATGTCCAAGGTCAGTGCCATAACTCACGAGATGCACAACTGGCATAGCCATTGCTGAGCAACAGCAGATAACTGCTACCCACAACACCATTTGCACTCTAATGGACGACAACCCCAGAACAAGCCCATCATTATTTACATTCTCGTTGAGGTGGTCTTTCTGTACTGTAGGAGGGTGTGGCCTAATTAACCAAGCTAAGGGAAGCATGGTAATCAGAGAAAATATCGAAAAATAAAAAAAAGTTTCGCGCCAACCAACTAAATCATTCATATTCTGGAATATTGGAGGCCACAACACGCCTGCCAATCCCTGACCAGACGCTATTATTGCGACGGCTAGGCCGCGTCTTTTATCAAACCAGCGTGTAGCGTTTGCTACCAGAGGCGCTATCATCGCTGCTTTTCCAAAAAGCCCTATTAGAACACCATTGGCAAACCACAACTCCCAACGATCCTGTGTAAAACTTGCCACGAAAGCACCAAGAGCAATCATAAGAGAACCGAATACGGCAGGTCCAAGGATCCCACGACGGTCCATCCATAATCCCATAAAAATACCACCGATACCGGCGCCTATCATCATCAGTGAATAAGCCAACGACGGAACCCATCTCTGTTCACCGAGGTCCGCTGCAATCGGTTTAAGTGCAACAAAAAGTATATTGGGAGCGCCTAGTGCAATCGTATTCAGCAATAGGGAGGCGATGATAATTACCCAACCATATGGGATTTCTATACTGGCTGTTTTCTCTTTAGTCATTAAAAACTCGTCTTTTGATTTTGGTGCAAGCAACAACAATACTCTAAACAGCAAGATCGAGCTTTTGGACCATCAGATATAGACGATCTCTAAGATCAACATTCCGAAAAAGCAATTTATTTTTATTTTTTTTACAAACACGATATTCGCACAAACCTGTATTATGGGTTGCCTAAACAAAGAAATATCGCGTTACACTCTTTACAGTAAGGTAGTTGTTAATAGAAACTATTCATCTATGCTAAAAAAGGGAGGAAAATCAGTGTCTGTTGGTTTCAGAATATTACATAGAAAACAAAAGGTTGATACTCATTTAGCTAACAAATTTCTTGAGCTACCCGTCGCAAATGTTAGTGATAGCATGTGGCGAATGACAGCCGGCGGATCATCTCTTCGCCCCATGCATAAATCAGGTCAAATGGCAGGTGCAGCGTTAACCGTCAAATCTCGTCCCGGAGATAACCTAATGTTGCATAAAGCCATCGATATGGCAGAACCGGGCGATATAATTGTCTGCGATGCAGGGGGTGATCTAACAAATTCGCTCATGGGAGAATTAATGTTAGCCCATGCAGCTAAGCGGAATGTTGGCGGGTTTGTGTTAAATGCTGCTGTAAGAGATGTGCTGGCATTTCTAGATGTCAATCTCCCCGTTTTTGCTGCAGGAGTGAGCCACCGCGGCCCCTATAAAGATGGCCCAGGAGAAATCAACGTTCCTATAGCAATAGATGGTATGGTAATCGAGCCAGGCGATTTGGTCATTGGAGACTGGGACGGTGTTCTCGCAGTGCCGTTTGACGATGTCCAAAGAGTCCTTGAGCTTACAATCTCAAAACAGAAGACAGAGGTGGATCAAATGGCTGAGATTGAGTCGGGTACGAGTGACCGTTCGTGGATAGATAAAGCGCTAAAGGAGCGCGGATGCGCGATGCCATAGGCATGGTCAATTGATGTTTGTAATAGCTACTCGATCACTGCGAATATTAATCCGCAGCTAAAATCCCCGCACGACTATCTAAAAACTCCTCAAAACATCCTATGGCATAATCCAAGTCCTCATCAACCATTGGCAATGATAGGTTTAGCATTCCTCGTCTCGCGTGATAAACGCCTGAATTCAGCATGTCTAAATGCAGTAGATCGCGTTTTCGATTAGCTATCGGATCATTCACGGGGCGAAGAATAGGTTTGTCCGTGAAATGGATAGTATTCATTGAACCAATCCCGCTCACCTGCATGGGCAACGATCTCGTCTCAATACTATTTATTAAGCGCCTTCTAAAACTATCACCCTTAGCATTTAATTGCCTGCAAGCCTCCGGCGTAAAAAGTTGCGTCAAACCGGCTACTCCAGCGGTCATAGTCATTATATTATTGTTAAAAGTGCCTGCATGAGGCCAGGCACCATCAGCTTTAGGATTGAACCCTTCCATTATGTCTTCTCTTCCACCGAAAGCACCAAAAGAAACCCCGCCCCCAAGATACTTTCCCAATGTTATTAAATCAGGCAAGATTTGCAGATCGCCGTGTCTTCCACCAGGCGCCAATCTTGATGTCATAACCTCATCAAAGATTAATAGTGTTCCGGTTTCTATAGTTGCGCTGCGGAGAGTTTCAAGGAATTCTTTAGAGGCAGGTATACAACCGCTTGAACCCATCATGGGCTCCACAATTACACAAGCTAGTTGATCACCTTCTCGTTTTATTACCTCGCGAGCAATCGCTGGATCATTATACGGAATGAGGACAATTTCAAAAGGAGCATTTATGGGTGATGGTGAAGCAAAATATAGCACCCCTCCATGATACCCACCTTCCATCGCCATTACTTTAGAGCGTCCGGTGAACGCCCTTGCAGCACCAATAGCCATTAGGTTCGCTTCGGTACCAGAATTTGTAAACCGAATTAGATCGAGGGCAGGGAAACGTTCGACAAGTAAACGGGCGAGCCGTGCCTCCATCATGTTGGGTCCTCCCAAGACGATGCCATCCCTAACTGCCGTCTCAATCGCTGACTGAATAATTGGGTTACTATGACCATAAATACCCGCCGTGTATTCGCCCAGAAAATCTACAAGTTTATGTCCATCCGCATCATATAAATGAGCTCCCTCACCTTTCGAAAAAGTTAACGGATAAGGCGCATAATGCAATACGGTACGGGTATTACCTCCGGGCATTACTTCAGAAGCGCTGACATGCATCGCTGCACTGTTTGGATTACGCTGTTTAAAATTATCCTCAGCCTCGGCGTAGGAAGTCTCCAAATTCACGTTTTTTAATACAGTGTTCATATCATCCTCTATTTTCAAATGGTGATATCTTGATATTACACAATTGCAAAATGTTTTACGCAACAGAATAACTGGAACAACAATATCTTATTAGTTCCAGAAAATACTGCAATCAATTATAAAATATTTTCAAAAATATTGTTTAATTTCTGGTTATTACCATTCTAAAATATTAGGTTAGCTCTAGTGTATGCCAAGATATTTTTAAGGATAGAATAAATGATACCGCGTTACTCCCGTCCTATAATGGAAAAAATTTGGGAGCCAGAAAACCGTTTCCAAATCTGGTTTGAAATAGAAGCACATGCCTGCGACGCACAAGCAGAATTGGGAGTGATTCCAAAAGAGGCGGCAAAAGCTGTCTGGGAGAAAGGTGGGTTTGATGTGAAGCGCATAGATGCGATAGAGGCGGAGGTTAAACACGACGTAATCGCCTTTCTTACTAGCCTCGCTGAATACGTTGGACCAGAGGCTAGATTTGTTCATCAAGGAATGACCTCATCGGACGTATTGGACACATGTCTTTCTGTGCAACTCAGTCAAGCTGCCGATATTTTGCTCGAGGATATGGATAATTTACTTGCTGCCCTAAAACGCAGGGCTATAGAACACAAACTTACTCCGACTGTTGGTAGAAGCCATGCTATTCACGCGGAACCTACAACCTTTGGCGTTAAACTCGCAGGTTTCTATGCGGAGTTCAAAAGAAATAAAGATCGATTAGAAATTGCCCGAGAAGAGATAGCAACCTGCGCTATTTCCGGACCGGTTGGAACCTTTGCAAGTATAGACCCAAAAGTAGAACAACACGTAGCGGACAAACTTGGACTTAAAATCGAACCTGTCTCAACACAGATTATCCCTCGTGATAGACATGCCGTATTCTTCGCGGTACTCGGCGTCATAGCAAGTTCTTTGGAACGCCTGGCGGTTGAGGTGAGACATTTACAAAGAACAGAGGTACGGGAAGCCGAGGAATTTTTCTCAGAAGGACAAAAGGGCTCATCGTCCATGCCTCATAAGCGAAACCCGGTGTTGACAGAAAACATAACTGGACTGGCGCGGTTAGTTAGAGGCCATGTCATTCCAGCACTGGAAAATGTAGCACTTTGGCACGAGCGGGATATTTCGCACTCTTCCGTTGAGCGCGTGATCGGTCCCGATAGCACCATTGGGCTAGACTTTGCACTGGCAAGAATGACGAATGTGATAGATAAACTAATTATTTATCCAGAAAATATGCAATCTAATTTAGATAAGCTAGGAGGCCTCATACATTCCCAGAGGGTTCTTCTTGAATTAACTCAAAAAGGAATGACACGAGAAGAGTCCTATGCAGCAGTCCAGCGCAACGCCATGCCGGTCTGGCTCGAAGGCAAAGACTTTCGGAATTTGTTAAAAGCCGATAGCGCTATAGAAAAGTATCTTAGTCATAGCGAGATAGACGATCTGTTCGAAATGTCTTTCCATATGAAACATATCGATACAATTTTCCTCCGGGTTTTTGGGGAGTAGTAAGAAAGCACTAGAAAAAACGTCTATTAAAAATGCAAAACTTATAAAATATTAATAGGACGACGAACGGAAATGAATTCTGTTGTTATTGACACATCTAAACACAACATCTCCACGCCAGCATTTTCAGCATGAATAAAAGCCTTTTGATAGTCTGAGTCTATATCTCCAGCTATACAAAAACGGTCACAATCCATGCGTTGAACAAGATATACCATCACTGCTCTGTCCCCGTTTTTAACCTGATTTGCCAATTCATTTAAATGGCGTGCGCCGCGCGTCGTCACTGAGTCTGGAAACTCGGCTATACCAGGAATAACGCCGGCATCCCTTTTCAAATGAACATTTTTAATTTCCACCCAACATCGACCGCGCGCTGAATCCTCCAACAACACATCAATCCGAGATCGATCTCCATAATTCACCTCTCTTCTTATGGTTTCATAGCCAGCGAGTTCTGGTATTCTACCCGCTGTAATAGCCTCCGAAACAATCGTGTTTGGATATCCCGTGTTAATCCCAACTAATCCATTTTCATCTTCAAATAATTCAAAAGTGAATGGAAGTTTACGCTTCGGATTATCCGAGCGGGAGAGCCAAATTTTTGATCCAGGTGTCATCAATCCCGTCATTCGACCAGGGTTGGGACAATGTGCAGTGATTTTGGTTCCATCTTCCAGAATGACATCTGCCAAAAAACGTTTGTAACGCTTTACTAATATCCCAGGATGAAGTGGACGAGGCAGTTCCATGGTGCTATCCAATAAGTACAAAAAGTTATTCATTCTTGGAAGAGAACAAATATGGCTTCTGACGACAATACGATCAATATCGTTACCGCTGCTTTTGTTATAATAGGCAACGAAATACTATCGGGTAGAACAAAAGATGCAAATTTATCCTTCCTTGCTTCCGAATTATCTAATATCGGAATACGACTCGAAGAGGTTCGAATCATAAAAGACGATCATTTAATAATAGCCGAAACGGTCAGAATTATTAGAAAACAATACGATTATGTTTTTACATCAGGAGGGATTGGCCCAACCCACGATGACATCACCTGCGACTCCATAGCGCAATCTTTTAACCTAGAAGTTTACCATCACCCCGATGCAGTTCAGCGCATGTCTGACCATGCAAGAAAACGAGACGTGGAATTAAATGAAGCACGGATGCGAATGGCACGTACCCCCAAAGGTGCAACTTTAATTCTCAATCCAATATCGGCAGCACCTGGATTTACGGTCGAAAATGTTCATGTAATGGCTGGGGTCCCTAGTGTGTTCCAGGCGATGGTAAAAGAATTACTACCAACACTTAAAACCGGTACAAAAGTACATTCAGTAACCGTAATTTGTAACCTGGGTGAAGGTTTGATAGCCAAAGGACTGGAAGAAATTCAAACTCAAAAACCCAACATCGATATAGGTAGTTATCCCTATTTCCGTTCAGGTGTCTATGGCACTGAACTTGTTTTACGAGGAACAGATATCAAAGATATAGAAGCGAGTGCCGAATCTATTCGGCAACTCATTATAAAAAATGGTGGACACCCCACTAATGAAAAGGACTATAAATGAATATTGACTTAAGTCACAGGCAGTCTGGTTCTGGCCACATCACTACTATAACCTATAGCCGTGAAGAAAAATTAAATAGCTTGAATTCCACAGGTATCAAAGACCTGCACCAAGCATTCATATCCTTAATGAATGATGAAGACCTAAGAGCAATCGTATTAACTGGCTCAGGACCCAAAGCATTTTTTGGCGGCGCCGATATATTTGAAATGAGCGAACTGGACTCGAAAGGTGCAAAAGAATTTATAACTTCACTACATAAACTTTTTCTAGCTATACGTTCTCATCCAGTTCCTGTAATCGCTCGAATTAACGGTTATACGTTGGGTGCGGGCATGGAATTGGCTGCTGCATGCGATTTAAGAGTGTCCGTAGACACAGCTATATTTGGGATGCCTGAAGTTAGAGTTGGTTTGCCGTCAGTCATTGAAGCAGCCCTGCTTCCCCGTTTAATTGGATGGGGAAGGTCCAACTATCTTGTGTTAACAGCAGAGAATATAAGCGCAACAAAAGCTTATGAATGGGGTTTTCTTGAAAACATCTGTACCGAGAATAATTTGGACGAACAAATTAATGCGATTTGTGATGCAATTGCTTGTTCTGGGGCAATTGCCGTACGAAGCCAGAAAGCTTTAGTTGGGAAATGGGAACAACTTTCATTAGAAGATAGTATTAACGCAGGTATCGACGCGTTTGAGAAAGCTTATAAAACAGGCGAACCAAACATAATGATGCAACCATTTTTGAACAGAAAAAAAAGGAAATAAAAGTAAACCCTACCCTTAAAACTCAAATAGAGAAACGTTTGACTGCCTCAGGATCGAAAGAAAAACCCATGCCTGGACGGTCTGGAATTAAAATATCACCATCAATCATTTCTATTTTCTCTTTAAATAGCTCAACAAACCATGGCATGTGCTCCGCGTAGCTTATGTTAGATACGGCCCCACAAAGCTGCAAACTGTGTTCGGTAAAGATATGAGGGCTTACGGGAATATCGACTGCTGCTGCCATGTGAGCAACCTTTATCCATTCTGACACGCCACCCACCCGCTCTAAATCAGGCATTAAAACATCTGCTGCTCGCCGTTCTATCATATCTTGGAAACCATAGCGGGTATATTCGGTTTCTCCACTCGCGATTGGTGTGTCAAGTTCCGCCGCAACACGGGCTGAACCAGCCAAATCATATGCTTGAACTGGCTCCTCAAACCATACGAGATCAAACTGCTCTAGGCCTCTGCCAAGCTTTATCGCCTGATTTACACTCAAACCTTGATTAGCATCAACCATCAAATCAACCGATGGACCTATAGCCTCTCTGACGGCAGCAACTCGCTCTAAATCCATATTGCCATCAGGCAATCCAATACGCATTTTTATGGCTTTGAAACCCTCCTGCACAAAAGATTTTGCCTGGGCCTGAAGGTCTTCGATTGTCATGGAGGTCCATAAACCACCACTAGCATAGGCAGGAACTCGGTCTCTTGAACGGCCTAACAATCGACCCACCGATGTATTATAATATTTACCCTTTATATCCCAGCACGCCCAGTCAATTGCGGCCATTCCAAAAATAGTAACGCCTTTATGTCCGAGGAAATTAATTTCTTTCCACATATCCGAATATAGCGCCTCCGTGTCTAAAGGGTTTTTGTTGATGACTACCGGTCCAAGCGCTTTAATCATCACCTCCAATACAGGTACCTTGTGCTTCCCTATTACCCAAAGGTAACTCTCCCCAATAATACCTTCATCTGTCTCTATCCAAACCAACAACCCAGCAACACCCGCTATATTATGTATTGAGGTTCCAATTGGCTCTTCGAATGGGATTTCTATTGCCTGAGTGCGAATAGCGGTAATTTTCATAAAAAATACTCTCTTATATTTTGTGGTTTTATCAGCTGTTCAAACTATTTGTCGGGAGTGCATTTAATAGCAGAGTACCAAATCCTACCATCTGGGGACTAGTCCCTCTATAAGCGGCTATAGCCGCCAAGACTTGTTGCTTCTGGTTCTCATCTAGTGGAGGCTCTTTTTGTGTTAGATCTAAGTTACCCCAGATTTCGGAGGCGGAATAAAAAACTCTATCTGCAATTGTTTCACAAATATCTATTATTATAGGGTCGTGCAATAGCGGGCCTAATTCGTTTGCAACATGCTTCAGATACAAAGGCCATCTAGCTAAAATGCGATAAATACCTGGAATAAATGTTTCGCCTGCCAAAGTCGTAGAAAATATATTGATAACAGCCAACTCACTTTCACTCATGTCTTCCCAAGGGAGCATTCTTGGCAAGGGAGATAAACGAGGAGGTAATGGGAATACATTTTTATTTAGAGTAGGTGTATCTGACCCCTCACCTAATAAAAGATGGTTCATACAGCCCGCAAATATAAGATTGATAGGGCTAACTCTTGTGAATGTAAGACATGTCTCAATGATCGTATTTTTCGAGATATCATCTATTTTCATATCTGCCAATTCTCCACTCGACAGCGGCGTAAGCGGCTTTAAAGCAGATATATCAACCCGCCCCCACCCTATATTCTGTATAAGTCCCGTCTGAAACGCTGGGAGGGTGATTCTCCAAATCCACTCTAAAAGCCCAGGATATGTTGCAAGGTGTCTAAATAATGACGAAACATATGGAGCCGCATAATATTCTTTAATTTCCTGATATATTTCAGCTACCGAACCTGTGGCATCGTCCTCAGATAGTTCCCGCATTCTCTCCATTAATTTATAATCCATTAAATTGATCTAAAACATGCTATCGACTACGTTTAATAGTAAAGCATAAATACACCTTAATTATAGAGGCTATTCCGGATATGGCACTACCAGATTGCGAATTGAGGGGAATTGATCACGTTGTAATTCGCGTACACCAACTCGCTCCTATGTTAAACTTTTACTGTGATATACTTGGCGCTTGTCTAAAAAAAGAAAATGCTGATATGGGACTCTACCACCTATCTATAGGTAGTTCGATGATAGACTTGGTTCCAGTGGATGGAAAACTTGGTTTGCAGGGAGGAGCTCCTCCTGGCAGAGAAGGTCATAATGTTGACCATATTGCCATAAAAATTTTCCCCTTCGACGGAGAAAAGATTAGAAAATATTTGATAAGTCAGGGTGTCAACTCAGAGGAACCTGTTATCCGCTATGGCGCTAATGGAAAAGGCCCCTCGATTTATATCAAGGATCCCGAAGGGAACGGAATTGAGCTGAAAGGTGTCTAACTACCCAATGTTTGCGATGGTATTATCTACTCAGCCGCCGTTTTTGCTAGTTCTGGATTATAAAATATGGCAAGCGCTTGTTTCTCGTGGGCTTTTGATTCAATAATTGCAGCCTCTTTAACATGCCCGTATCCCCTGATTTTTTCAGGTATACTCGCTAGCTCAACTGCTACTGAATGATTATCTCGGCTCAGGTTTCGACACACCATTTCTATTAACGCAAAATAATCCTCTATCAATAGTCTTTCTTGCTTTCTCTCCGCTGTCTTCCCAAAAACATCCCATGCCGTGCCTCTCAATCCCTTTAATTTTGAAAGCAAGCGAAAGCCATGCATTAACCAGGGACCATAAACCTGTTTCTTTAATTGGCCTGTAGAAGGGTCACGTTTGGAAATAAGCGGTGGGGCTAGATTAAATTCGATCTTGTAATCACCGTCAAACTGCTCATTTAATTGTCTTAAAAACGTACCATCGGTGTAGAGCCTTGCCACTTCATACTCGTCTTTATATGACATTAATTTAAAAGCATAACGCGCTACAGCCACAGCAAACCCTTCACAACCCGGTGTGAGGTTTTCTTCCGCAGTCTCGGCTTTGCCCACCAAATTTTCATAACGCTCAGCATATGTGGCGTTTTGATACTGAGTAAGAAATTCTATTCGCTTCTCTTTTATCTCTTTCAACGAGGATGCTATTTCCCTATGAGCTGGTTTGGCGACTTTTGGCATCGCTAATTTTTCTACCGAAGTTAAATCATGCGCAGCTCTTCGTCCCCATAAAAGTGCCTGTTTATTGAAATCGACCGCTACCGCATTTAATTCTATAGCCTGCTCAACAGCCTCTAGCGACAACGGCAGTTGCCCCTTCTGGATAGCGTAACCAAGCATAAATAAGTTAGAGGCTATACTGTCACCAAGGAGATTAGTGGCTATTCTCGATGCGTCTATGAAATGCGTCGAGTTCTCTCCAGCTGCTGTTCGAAGTGCATCTTTAAAAACAGCGCC
>Ga0181597_10005613_pt1 | contig 11976 bp, 10 predicted proteins | sample 041ome_5_FD_148647 | JGI IMG/M metagenome (GOLD analysis project Ga0181597, IMG submission 148647) | Coastal salt marsh microbial communities from the Groves Creek Marsh, Skidaway Island, Georgia - 041403US metaG (spades assembly) | ecosystem: Environmental > Aquatic > Marine > Intertidal zone... | reverse complement strand
AAACAAGCTATGTGATCTAGAAAATAGAGTCTGGATATCTATAAATAACTCTAAAAAGATATTCGCTGTTTCAGATGAAGACTTAGAGAGATCAAGAGAAGAAAAAACATCTGCCGTTCATTTTTTAAGGTTTCAATTAAGCGATACAGATAAAAAATCATTTAAAGAATTAGACGATATAATTATCGGAATAGATCATAAAGAGTATAATCATGAAGTGAAATTACAAAGAGACGCCGCATCTTCTTTAGCGAAAGATCTTGGCTAGTTATTTGTTTCTGACTTTGATGAGCACTTCTGTTTGTTCTAGAACAACATTTTTAGGTATTTCTGGTAATCTAGAAAACTCTACCTTGTCAACGGCAATATCTGTAAGCTTATTAGTGCTGATATTATACACATGATGATGCGACTCTAAATTCGTATCATAAAACTTGCAATTATTCTGTATATCGATCATTTTAAGTAAGCCTTTAGATTCAAAAGTACACAAAGTGTTATATATAGTAGCTTGAGATATGGTTAAATCAGAAGTCTTTATACGATCAATCAACTCATTTGCGGTGAAATGCTGATGTTTTTTGAAGATAATGTCAGCAATCTCTAAGCGTTGCTTAGTAGGCATAATATTATTTCTTTTCAATAAATCTGAATATTTATGTTCCATGACATAATTATATAATTTACAGTACAATTATTAAACACTTTATTTATTAATCTTTTTAATTATTTCATGTATTACAGATGAATCTTTGTCTTGTTTTTTGTCAATCACTGACTGATGCATTAGCTTTCTACTATATTTAGTGCCTTTAAGATTTATATCTAAATTCTTAGCTATCTTCAATGCAATATCTAAATCTTTTAAATGTAATTTAGACTTAAATCCGGGTTTATAATCACCATTAATCATTCTATAGCCATGCACTTCTAAGATTTTACTATTTGCAAAACCTCCCATTAAAGCATCTCTGATTAGGTTCAGGTTACATCCAGACTTTCTAGCTACAAGTAATACCTCACTGACAGCAACCATTGTACCCGCAACTAATATTTGATTACATGCTTTAGTTATTTGGCCTGAACCACTTTTGCCTATATATGTTATGTTTTTACCTAAAACTGATAATATTGGCAAAATCTTTTTGAATATTTTTTTTTGGCCACCAACCATTATTGATAAATTCCCATTAATAGCACCAATCTCTCCTCCAGAAACAGGGGCATCTATCAAGTATGATTTTTTTAATTTAAGTTTATTAGATATCTCTAAAGTAACATCTGGTGAAATTGTACTCATATCAATCAGAATTGTATTACGCAGAATATTATCATAAAGACCTTCATTTCCTAAGACAACATTTTGTACATCATTGGACCTAGGAAGATTAAGTATAATTATTTTACATATTTTTGGTAAGTCTGAAATATTATTAATATAAGTGCCACCAATAGCTGATATTTCATCAATAATGTTTTTTCTTCTAGCATAAAAAGAAACCTTATATCCTGACTTGAGTAAATTCTTAACCATAGGCTTGCCCATGATACCAAGACCAATAAATCCAATTTCACAATGAGCTTTTTTACTATCCATGATATATTGTATAGAATCTGAGCAATATATCATATGAAAATTACATATAAAAAATTTATAAGTTCTCCCAAAATCTCTGAATATGGAATATATTTGATTTTAGGAAAACCATATCATTTGCAAAATGAAGTTCAATCTAAGATTGAACAATATTATAGAAAAAAGGAATATATGGTTAAAAAGATTATTGTTGATTCAGATTTCAGTTTAGAAATAATAAAAGATGATTTTGAAAATTATTCTTTGTTTGCAGAAAATAAGTTCATTTTGTTCAATGTTATCTCAAATACTATACCAAAAAGTCTCACTGAATATTTACTTGAAAGAAAATCTACCCCAGATCTGGTTATTCTCATAAAATTAAGCCCTCAATCTCCATCTTTTAAGAAGACAAAGATATACTCTAAAATAGACTTTGATGGTTGTGTTATTGAAATACATGAATTGACTGGATCAAATCTGGTTGAATGGATGAAGATGAAATTCAAAAAAAATAATATAACATATACCGAAGAACTATTTAAAAAGCTGATTGATAAAAATGAGGGAAACACATCTGCAATATCTCAAGAGTTATATAAAATGTCATTACTTGATATAAGTGATGTTGGTATTTATTTTGATTTTATTCAAAAGGAATATAAGTATTCAGAGTTTGATTTGATTGATTCAATAGTGGATTGTAATATTCATAAATCACTAAAGATTCTTGGTTATCTCAAATCTATTAAATCACCAGAGGTATATATTCTTTTTTTAATTAATAGTGAGATTAAAAAAATTCATTCTTTAGTATGTAAACTAAGTCCTCCGCCATATATACCTAGTTTTAAAAAAAATATTTATGAAAGATTTTCTAAGAATTATAATAAAGAATACTTGATGGATTTATTACAAAGTTGTTATGCTATAGACAAGTCAATTAAGTTAGGTATTAACAATTCTAATGTATGGCATGACCTCGAAGTATTGGTTATTGCTTTTATAATGAAGAAACCATTACTTCATCAATCGAATAATGAGGTCGTATAAATGAATATTAAAAAATATATATTAACTCTTAGTAAGCAGGCGCTATTGTCATCGAATAAATCTGGAACATACAGTTCTAAACAGAAAAATAATACCCTGAGATCAATCTCACGTAATCTTAAAAGTGATACAAAAAAAATACTTGATGCTAACAAAATAGATTTAGATAATGCAAAACAAAAAGGTATTAAAGACAGTATGGTCGATCGACTAATTTTAAACAAAGAGAGAATTGATTCTATGCGAGACGGACTCAAGAAAATTATCTCCATACCAGACACACTATATCGGACATCTAAACCCACTAAACAAAAAAATGGTATATACATTAGCCAAATGAGAGTTCCATTAGGAGTCATTGGTATGATTTATGAGTCTAGACCAAACGTAACGATTGATGCCGCAGGTTTATGTATTAAATCTGGCAACAGTGTCATATTGAGAGGTGGATCAGAGTCAATTAATAGTAACAAAGTTCTAATGAGGTGCATAAAAAAAGCACTAAAAGATAATGACATAGATCTACATGCTGTTCAATTAATAGAAACCATAGATAGGAATGCAATTGATCATTTATTATCGATGAATGAGTATGTTGATGTAATTATTCCAAGGGGAGGAAAGAGTTTAATAGAGAAAGTAATGTCAACTTCAAAAATTCCTATGATTAAGCATCTTGATGGAAACTGTCATGTATATATTGATAATAAAGCTAATCTAGAAATGGCTTTTCAGATAAGTGTAAATTCTAAAATGCAAAGATATGGTGTGTGCAATGCAATGGAAACCCTTTTAGTTCATAAAAGTTTTTCAAAAAAATGTCTTAGAAAAATTCTTAGCGCATATTCTGAGAATAATGTTGAGATACGTGGATGTAGAAATATCAAGAAATTATATTCTGCTGTAAAGTTAGCACAAGAAAAAGATTGGAGCGAGGAGTATTTGTCTCCAATAATATCGATTAAAATAGTTGAGTCGCTCAATGAAGCTATCGCCCATATAACAAAATATGGTTCACTGCATACTGATGCTATTGTGTCTGATGACAAAGACACCATAAATCAGTTTAAAAGACTAGTAAATTCAAGTTCAGTTATGATAAATACATCAACTAGATTTGCTGATGGATATGAATATGGTTTAGGAGCTGAAATTGGTATTAGTACTGATAAGTTACATGCTAGAGGTCCTGTTGGTTTAGATGGTCTGACAAATCTTAAATACATTGTCACTAGCAAAGGGAAAGTTAGAAGTTAAAAAAATGTCTATGAAACGTATTGGTATTTATGGCGGTGCATTTGATCCTTTGCATAATGGTCACATTATGTCAATTGATCAGGTTTCTAAAGAGCATGATTTAGATTATATTCATTTTATACCTACAAATATTTCAAACTCTGAAAAAAAAATCTGTGCGTCACATATTGATCGACTAGAAATGCTTAATATTAGTCTAAATAATCCAGCATACATAGCAGATAATCGGGAAATAATGCGAAAAGGTATTTCTTATACTATTGATACTATTGAATCAGTTATAGAGGAATATGTGGCGGCGAATATTTATCTCATCATAGGCTCAGATATTTTACCAACATTGAATAAATGGAAAGACTTTAACAATATAATATTGCTATGTAATATTATTGTGCTAGCAAGAATGACTAAAAACAATGATTCTTTGATCAATAGTGAGCTAAAACCACTTATTTGTTCAGATCGAGCTATATTTCATAGCAATTCATATGGTAAAATTTATCTACAGGATAAGCCTTTGATAAATATATCATCAACAGAAATAAGAAGTAGGTTGCAAAAAAATCAGAATGTATCTAACTTAATCCCATTGAGATTAGACCAATGGTTGCAAAAACGGAAGATTTATTAATATATGGAAGCTCTCAAAAAATCTATTAAAAATATATTAGAAGATAACAAAGCAGAAAGTATTTTGATGATTGATGTTAAACATAAATCATCTGTCACTGATTTGATGTTTATAGCATCAGGTCGCTCAACTAGGCATGTAAAAGCTATCGCAGATAATTTGGTTACAAAACTTAAAAAAAATAAAATCAAACCATTGGGTGTAGAGGGATATACTAAATCTGAATGGATATTGCTGGATTATGGTGATTTACTTATCCATGTTATGCATCCAGAAACTAGAGATTTTTATTCACTCGAAAAACTATGGGATGAAAGTATTGATTCTGATAATTTTACATATAAATAGTTCATGGAAAGATTAATATCATATCTGGTATATTTTATATCTTTAATATTGCTTATATCATTTTCTATAATATTCCTTACAGAGAATTCGAATATAGTCTCGAAGCTTTATAAAAATGATATTATAAATTCAATTCAAAAAAGTTCCTCACTAACCTATGATTTCAAGAAACTATCAGTTCAATGGACTGGCTTAGATCCAAGTTTAATATTTGAAGAAGTATCGCTACATAATGAAAAAGCAAAACAGCATTACCTGGACAGTGAAAAATTAATAATAAAAATTAATCTTTTTAAGTCTTTATCAGAAATGAGAATCATATCTGAAGAGGTAAATCTAGTGAAATCAAACATAGATTTAGTCTTTGATAACAATGGGATATTTATAAAAGACTATAATTTTTTAAGTACAAGCAAAGATGTAAATAAGTTCAATGCTAATAGCATAAAGTATAGGATTAGTGATTCTAACATTAGGGTATATGATAAGATTAACTCACATTCTCATGAACTAATAAATATTAATATGGTTATTCTTAAACAGAATGATGATATTGAACTATTTACTACATTTAATCATCGGTCTTCAAAAGAAATAATTCATTTAGCATCAAGTTTCTCTATTCATAATAATAAGATAAATGGAAAAGTTTATAGTCAAGGTGTAAATATTAACATAAATGATCCTATACACTTTTATAAAAATATGAGCGCAACATTCAATAAACTTAATTATATATTTTGGGCAGAAATATCTGATAATAATATCATTAATGTTCATGGAAACTTTGGAGTTGCTCAGTCTATATTATCTAATAATTTAACTAAAGATCGTATCATATTTGATAAGTTTAACTCTCAAGTATCTTATAATAATGCAAATAATCAAGATCAAATTAAACTTACAAATATGTCTTTTGGCACTAAGGATAATAAGTATAAAGAGAACTATATTAAGTTAACTAGGAAAGATGAAGCCCTATCAAGTTTATCAATTAATTCTTTATATGTTAACGATTTAAAATCCTTACTAAGGCTATTCACGATGTCTTCACTAAAACTAGTTAGAGATTCTATAGATCAAATTATATATGGGCATATAAATAATATACATTTGAATAATATACATGATAAGACGCTATTTAAGTATATGTTCTCATTTGACGAAACTAAATTTCAAAACAAAACTTTCATGCTATCGAATATATCAGGAAAAATAAAAGGCGATTACCAAAAAGGCTATCTCAAATTAAACAGTCAAGATGTTGATGTTCTGCACCAATCTACTAAGTTCCCTATAAGCAAGGTAAATGGTGATATATATCTCAAATATATAAATGGCAAAATTTTAATGAGTTCGAGTAATTTACAATTAGATGATTCACATACTGCAAAAATTCTAGGATCTTTTTCACCTGAATGGGCCAATTATCAAGTTAAAATTAAAGGTGATATTGATAATATTTTTTCTCAACTTCCGCATAACTTTAATATGAGCGACAAAGTTAAAAAAACTGATATCAATGCAAATTATAATATTGATTATAGAGTTCATCAGAAGAATAATAAAACTCATGCTTATGGCACTCTGTTGCTATCAGATCTACTAGTAAGCAATAATTCTGCTGATATTACTTTTAATGCGAAAAAAATACACATAAACTTCTTCGATAAATATTATCAATCTTCTAACTCAGAAATATTTGTAAATGATACCAAGTTTTTATTTTCTCTAGATACTGATATATCTGATAAACAAATAAGATATATAGCTAATAGTAGCGGATTACTTTCTGACTTGTTTATAAAAAGATTTGTTAAGCATAATTTAATTGATTCATTTGCAGGAGAATCCAAAGCAAATATTGAGTTTACCTATGAATTAAAGAATAAAAAAGTATCAATGAAATTAAGTTCTAGTTTAGAGGGAATGGCATTTAATATTATTAGTCCTTTTAATAAATCTTCGGATGACGCTAGAAATTTTCAACTATCTTATGCTATAGAAAAGAATAGAAGAAATAGCATTAATATCAAATATGATTCATATGATATTGAATTATCAAAAGCTGAATCAAATTTATATGCTATGGTCAATTCTCCATATCTCTCAGGAACCCTTATGCTTCCAGATAAAATTTCTTCAGATGATAGACTTACTGCCAGATTAAAATATTTTGATTTAAATAAATTCCAAGGCATAGCTGATCCTGCTGTATATCCGTATCTGGATATTAGTATGAAGAGAGTAAAGATCAATAATTATTATTTTGATGATTTTAAAATCAGGACGTCACCATTAAGTAATGGTATGTTAATTGATCAGTTAGATTTTGCTAATAGTGATCTAGTAATGACTGGTAATGGAAGGTGGTTAAATAATAAAGATGGTCAAATTACCCTGTTTGATGCTGAATTTAAGAGTAATAATTTTGGTAGGTCACTCAATGCACTGGGCTATAAAGACTTGATTAAAAATGGATCATTATCTTCCCAGTTAATTGGACAATGGGAAGGGTCGCCAGACTTTTTTTCGTTAAATACCTTCGATGGCAAGATAACCCTTGATTTAATAGATGGAGAATTTCTTCAAGTCAGTAAACAATCAAGAGCTATTGGTCAGCTGCTTGGGTTATTTAGTATTTCCTCTTTACAAAAAAGGTTATCACTAGATTTTAGTGATTTTTTTTCAAGCGGTTTAGCATTTGACGACATGAATGGAGAATTTATATTTTTGAATTCAAAAGCCAAAGCCAACAACCTAGTGCTGAAAGGATCTTTTGGAGAGATGAGGGTGAATGGTTCTTCTGATTTGAAACATAAAACTCATGATCAGTTATTAGTTTATATACCAGATTTATCTTCAATGAGTCTCATTTCTGGAACACTTTTAGGTGGCCCTGTGGGTGCACTAGCGTCAATATTTTATGATAAATTCTTAGAGCAAATCGGCATAGATACAAATCAGCTTGCAGCCGTAGAGTATTCCATACAAGGATCATGGGATAACCCTGAAATAAAAGTAATAGAACCATTTAAACCTATTACAAATTAATATATTCTTAATGTTCATACACGAGAAAAATAATGACAAAAGTAGCATCTATACAGTTATCATCAGGGCCGAATGTGCAAGCCAATTTATTAGAGGTTGGCAAATATTTTGAACAGATCTCAAAAACTAGCGCTAAGCTTGTAGTTTTGCCTGAAAATTTTGCATTGATGCCAGAGGATGATTCTGAATTTCTTACCCATGGCGAAACTGTTGGAAGTGGACCAATTCAAGATTTTATTTCTCAACAAGCGAAAGATCATAAGATATGGATAATTGCAGGAACAATTCCTATCAAGACTGAAAACCCAAAAAAGGTAACGTCTACTACTTTTGTTTTTAATGACATGGGGGAGGTAGTTAGCAGATATGACAAGATACACTTGTTTGATGTTGAATTGCCTAATTCTAGTGAGTCATATAATGAATCTGAAGTCTTCAATAGTGGCAATGATTTAAAAGTTATAGAAACACCCATAGGTAGAGTAGGCTTGGCGATTTGTTATGACCTAAGGTTTCCTGAGCTTTTTAGATTACAAAAGGAATCCAATGTAGAAATACTTGTGATACCATCAGCATTCACGGAGCAAACTGGAAAAGTCCATTGGGAAACTTTAGTTAAAGCGAGAGCCATAGAGAATCTATGTTATGTTGTAACATCTTGTCAAGATGGATATCACATTAGCGGAAGACAGACCCATGGCAATAGTATGATTGTTAATCCATGGGGTCAGATTTCATCAAGGTTGCCATCTGGATCAGGGTTTATAGAATCAGAAATTAATTTAAATAAACTGAATTCTATCAGAGAAAAGTTTCCAGTTTTAGAACATATTAATCTTATAGGTAAAAAATGAATTTTATAAAAGATCATATAATTAGTAGTTACGATTTATCAGATGGTAAATTAGAAAATGTTTTATCAGCTGCCTGTCCGACTAATATAGACTTTGCAGATTTATATTTTCAGTATACTAATTCAGAAAGCTGGCAATTAGAGGACGGTATAGTTAAAAATGGTTCTTCTAATATTGATAGTGGTGTTGGTATAAGGTCAGTTTCCGGCGATAAGACAGGTTTTTCTTATAGCAATAATTTCCAATATGAAAATTTACTCTCTGCAGCTAATACATCTAAATGTATTGTTAATAGCGGGCAAGACAAAGAAATAAAAATAGGTACTGAAAAAGAGATCCGTAGATTATATGAGCCAATTTCTCCATTAAGCTACAAAGAAGATAATGCAAAAGTTGAGTTTTTAAAGGATATTGATAAATATATACGTAGCAAAGATAACAGGGTTGATCAAGTGATTGTGAGTCTAGCTGGTGTCTACGATTCAATTTTAATCCTTAATACTGATGGCATTAAAGCTTTTGATGATAGGCCTTTAGTAAGATTTAGTGTCATGGTAATTTTAAAAGTTGGAGATAGAAGAGAAAGAGGCTCCGCCGGTGGTGGAGGCAGATATGCATATGAAGAGATTATAGGGAAAAAATTTGGTTATGAATTTGCAGATGAAGCTCTTAGGCAGGCAGCTGTTAATCTAGAGGCTGTAGATGGTAAAGCAGGTGCGATGACAGTAGTCCTTGGACCTGGATGGCCTGGGGTTTTATTACATGAAGCTATTGGACATGGTCTAGAAGGTGATTTTAATAGAAAAAAAACCTCTGCATTTTCGGATTTAATTGGCAAACAGGTGGCCTCTAATCAATGTACCATAGTCGATGACGGAACAATCTCAAAGAGAAGAGGTTCTTTATCAATAGACGATGAAGGTTGTGAGACTAAGTGTAATACATTAATTGAAAACGGTATTTTAAAAGGTTACATGCAAGATAAAATTAATTCAAAGCTTATGAATGTTGATCCAACAGGCAATGGTAGAAGAGAGAGTTATGCATGTCTACCGATGCCAAGAATGACCAATACTTTTATGTTGCCAGGTGAATATAATCCTAAAGAGATTATCGAATCAGTCCAAGACGGGATTTATGCGGTTAATTTTTCGGGTGGTCAGGTCGACATCACTAATGGTCAGTTCGTCTTTACAGCCTCAGAAGCTTACACTATAAAAAAAGGTAAAATACAAGAGCCTATAAAAGGCATGACTCTGATTGGTAATGGCCCAGAAGTCTTAAAAAAAGTCTCAATGGTTGGAAATGATTTGAAGCTCGATGATGGAGTCGGTACTTGTGGTAAAGATGGACAAAGTGTACCCGTAGGTGTTGGGCAACCTACGCTGAAAATTGATGAGATAACTGTTGGAGGTACCCAGGTTTGAAGAATAAGGATAACAGTATTTCAGACTATAAAAATAAACTTCAAAAAATTATAAATAAACTAGATAGTAAATTTGATTATGAATTTAATATGAGTTTATCAGATGGCTATTCTGTCACTTCAAGATCCAGCGAAGTAGAAAATATAGAATATCATCAAGACATGGCACTAAATGTTTCCGTATATAAAGACTACCAAAAAGGGAGCGCTTCTACTAACGACTTATCTGAAAAAAGTATTCAACAGGCAATAGAAAAAGCTCAGAATATATCTATTAACACTCAAGCAGATGATTGTCAGGGATTGCCAGATAGTCAATATACAACACAAAAATGGGAAGACATGGATATTTATTATCCTAAAACGCTAGATATCAAAAACATCATTGATTTAACGAAAGATTGTGAAAGCAGTGCTTTTCAGAAGGACAAAAGAGTCACGAATTCTGAAGGATCCTCTTTTACCTTTTCAGATAACACACATATGATTCTAAATAGTAATGGTGCCTATGGAACGTTTGATTCAACAGATTATTCTCTATCATGTATAGCTCTTGCTGAGCAAAATAAGTTGATGGAGAGAGATTATTGGTATTCTTCAACGAGAGATTTTGATGCATTGGAATCATCTAATCATATAGGCGAAAAAGCTGCAGAACGTGTAATTGCTAGACTTGGCGCTAAGACCATAAAAACTAGGGTTTGTCCTGTACTGTTTTCGCCGGAAATGACTTCATCTTTAATAAGTAGTTTTTTATCAGCTATTAATGGATCTTCAATATATAAAAAATCTAGTTTTCTCATAGACAAGATAGATAAAAAAATATTTCCAGATTTTGTAAACATACAAGAGGATCCAAGCTTACCAAATGGATCCGCAACACGGCCTTATGACTCTGAGGGAGTATTAACTCAAAAAAAAGATATTATAAAAGATGGCATATTAAAAACTTATTTACTCGATACATATGCTGCTAGAAAACTAAAATCAAAATGTACTGGTAATGGAGTATTGACCAACATAATTGTTTCATCTAAAAAACCTGAAACAGATTTATTAAAAAATATGACTGATGGTCTCTACATAACAGATATGATGGGAAGCGGTGCTAATTCATTAACTGGAGATTATTCACGTGGCGCTTTTGGCTATCTAATTAAAAATGGCGAGATACAGTATCCAGTCACTGAAATTACAGTAGCTTCTAATTTACTGCAGATGTTTGAGAATATAGTATCTCTCGGAGATGATGTGGATAATAGAAATAGAATTAGAACTGGATCGATGCTAATAGATAATATAACCATTGGTGGAACGTAATCTAAATCTGAATATCAAATTGTGTATATTACTACCCAAACCTTTTCTTTAAGATATTATAACCAATAACTGCAGCAATTATAGATCCAACGAAAATTCCTAATTTGCTCGCATCAATTAATTCTATTGAGCTAAATGCTAAATTATTAATAAACAAACTCATTGTGAATCCAATACCACACAGAAAAGATATACCAAGTATATCTATCATTTTTATACCATCAGGCAGGGTACATATTTTTAGCTTAATAGATAAGTATGTAAATAATGTAATACCAATTGGTTTGCCTAGTAATAAACCAAGCATTATTCCAGTAGAGATTGGACTCATAAAGCTATCAAAAGATAAAGCTTGAAAGTTAATGTCGCTATTAAAAAAAGCAAAAAGCGGCAAAATGAATATCCCTACATAATTATGAACTGGATGTTCAAGATCTTTTAACATTGAGAGCTCATT
>Ga0181597_10005608_pt1 | contig 11985 bp, 5 predicted proteins | sample 041ome_5_FD_148647 | JGI IMG/M metagenome (GOLD analysis project Ga0181597, IMG submission 148647) | Coastal salt marsh microbial communities from the Groves Creek Marsh, Skidaway Island, Georgia - 041403US metaG (spades assembly) | ecosystem: Environmental > Aquatic > Marine > Intertidal zone >... | reverse complement strand
AAAAGCAATATTCTTTCATCAAACTCAAAAAGATGGAGTGATGTTTCAGGGTCAAGATCTAAGAGAATTCTGGGTAAGGGCAGAGGAAAGGAATCATGAAACAGCTGAAAAATATAAAAAGATGGGACTTGCAGATTATGCAGCCATAGAATCTTTTAAAAGACATTACTTTTAACAAAATTATTATGAAAAAAACTAACTTACTCTTAGCCACATTAATAATAATAGGGTCTCTATCCTCTATTCAATCTCAAGATAAATTCTCAAAAAGAAAAATTGCAAATCTTAAACAAGAAGTATCTCAGCTAGTAGAACAGGACAAAAAGATGACGCAAGTAATGATAGATAAAGTTTTTAGTTTTGGAGAGCTTGGTTTCCAAGAGTTTGAAACGTCAAAATACCTAAGCAAGATTCTAGAAGAGAATGGATTTGATATTGAGTATCAGATTTCAGGAATTCCAACTTCGTGGCTTGCAACATGGTCAAATGGAGAAGGTGGTCCAACAATTGCTCTCGGTAGTGACTTTGACGGAGTTCCATCAACTTCTCAATACCCTGGTGTTGCTTATGAAAAACCAGTAGTAGAGGGTGCTCCAGGTCATGGTGAAGGACATAATATAGGCCTTCCAATTGTTATTACTTCTGCGATTTCAATTAAAAAAATAATGATTGAAAATAATATTAGTGGAACCTTAGTTTTATGGCCAGGTGTTGCTGAAGAAATTCTTGGTGCAAAAGCTTGGTATGTTAGAGATGGTTATTTTGATAATGTAGATATGTGTATTTTCACACATGTCAGTACAAACATGTCTACATCTTGGGGAAGGCCATCAGGAACAGGACTAATTTCAGTAAAATATACTTTTAGTGGAGAAACTGCTCATTCTGCTGGTTCTCCATGGAGAGCAAGAAGTGCACTTGATGCAGCAGAATTAATGAATGTTGGATGGAATTATAAAAGAGAACACCTCCATCCTGATCAAAGGTCACACTCAATCTTTCTTGATGCAGGAGATCAACCAAATGTGGTCCCTTCCAAAGCTTCTATTTGGTACTTTTTAAGAGAGATTACCTACAAAAACATTATGGAGATGTATGATACTGCAAATAAAATGGCAGAAGGTGCAGCATTAATGACTGATACAAGCTATGAATCAGAAGTTTTGGGAGCAGCATGGCCTAGACATTTTAATAAGATAATTGCGGAAGAGATGTATGAAAATATCAAAAAAGTTGGATTGCCTAAATGGTCTGAGGATGATCAAAAATTAGCAAGAGCTGTACAAAAAGAAATTGGTAGCGAGTCAATTAATGGTCTTCCAACAGAGCTTCCTCCTTTACGTGCTCCACTTCCATATAATGTTAGTGGTGGTTCAGATGATATTGGAGATGTGTCATGGAAGGTACCTACTGTGGTTCTTAGATTTCCATCAAATATTCCAGATGTTACTTTTCATCATTGGTCTGCGAGTATTGCCGCTGCAACTCCAATTGCTCATAAGGGAGCAAATGCTGGTGCTAAAGTTGTTGCTATGACAGTCTTAGATTTTTTAACAAAACCCGAAAAATTAGATGAGGCTAAAGAATATTTTGATAATGTTCAAAGTAAGGAGGACTTTTACAGACCTATGATATCTGAAAAAGACCCACCACCTTTTTATTTAAATACTGAAAAGATGGAGATGTATAGAGATAAAATGGAAAAATTTTACTTTGATGAAACTAAGTATGATACTTATCTAGAACAGCTAGGGGTTGATTATCCTGAGATTAATAAATCTGGAAGGGATAAGAATAACTAATTAAGTACATATTTTATCTTCCTCGTATTGTTAGTTTTCCAAACTAAAAAAATACCATATAATGCTTGTTTTTGTTATTTAATTAATAAATTAACCGCGTAAACAAAACAAAATCAAATTATGAAAAGAATACTAAGCACAGTATTTTTATTATTTGCATTGTTATCATATGGTCAAAACGCTGTAAATGGTGTTGTCTTAGATGAAAACGGAACGCCCCTACCGGGTGCAAATGTTATCATTGAAGACACCAATACAGGTGTTTCAACCGATTTCGATGGAAATTTTGAGATTACTGCTAGCCAAGGACAAGTCCTTGCTATAAGCTATATTGGGTATACTACTCAATATGTTACTGTTGCTGGTCAGTCTGCGATAAATATTTCTTTACAGCTTGATAATGAGCTTGAAGAAGTAGTTGTTACAGCACTTGGATTTGCTGCTGTTCGGGATCAACAAGGATCTACATCTTCTGTAATAAATTCAGATGATGTGATAAGATCTGCTGAACCTACTGTTGTAAATGCACTTAGTGGAAAGGCTTCAGGTGTTAGAATTACAAGATCTAATGGTGACCCAGGAGCTGGGAGTACAATTAGAATTCGTGGTGCTAATACAATCGATGGTTCAATACAACCATTAATTATTGTTGATGGTGTTCCTCTAGATAATACTACTTCATATGCCGGTGGTAATAATATTACTGGTTCAAATGGTGGTGTTACACAAGGATCACGTCTAAATGATATAAACCCTGCAGATATTGCTTCTGTAAACGTTCTTAAAGGTGCATCAGCTGCTTCACTATATGGAAGTAGAGCTGCAAATGGTGTTGTTGTAATAACAACCAAAAAAGGACAAAGAGGGAAAGCTAAAATCTCGTTTAAATCATCTTATTCTTTCGATGAAATTTCAGAAAGAATTCCAATGCAGAGTACATGGGGTCAAGGTAGATCTGGTGTATATGGAGAAACTCGAGCTGAGTCATGGGGTGATTATATACCTGGTAGATCAGGAGGTCAAGATGCATACAAATCTGGTGCATACTTTATAGCTGAGAATGGAAGAAAATATGAGGCTATTGCATCTAAAAATTCTACAGATACATTCGTAGATGAGAACTTCAATTCAATTTTTGGGACAGGAAATGCTCTTCAAAATGATTTAACAATTAGTGGTGGTAATGAAAACAGTAATTATTTCTTTAGTCTTGGACACTTAGATCAAGATGGTGTAATTAAAAATGCAACGTATGAAAGAACTAATGCCAGATTAAATTACGAGGCAAAGTTGAATGATAAAATTACCTTATCTTCTAAAATGTCATATACATATACAGACTCTAATAGAATTCAACAGAGTTCAAATGTATCTGGTTTAATGCTTGGTTTATTAAGAACTCCACCAGACTTTGATGGTAGAGACTATAAAGGAACTTATTACAGTTCAGGTGGTACAGAATATATAAACAGAGGTAGATCTTACCGTAAATCAATCGGTCAGAGCTCTAACCAGTCATATACAAATCCACTTTGGACAGTAAATGAGCAAGAATCAAGTACAAGAGTTAACAGAATAACTGTAACTCCTCAATTAACTTTTAAGCCAACTAATTGGCTACAAGTTATTACTAGAGGAAATGTTGATGTAACTGATGATAAAAGAACTTATTTCTTCCCAATTGGAGATGCAAGTTCTAGAGCAAATGGTCAATACCAAGAAGATGCTCTTGACATTAGAAATTCTGCATTAGATGTAATTGGTAAAGCAAACTTTGAATTATCAGATGAAGTAAATTTAACTGCTACAGTTGGTTGGAGTTACAATGATAGAAAGTACAGTAGAATATCAGGTAATATTACAGGATTCCTTGTAAATTCTGCAAAAAGAACTACAGCTTTAAATACATCTTCAGAGGCTTCTACATTTAGTGGAGCAAAAGCATTCAGAAGATCTAATAGAGGTTATGGAATATTAAATTTTGATATTGATGATCAGCTATTTATTAATCTATCTGGTGCTCAGGAAGCTTCATCAACAATTAGTGGTACGTTCTTCTATCCAGCAGCAGATGCAGCATGGGTATTAACAGAAGATGTTGTCCAATCAAACATTATGTCATTTGCAAAATTAAGAGCTTCATGGGGTCAAGTAGGTGTTCAACCTGCAGCTCATAAGTTCGAAACACTTGCAGAAGGTGGATTTGGTTATTCAACATATAGTGACCCTCTAGATAGTAATTTATTTGGTGGTGGTTTTAGATTAGATAACAACTTAGGAAATCCTAATCTTGAGCCTGAAATAAAAACAGAATGGGAAATTGGTGGTGACTTTAGATTCTTTGATGATAAAGTATCATTATCTATGACTTATTATGATAATATAATTGAAGGTATCTTATTAGATGTTTCATTATCTCCTTCAACAGGTTTCTCAACACAATATGGAAATTATGGTGAGATGACAAATAAAGGGATGGAAATTGATCTAGGTGTAGATTTATTTGATACAAATGACTTTGGATTATCAGCTGGTATTAACTGGTCAACAAATGAAAATGAGGTGACAGACCTTTATGGAACAGAATCAATTAACTTGTCTCCAGGAGCTTCGGTAAGTTCTAGAGCGGTTGTTGGTTATCCACTAGGTGCTTTATATGGTACTGGTTCAAAAACAAATCCTGATGGAAGTTTTGATTTGAATTCAAACGGATTCCCTCAAATTACATCTAGTCCAATTGTTCTAGGTGATCCTAATCCAGACTGGAGAGGTGGTTTTTCACTTAGTATGAGATATAAAAAACTAAGACTGAATGCTGTACTAGAACACTCTGAAGGTGGTTCATTCTCTCCAAGAACTTTATGGGTTCTTAGAAGATTCGGTACAACTCAAGAGACAGCTAATAGAATTACTTTAGATCAGTCTCTAGTAAACTATAAAGGAGCTACAATTCCTGCTGGAACTACTGTAAGAGGTAACATTGAAGACTTTGGAGCCGGACCGGTTCTTCTTGATGAAAACTGGTATAGAACAGGAATCGGTGGTGGTTTTGGTGATAACCAAGCTTATAACTTCTCGATTGCTGATGCAACTTGGACCAAACTAAGAGATCTTTCTTTGAGTTACGTTCTAGATACACCTGTTGTAACTAATCTAGGTTTGAGTGATGTTATATTTACTTTTACTGGAAGAGACCTAATAAATATCAACAATGTTGATGGGATTGATCCTGAGATAAACACAAAAGGTGTTAGTGTTGCTCAAGGTGTTGAGTACTTTACAAACCCTCAGACAAAAGGTTATCTTTTTAGCTTAACAATTAATTATTAATACGATGAAAAAATTATTTACAAAATCAATATTAGCTCTTCTAATTGTCTTCTCATTTTCATGTGAGGACTTAAACGAAGACATTAATTCAAATCCAAATGATATTTTGATTACTGATGTAGAGGACAAACTATTTTTGACTGGTGCACAAATTGCAAATATTCAATTGCAAAACGGTCACCTAAATAGAATAAGTGGAATGTACTCAGGTCAATTAATAGGATTTAGTTCATTGTATGCAAATATATATGGATACAGTTTATCAACTGTTGAGTCAAACAGTGAATGGTTTGCACTTTATGTTGGTGTACTGAATAACATGAGACAACTTCAAGAAAACTCTTCTAATACTTTATTAGTAGGGATAGCAGAGATTATCGAAGGTCATGCTTTTGGAACAGCCGCTTCTTTATGGGGTGGAATTCCATACAGCGAGGCTGGAAATCCAGAAATAGAGGATCCAACTTTTGATTCTCAAGTTTCGGTTTATAATGCTGCAATTCAGAAGTTAAACTCAGGAATATCAACTTTACAGTCTGCTTCATCAAGTAGTCTATCTCAGGATATAATTTTTGGTGGAAATAAAGATAAGTGGATTGAAGCTGCACATACTTTAGTAGCTCGTTTTAGTCTTCACAAGAAAGATTATGCTGGTGCAATTTCTGCTGCAAATAGTGGAATAAGTTCAGCATCAGGGGATATGAAATTTAATCCTCCTGCAACACAGTCTGGTGATACTAATTTGTTTGCAACTATTTTAAATGGTTCAAGAGCTGGTGACCTAGGGAATTCTTCTGGTGGTCAAGAAAGTTTCTTATTACAATTATTGAGTAATGATTATTCAACAAATAGAAACCATGCAAAAACTGATGAGACAGCTAGATATGGTTACTATAAAATTAACTCAACAAGTGGATCAGCTAATACTGGTATAATTGCAGAGGATGAGCCACAAAATATGGTTACATATTTTGAAAATGAGTTGATTCTGGCTGAAGCTAAAGCAAGACAAGGTAGTCTTGCAGATGGTCTTCCACATCTAAACAATGTAAGATCATGGTTGAATTCAGGTGGTAACTTAAACAGTAATCACAGTTCTAACTCATATAAGTATGAAGCATTTGTTGCATCTGATTTTAATTCAGGTGGAATTGAAAACCAAGATGGAGTTGATGCAAATACTGCTTTTTTAAGAGAAGTAATTGAAGAAAGATATGTTTCAGGATTTGGTATGCACATGCCATTTAATGATGCTAGAAGACTTAGAAAGTCTGACAGTGCATATTCTGTTCCATTTGTATTAGTTGGTGGACCAAATCCACCATATCCAGAAAGAATGCCGTATGCTGCTACAGAATTAAACTCTAATTCTAATGCACCTGCAGATGATCCTGGTATATTTACTAAGACAGAAGTGAATCAATAATACTTCAAAAAAAGTAATACTTTCAAAAAAGGTTTGTAAATTTTACAAACCTTTTTTTTTGGTTAATTATGGTTAAAATAAATAGATTACTCGTTTTACTATTATCAATAGTGCTAATTAGTTGTAATACTGAAGATACAGCCTATTCAAATAGTCTAATTTCATCACCACATCCATTAGCTTCTCAAGCAGGAAAAATTATTTATTCTAAGGGTGGAAATGCGTTTGATGCAGCTGTTGCAGCAGCATTTACACTGTCTGTTGTGGAACCAAGTATGAGTGGAATAGGAGGAAGACTTCAAGTGATATATAAACAAGCAGAAGGTGATATTCTAGGGATAGACGCAACTACACAAATACCGGAAAGCTTTAAAAATATTAGTGAAGAATTACCAAGTTATGGATATAGCACTATTGGAATTCCTGGAGTTGTTGCAGGATTAATTAAACTTCACGAGGAGAATGGTGTCCTTGATTTAAAGACTGTGATGGAACCATCAATTACTTTGGCAGAAGATGGTTTTTATTTATATCCAGGAGAAATTAAGAGACAACAAAGTGATAAGGAAAAAATTGAATCTTTTGAAGGAACCAAATTATACTTTCTTAACTCCAATGGTGAATCATTTGAACCAGGGGATAAATTAGTGCAAAAAGATCTTGCAAATACATTAAGAATAATCTCAAAGAATGGTAAAAAAGGATTTTATGAAGGTGAAATTGCTGATAAAATGGTTAATGATATTCAAGCAAATGGAGGATACATAACTACAGATGATTTAAAAAACTATACAGTAAGAAAATCAGAGGTTTTAACTGGGAAATTTAATGGATATGATATCCACACACTTAATTTGCCATCTTATGGATCCATAACAATTCAGATGATTCAAATATTTGATCAATTAAAAATTGAGAATGAAAGAGATTGGACATTAAAGATTTCAAGTGCAGTAGAAGAGTCATATAAATACAGGTTTTTTCAAAATAATCAAGACTCAGTTAATAGTATATTATCAATTAATCAGGCAAAGCATATTGCATCTAATATTGAGGAAAATCAGAGTGAAATTACATTTAAATCTAATTTGCATGAATTTGATGCTGTAGATCTTGCACAAGGACATACTGCTCACTTAACTACCTCTGATAAGTATGGAAATGTTGTCTCTCTTACACAAACACTTGGGCCTAATATGGGGTCTAAAGTTGCAACAAAAGGTCTAGGTTTTTTATATAATGTTACTATGGGTCCATATCTTGGTGGATATCTTGGGGAAGATAAACCTGGAGACAGAGCCTCTTCTCATATCTCTCCAACTATTTTTACAAAAAATGATAAAGTAGTTCTTGCACTTGGTGCAGCAGGTGGAAGAATGATTCCAATAGCAATTAATCAAGTTGCATATAGATATTTAAAACAAAAATTCCCTTTAGTTGAGGCTTTAACTATGCCAAGAGTCTATAAATATGAAAGCCCAATCTATGTTGAAAGTCATCTTGGTATTAACAGATTCAATGACTATGAAATTTATTCTGAGTCTCAAAATGTAGAAAGAATTAGAGCTGAAGCATACTTTGGAAGGGTACATGCAATTGCCCTTGATACAATTAACAACAAATGGATAGGTTCTGCAGATCCAGACTGGGAGGGAAGTGTTAGTGATTTTGAATGAAAATACCAATAAAAAATATAGCCCTAAGTATATTTATATTTGCAGGTTCAGCTTTTAATGTTCTTAATGCTCAAAGCTTTATTGGGTCTCTAAATGATTCAATTATAAAATATAAGGCTAGTGAGCCACAAAAATCATTAGATTTCGGTTTTTTGGCTCTTGAATCTTTTCAGGATGAAGAAGAAATTACTCTTGAATATGTAAACACAAATTACTATTTAGGTGAAGTATATTATTTTTTAGGAGAAATTAAAACAGCATTTGAATATTTATCAAAGTCTTTAGAGCTTTATGATCTGTTAAAGCCAAATAAAAGAAGAAATAAAAATGTAATTAAACCACCCTGGGTTCTTAATGCAATAGGTATAGTATACTTCGAAAGAAGAGATTATGTTAATGCTGAAAAATTTTATAGTGAGGCCTTAGATAACTTTCAATTATTTGATTCAAATTATAATGATGAAAAATATTATGGAATTAATACTTCTCTGCTTAATCTGTCTTTAATTAAAAGAGATCAAGGAGATCTAAAATCATCAGAAGAGTTATTGGATCAGCTTTCTGAAAGAGTTAATAATATTCCAATAGGTAGGCCTACGGAAATTCTTCAAGTATATATTACATATATGCAATTATTTCTTGTATCTGATGATGATGAGTCGTTTATAAATTATTATAATAAGATAAAGACTGCACATGAAAAAAACTCATCATTAGATGATATTTTATTCAAGGAATCTCAAGTTTTATATGCTCAGGCAAATCAAGTTTATGCTAACTTTTTACAATCAAAAGGTAGACTGGAAGAGTCTTTAGAATACTTGTTTTTAGCAAGAGAATTAGTGGTGTCAATTCCACAAAGAATTCCAAATGTTAATCTTGAAATTTCAAATATAGTTTATTCATTGGGTATGACCGATAAGGCAAAGGAGTTAATTAAACAGAACCTTAGTAATGAAATTATTAATCAATCTCAAAAATTAGAGAATTTTAAACTTCTTGAAAAAATATATTCTGATGAAGGGTCAACATATAATTTATTAAGTGTAAAAGATTCAATTATCTTCTACAATGAGGACCCTTTACTAAAACAAGAGGAAAATGAATTTAATACTCTGGAGAACCTAATACTTGTCAGTGAGAAACAAAATGACTTAAGATTATCTAGGTTGAGAACTAACAGAATCATTCTTGTCTCTATTCTATCATCATCAATTTTATTATTAATTCTTTTGTCCTTAAAATTTAATAATGATTTACAAAAAGAAAAAAATAGAAGATTAAATCTAGAAAAAGATAAAATTAATGAAGAGTTAAAATTAAAAAGAAGAGAGCTTTTTAGCAAGGTTAATTTTATTTCACAAAGGAATGATTATTTGAATAACATAAGAGATAAATTAGATGGAGATCTCAATAATTTTCAAAACTTAAAAAACATAAAAAGAGAAATAAAAAATATTACCACTTCAGAAAAAGCGTATGAAGAATTCGATAAAATGTTTAGTCAAGTTTATCCAAAATTTTATAAGAGATTAAATAAAGCTGCCAAATTATCTCAAACTGATATAAGATTGGCCTCTTATATAAAGATGAATCACACTAACAATGAAATATCTAGAATATCGGGTATATCAATGAGATCAGTAGAAAGTCAGAGGTATAGACTTTCAAAAAAACTTAATTTAAATAAAGATCAAGATCTGAATAATTATATTTTAGAAATATAATACGAAGCTTTTTGTAACACTACACAATTATTTATAAAATCTACTGCAGTATTTATGCAGTATATGATTTTTTGTTATCACTTTTTATTTTTTTCATATTTATTCAAAATAAAACTAATTATGAAAAATAATTCGATACTTAGCATACTTCTGATTTTTGCTTTTAGCATTTCAGCTTATGCTCAACAGTTTACTGGAAGTGTAACCGATGAAAACGGATTACCCCTTCCAGGTGCTTCAGTAATCGTTCAAGGAACATCTACTGGAGTAGTAACTGATTTTGATGGAAACTTTTCCATAGAAACTTCTGTTGGTCAAACCTTAAATATAAGTTTCGTTGGATATGCCACAGAATCAGTAACTTTAGATACTACTGAGACTATAAGTATTCAGCTTCAACCAAATGCTTTACTTGATGAAGTTGTAGTGACTGCTCTTGGTATTTCTAGAGAGAAAAAATCTTTAGGTTATGCAGTTTCAGAAGTTACTGGTGACAATGTAAATACAATTAAGGATGCAAACCTTGCTAGCTCTTTAGCTGGTAAAGTTGCAGGATTACAAATAACTCAAGCTGGAGCTATTGGTTCTGGATCTAGAGTAACCATTAGAGGAAATAATTCGCTAGGTGGAAATACTCAAGCTTTAATAGTTGTAGATGGAATCCCTATTGATGGTTCAGGAATTAACTCTGGTAGTAATGATGATGGAGGGCTTCCAAGTTATGAGCCTGAAATTACTGGAGGGGGTATCTCTGATATTAACCCAGATGACGTTGAATCAATTTCTGTTCTTAAAGGTCCAAATGCTGCAGCACTTTATGGTGCAAGGGCAGGGAACGGAGTTATATTAATAACAACAAAGAAAGGGTCAAGATCTCAAGGATTAGGAATTTCAATTAAATCAAACCTTTACATAGATACACCAATGTCTGAGACTTTACCTAGTTATCAGAACGAATATGGACAAGGTACTTTAGGTGCATTTTATACTTCACCTCGATACAATGATGATAGGAGTACTTTAAATTCTTGGGGTAGACAATCTTGGGGACCTAAAATGAATGGAGCATTATCACCTTATTATAATGATGAAGTGAGAGCATACTCAGCTCAGCCTGATAATGTTAGAGACTTTTTTAGAGATGCATTTAGAGCAATTAATTCAATTTCTTTAGACCAAGGTTTTGAAAATGGTTCAATTAGATTCTCATACACAAACAACTCTTCTGAGTCAATGTTACCAAATTCTGATCTTCAAAGCCATAACTTTAATTTAAGAGCTGTTGCTAATTTAAGTGATAAAATAACTATCGATTCAAAAGCAACTTACTTCACTCAGGAGATAAACAATAATAACCAGGTTACAGGTGCTCAGGGTCTATTACCTAATGTTTACAGAATGCCTAGGAATGTAAATCAAAATGATCTTAAAAATTACCAGGTAGACAACCCATCAACACCTTTTGAATACCAATCTATAAGTTATGCAAGTGGACAATGGGGAAATCCTTATTGGATATTATTTAATGATGAACAATCAGAGAGAAGAAATAGATTCTTAGGATTTACTAAAATTGATTTTCAATTAACTAATTGGCTAAGTGCTTTTGCTAGAGTTGGAGCTGATATAACTAATATCGATTTTAGTAAAGTATATAAGCCTGGTCATCACTTCTTTTCTGGAGGTAGAATGGATGTTAGAAATACAAATTATGGTGAATTAAACTCTGATTTTTTAATTACAGCAAAAGAAAATATCTCTGATAAATTAAGCTTTGTTTTAAACGCAGGGGGATCTATGTCTAAAAGAACTGCAGAAAGTTGGAGAGTAGAAGGTTCAGACTTTAAAATTCCTACTAAGTATTTTGTAAATAATCTTAACAATATACTACCTACTACTGTAGTTCCTCAATCAATTAAAAAAGTGAACTCTTTGTATGGGTCTCTTAACTTAGCTTACGATAACTTTTTATATGTAGATGTATCTGCTAGGAATGATTGGTCCTCAACATTAAGTGATGAAAA
>Ga0181597_10005604_pt1 | contig 11992 bp, 5 predicted proteins | sample 041ome_5_FD_148647 | JGI IMG/M metagenome (GOLD analysis project Ga0181597, IMG submission 148647) | Coastal salt marsh microbial communities from the Groves Creek Marsh, Skidaway Island, Georgia - 041403US metaG (spades assembly) | ecosystem: Environmental > Aquatic > Marine > Intertidal zone >... | reverse complement strand
GGAATAATAATATTTAAGAAAAGCGCTTCTTCATCTCTCTTCTTCTTCAGAAGAAGAAGAAGAAGAAGACGAAAGAGAAAACGTCAAAAAGAACAACAGCGCTACATATATATCTCTTTACTCTTTAAAATTCTCTTTCGAAAAAACGAAGGCTCGAGAGAAACCGACTGGGAGAAAAGAAATGCGCGCTTCTTTTTCTTCTTCTTCTGATTTGGATATTCTTCTGTGAAATGATGAATGTGATGGGAAAAGAAGATGACGATGATGATGCTCTTCTTACCGCCAAGAATAACGACGACGACGCGTCGATGAGATCATCGTTGGTAAAAGCATTATTCGAAGGTGTGCTTCGAGTGAACCCTCACGATCCATCCGAGGCGTACGTCTCCGTGTCGTTCTTACCAGTGGATGTGAAATTTCGACTCTTTCATGACAACAACAACGACCACCAAGACGAAGACGTTAAAAAGAAGAAGAAAATTTTCGCGGTGGACCAGGACAAGATTCTGTTTACCTTGGAATCACCGATCGAGTGGTTAAGACAGGAGTTACGAGAGAAGAGCGAAGCGAAGAACAGACGAGAGAGACGTCCTGGGAGTACGAGTGGGAGACAGCAGCGGCGCGGTACGACGAGCGGTACGACTTCGTTAGTCGAGATGATGGAAAAATGCTCGATTCGCGGGAGCGAAGAAAGCGTGAAACGGTTCGAGAACTTGTACAAAAGTTGCGTACGTGGAACCGAGGAAGAGGTGCAAAAAGCATACGAGGGAGCGTGTCGGTTTTTTAGTAGTAATAGTAGTAATAGTAACGGCAGTGGTAGTAACAAAAACAACGGCGACGGGATTGAGGAAATCGAGCTCTTGCGACCAATCGGTACGGTGGTGAAAATCATCGAGCCGTCGCCAAAACGGACGAGGTTAGTTGGCTACATCGTAGATGAAAAAAGGAATAATACGAATAGTAATACTAATAGTAAAAATAAATCGAAGAAAAGCTTTCGATTAAAACCGACGGATTCGCGAATGCCGACGTGCGATATAGACGCCTCGCTTTCCGAATTAAAAGATTTAGAAAACGTGCCTGAAAATGTCATCGTGTTTGCGTCCATGATAGACACGGATGGAACCGCAAAAGGCGCTTTGTCGCGCGCGTGCTCGGTTGAGCGCATCATCGGTCCAAGTGATAGCATCGAAACGCACACCGCGAAAATAATCTTAGAGAACGACATCAAAGACGAACCGTTTACGGACGAGGTACTCGCGTGTTTGCCGAAAGAGTGGAACGACGACAACGGCATCGAGTTAGAAAATGAAGACGAAAAAGAACCCGCGAGGAAAGATTTCAGGAGCGACATAGGCACTTGCACGATAGATCCAGAAACTGCGCGCGATTTGGACGATTCTTTATTCGCCACGAGAATCGATAAAAATACCGTTCGTGTCTGCGTACACATCGCGGATGTCTCGCATTTCGTGCAACCAAACACGGCGTTGGACGAAGAAGCTTTGATTCGAGCGACGTCGAATTATTTGTGCGATAGAGTCGTGCCTATGTTACCGAGACTGTTGAGCGAAATCGCGTGTTCTTTAAATCCAGGCGTGGATAGGTACGCGATGTCCTGCGAGTGGATCATTCGAGAATCTGATGGCAAAATCTTGGAGGAATGGTTCGGACGAAGCGTCATGCGAAGCAGAGCGAAATTGTCCTACGGCGACGCGCAAAGAATGTTGGACGCGTTTGATGCATCCATGACAGACGAAGCGATTGTGAACGTCGAAAAGGAGAAGGTCAGCGGAGAAGGAAAAATAGAACAATCCTCAAAAGACAACGTTCTCCTTGAAGTTGTAAAGTCCGTGCGTTTACTTCGATCTGTGGCGAAAACGTTGCGCGAAAACCGAGTCGAGAACGGCTCGGTCCGTTTAGATCAAGCGAAAATTGGTTTTGAAATCGATCAAGAGACCAAGTTACCGAAACGCGCGTTTCAATACGAACTTCGCGAATCGAATCGAGTGATTGAAGATTTAATGTTGCTCGCGAATAGACGCGTGGCGAAACGAATCGCGGACTATTTCCCGAACGTCGCTTTGTTGCGTTTACATCCGCCGCCGAACGAAAAGAAAATGTTCGAGCTGCGCGAGTTTGCGCAAGCGAACGGATTGAACGATTTCGATTGCAGCACGAGTGGAGCTTTACATCGAAGCTTAGAGCGCTTACGCGAGACCGTGAGAAGAACAGATGAAACGATGAATAATGGTGGTGTCAACGCCATTTACGAAATCATCAACTTATTAGCGACGAAGCCGATGCAGTTGGCGCAATATTTTTGCACGGGACAACTCCCGGAGGAAGAAAGTTGGCGCCACTACGCGTTAGCGTTCGACAGGTACACGCACTTCACGTCACCGATTCGAAGGTATCCGGATATTCTCGTTCACCGTTTACTCCGTGCGAGTTTAGTCGTGGAAGAACAAGAGAAGAATAAGAAGAAGCAGAAAAATAAGATGATGTCTTTCTTTTCGAAGAAGAAGTCTTCGGATGATGTCGTCGTCAAGAAGAGCAACAAGTTGGTGGACTATTTACTTCCCACATCAACATCTTCGTGCATTCAAATTGCGACTCAGTGCAATATAAAGAAGGCATCTGCAAAGGTCGCGCAAGACGAACACTCGTTCGTGTATTTTTGTTACCATCTCGCGAGGAACCCAACGGTTACGCTGGCCATCGCGCGCATCGTCGGAAGGAAACATTTAGCGTGTTTTTTACCAGAGTTTGGTTTTGAAGTGAAGGTTGAAATCGGAAATAAGCGTCACTTGACGACAAAACAATCCGCAGGGACGCCTAATCCGACTATGGTATCGATCGAGTTTGAAGCGTCGTCTGAATCCGCAAACGAAGCGGCGCAAAAGTTGATCGAACTTGGAGAAAATGGTAGCGAGAAAGACAAGCACGCCGACGAAGACGAAACGGAAAACGAAGAAGAAGGTAAACAAAACAGCGTCTCGTGGATTGAGCGAACAAAGTTGCTCAAAAAAGCGAGAGGACTGAGTGGTGCGTTTTTAAATCTCACGAGATTGGAAGAAGAACGCGTTTTGATGGCGCTAAGTAGTGATTCGACGGAAAAAATAATCTCGAAGGATGCCGTCGGCGCGCTCCCTATGCGCATCAGGCCCGCGGACCAAGTTTTGGTCGTTTTAACTGGTAAATTTGGCGAAAAGAAACCGGAAATCGTGGCTAACTTGGTCATCAACAACCCGCTCTTTGCTTGATCAAAGAAGAAATTAAAGAAGGAGAAGTACAACACAGGTACTACTTAGTTTAGCTTTAAATACAAAGTTTTGACGAGTGATTTGTTTTTTTTTATTCATTATTAATTCTTCGTGATGAAGTTCTTCGCCACGCGTTGCATGTCGGCGTAATCGTCTCCCATGCGCCACGGTCTCGGCATGTGATCTCGGTTCGACGAGTTCGCGTCTTCGCTGCTGATCAAATCCTCGGCGTCTTTCCAAGTCTTTTTGTGCAGCTTTTCCGTTTTCACGTTGTCCACCCTCGGTTCCGGGAACTCGTTCGTCTTTCTATTCTTTTCCGTTCTTTTCGTCGGCAACTGGTACATCGCCAGCGGCATTTCGCAGTGATCCATTTTGATACCCCATCTGGCGCAGACCACGTCCGGGCACGTCGGCCACGTCATGCTCGCCGCGCTCGCTTTCTTCGCCGCCGAGCAAAATCGGCATTGCGTCACTTGGTTTCCGTCGCACGCCGGTAACAACTTCTCTCCACACTTACCGTCGTGGAACATGAACCTCCCCAACTCTCGATCGGCTGGCGTCCCTTCGCACGCGCTCGTGATGCCAATTTGTTCCACGCGCGCGTTGTGTTTGCGAATATCGTCCACGTACGACTTCCACTCCAAGTCCTCGACCGAGTCTCCTTCGCACCCCATGACCCCGTGCTTCTTACAGACAGATTGCGGACACGTCGCCCAGGTCGGCGTTTTCACTTGCGCCATCAACGTGTTGCAAAAGCGGCACGTGCTCGGGTTCCCGCTGGTTGGATCTCCCGAACACCCGGCGGTTTCGCCGTTCATACACGCCGGATCCGGGTACGCGAAGATACCTTTCGCCATATCCGCCTCGGCTGGGTCGCAGTTTTCCTCTTGTTTTTTCTTTTTCGATGATGCACCGTTTTTCTTGTTGTGCGATGCTTTGTTGTTGTGCTTGTCGCTGTCGTCCGCGAACGGGACGTCGATGACGTGCGCGTTGGTATGCGAGTGCGATTTGTGGCCTAAACCAGATGAAGATTTCTTCTTCCCCAAGGCGGCCAAAATGCTTTCTCCGTCCGTTTTGACAGACCCGTACCCTTGGTTGAAACTGACGAGAATCAAGGAGGATAAGATGGCAAACATGACGAACCCGCTCGTCGCGATGCGAGATTGGTGGAGGAACGAGTTCACGAAGCCTCGCGTGGATTTCTTTTTGTTTCCTTCCGTGATGTCATTTGCCGCGTGGTGATTTTGGTCGTTCAACAGCGACTGGGATTCCATGTCGTTTTTTACTACAAGCACCATTATTATGAGTAGTAGTGCTCAAAAAAAGCTCCTTTCTTTCGCTGCTCTGTTTTCGTCCGTACGAGAGAGGTATTCAACAATACGTGTGGAATACTGATTTGCGCGCGCGCGAAGAGAGAGTCGGAGAGTCTGGTGTAAAGTCCAATTCTGAAGAGAAATTTTCCCCTGAGACGCGCCCTTTCCTTCTTGAGAAGTGTTTAGGGTGTTCAAATTTCGAGAAGTTTTCGGTTATAATTCATTAATAATAAAAACACACACATATGATAAAAAACTAGGAGACAGTGATTACTTTCGTTGGATTTAATACAATATCGCTTGTAGGATTGATTTTAGTCTCTCTCTCTCTCTTTCTCTCTCTCTTTCACATTCGCGAAGACGTATGATGCATCATCATCATCGCGTTGTTTAAACGAACGACGATCTTTGTTGTCGTTGTAAAAGTTGTCCGGCGAGTTCGTCGTGTTGGTCGTACGACACAAACTCATCCGTGGACGAGTCTCTCAAAGAATCGTCGGTTTCAGAGGAGTCGCCTGAACTCATGGCGGCGTCTAAAATGCACATTGGCGTTTCGCTGCGAGGATCGTAGGCAACTTTTTTACCAACGTTAACGGATTCCGAAACGACGACGCTGCCGATGTTGAGTCCTTTATCACGGCCAGGAACTTCCTCGTCGCAAGTCTTGACAAACGTCAAATACGCGACAAAGCCTTGGTCCTTCGGCAACTGCTGAAAGCACATGGACGGTCTCGAGTACGTTTCTCCCACGCAAAACAAATCCTTGTTCGTACTCGTCAAGGAAGAAAAGAACGCGTTGGTCGTTTCCCGGCCGCCGTGGCAAGTCACCGCGAAAGTCATCTTGCCCGGTTGGAACACGTTCGCGCACTTCTCGACAAAGTTTGACACGGAGAAGGCACTGTTCGCGTTCAAATCGACGTTAGAATGCTCCACGGAGGCGTAACTGAATCCGTCTTCCGGGGTGATGTGAATAGTAGAGTATTCGCCGGAATATTCTTCGTTCAAGCCGTTCATGGAGTACCCGCACGGTTCAAAGACGTAATCGTCGATCGAAAACGATTCAAAGATACTTTGAATACCAGAGTCGTGCGTTGTCTTCTCGGAACTCACGAAAGGAACGGCCGTTAGACCTTCCTCTTGTGAATTCTCGCGGAAGAAGTGTTGCGAGTGCTCTCGGTGCAAAGAGGTCATGCAACATTCCACCGATAACGAAGCCTCAGATTTCGTTTCTTCGACGAAATCTCCGGCGACGTAGACGTGCCACTGCGCGTCGTCAAAGTTTGAACCCATGACGTAGCTCGAGTTTGACCCCAAGTGGCCAAACCTGCCCTCGAGAAATTCGCACTCGTCCGTAAAAGAAACGTGGTGCTCGCGCTGCTCTTCCGGAAACAAATACGTGGAGCGCGTAAATCTCACCGAGGACGGAACCAATTTCAAACGTTCGATCGAAGCCGCGCGTTCCAAAATAGGATCCACAGCCGAGAGCAATTTGGTCGTCCCACACGTCTTCAGCACAATCTTGTCCGCAAAGACGAACAAAGACGATTCGCTCAAGACGTACGCGTCAAACTTTTCGTTCGATCGTACGGAAACAATCTCGCATTCGGCGGCGGTCATGCACACGTCGAGCGCGGCGCGCGATAAGCAGCGAAGACCACCTGCGACTGGAATAATTCCACCAGTACTTTTGTTGTCGTCAGCGGCAACGCGAAAATTGATTTCGATGCGCTTCTCGACCCCTTCAAAGTGCGGCGACGGGTAAAGTTCGCTCTGCATTCTTGAAAAGTTTTCTTTGTATTTCTCAACAAAATATGATACGCACACACAGACGCGCGGGCGTAATCAGTAAGCGGCGGCTCTTAGCGTTTCTTACGCTTCTGCTGCTGCTCTCTAACGAAGGATGACGATGTGCTCACTCCTTCTTTTATTCAAAAAAGGTAAAGAATGTCAGGCGCACTTTCGTCGCACAGTCAACACGTCGAAAAATTGTTTCAATCCTTCCGCTCGGCTTGAACTTCCCCAGAATCGGATGTCCGAGACAAAGTTAAACGAGCAGTTTTCTTCCACGAAATTAGTTTTACCGTATATATTATCGCTATTGTCGCTATCGCTTCCACCGTCGAGTTCCATCTTAATAAATCTTCTTCTTCTTAATATAAAACTGAAAATGAGTTTTGTCTGTCGGAGGTTCTTTTCCGTAAATGTGGTCTCTATAAATGTATCACCAAGTATAAAATGCAATGAATCAAGGTAATGAATCAAAACGCGCGATTAAAGCGTAAAACAAGTATCACTTCAATCAATAACTGAGTTTATTTCCCGTGTGTATGTTCGCGACGAGTAGTACTTCCCGCGATTGATGTTCCCGTGGATGAGATTTTTGTTTTTGCGGCGTATGGCAAAAAACAACAGAGAGGTTGATGATTCTCTCAATAAAGCGCTTGTGGCTTGAACGCGTGTAAAAGTGAAAGCTTTAAAGTGAAAGCTGTGAATAGATGTTCGTTTACTCGATCGATTCGGTAAACAGATGCAATGATACTTCGCAAAACGACGACTGGACGTGTGTTACAAAGTGTATTTTTAATGAGGAAACGCTTCGGAAATATCTTTGCTGTGTGTGACTGGTGAGAATTATCTGTTCGCAGAAACCACCACGAAACAATCCCGCAGAATAAAAAGAGAGCGCATACAAAACACAGATACTATTGTTTGTTACCACCTAGTAGTAGTAAAACAAATAACCAGAGAGAGTTATATATATTCTATATTACATGAACGATTGTTCGGCTATGATCGTTCGCGCTAAGGATAAGGCTTGATCTCGAGTTAAGCCGGCTTTAGCCGCCACTCTCGTTTGCGCCGTTATCGACAACGAGTGCTCAAACTTGGAGAGCAAACCACCGTCGACGATCGTTCTCGGCGGAGTTTGTCTCGCGACGGAACCTTCGGAAGATTTCAACGCTCGGTAGGTCTTCGAGTTCAACCCGAGCGGGTTGATGGAGTTGGAAGAGGCGACGATGTTGGAACGCATGGCGTCTTGGAGCTTTTCCAAGTTCAAGAAGGTGTGTTCGTCTACGGGGGAGAAGATGCCTAAGCCACCGTCGGAGCTCCCGAAGAAAACCGCGTGTCTGTTTTGTTTTTGTTCCCCGACACCGATTTGAAAGCGAACCATTTTGCGGATTAAACTACCCGCGTGGTAGGCCGATTTCGGTAAAAGCTTGTCGCCTTTCCACGATTCGGCGAGTTTCGGCGCGTATTGAAAAACGTGCGCGTTGCCGTTGGCGTCCGCGGCTAATAAGGATAAGGTTCCACCGTCAATCATGAACTCAGAGGCTATGCAGTCGAGAACTTCGTAATCTTTCCCGAGCTGCGATAAGGTCTTCTCGCCCTGAGAATCTTTCCATCGAACGAAGCGGATAGATTTGTGCAAGTCGCCGCACAAGAGGAAGTTCTTGACGCAACACAAGGTGGTCGTATATAACGGCGTATCGTAAAACGCGATCGGATTTAAGTGTTTCCCATCCCACGAGTGCGCGGTTAATTTTGTTCCTATTGCAACCATGAACGTTCCATCGACGGATTCAATCGCCGAGCAGGCCATTTTTGATGGTTTTTCGCATTTTAGTTCGCCTCTCCACCGAACGCCGCCGTCGCGAGCGCGTTCCCACATGATTGCAAAGAGTAAGATTCGTCCTCGACAGGGAGTATCTTCGCCACCAGGCATGGCGGTACCAATAGCAAGCATAGAGAGTAGCGCGCCCGTAGATTGATCGCGAATTTGTACGTTCTTCACGCACAAAATATGTTCACCAGGTTCGACTGCTTTCTGCCACGCCGTCTCGAGCGTGCCCGGGACTAACAAACGGATGGCGAATTGTTGCACAACGTTGCCTTCCGACTTTGCTTTTTCCTTGCGAAATCGATACAACGCTCTCGCGTGCGAGTCTGTTTCGTCGATCTCGAAATCTTTCCACGGGACTGACGCGGAAGTCACCAAGGCGTACAACTTGAAATCGTTCATGTATGTAATCGCCCGCGGCGTACATCGAAGCGCGAGTTTACGCACCGGCCACTGAGCTTCGATGTGCATTTTACCTGGAAGACGACAAACGCGGATCCCACCTTCGTTCGTGGCTAAGATGAAACCTTTGGGACAGTTAACGTTGTGGAAGGGTGCAAACGCGATTCGCGCGCCGCCTTCACCTCGGGTTGGTAACGCGAGAACTCGTCCTCTGCGCACGATTAACCAGATCGGATTCAAACCGGAAACGAAGACGCCGGCGATACCTCTTCCGTCGCCGATGTTTTCAATTCTTGTCAAACGCGAGCCACCTTGGACGGAAACGTCGTTATTCGTGAGTTCACTCCCTGCAGTTTCGATTTCAATCGGTACGCGAGCGAAGCGGAGTTCGTTCGATGAAGGCGACTTGAACGCTTGGTACGCCAAGACTGAGCCGTCGGCGCGGAAACACGTCAAAAGTGGTCGTTCGTACGCCGCGTTGGCGAAAGCGTCGAGTCGAATGTCCGAGACGGTGTACTTTTCAACTTCGCACTCGTCGTTGAAATCAATGCTGTCGATGCCGGTAGAATTCGGTGCGAGTATTTCGCGACCATCCGAGACGCCGCCTGAGGACCAAAGCTTCTTCAAAGACGGAAGACTGTATAAAGCGAGAGTACCGTCTCTAGAGATGGTCGCAAAGACGACGTTGTTATTTTCCTTGCTCTCATCTTTTTCCTCGCGATCACCACAAGCGGTTCGCTCGAGCCAACCGGGTGCTCTGTTCAAACCACCACCACCACCACCGAAAGAGTCCGTGCAAGCTACTGAATCGTCGTACAATGTAAACGCCGTCACGTCGCTCCCCGTGTTCGAGTGATTGTCGGATGCGAACAACTCCCCAACCTTCTCTAGTAGTGTAAACGTATTCGTCTTCGAGTCTCCAAGAATAATTCTGATCGACCCATCCGAAAGTCTCAACGCAATCGCGTCGTTTTGAATAATCGCTAAAGTTATCTGCGCCCCCTCGCCGCCTTTTAAAAACGCTAAATCGATATCGTCCACCGCGAACTTCTTCCCTTTCCTCGTGAACCTGATCTTCGTTTTTGTCACTTGGGCGATCGCTCTTCCGTTGAATATTCTCTCACACGCCAGCGTCTCTTCGTCGACGATGAAATCAACCTCCTTGGAAACTTCTCTCAACTCCTCTCCGGTTTCTAAAACCATCGTCGTTTTCGTCGAAGATAAGGACAAGATTAAGTGTTCGTCAAACAGTTCGTCTTTGCGTTTCGGTCGAACGGTGCCATCGTTATCATCCTCGGTCCGAGTCGCCCAACATGCTCGCAATCCAGGCAAAGCGCCAGACTCGACCTCGGTGACGAGCTCCGGGGTGATGCCTCTGGTTAAAATCGCTAACGCGCCGTTCTTACCGTGGCCGCAAGCCGCGACGAGTTCCGTCCGCGGGTCGAGGTCCGTTCCGACTGGAGCGCTCGCACCAACAGTTAAATCAACAACAGGTGAGATGCAAAGCAAAGAATCTTTCACGGAAAACTTGTATTCAAACGTGTCGTCGCGGTCGACGTAAGACGCGAACGTTTTCGACTCGCCTCCGGCTGTCGTCGTCGTCGATTTATTTGCTCTTTCGTACTCGTTCAAACCGACACCGCCGGCAGCCTCTACGGATGTACCGTACAGCAGTGCTTCTAACTCTTCGTCTTCGTTCTTTTCCTTCTCTTCCTCTGTCGCTGGTTCTGGTGCGGGTGGAGGTGACATCTTCTTAGCAATTTTCGTAACACCGCCTTTACCTTTCGACGCTTTGCGCTTCCTCGCGTTTTCTTCCGGGTCCGCGTACGGATCTTCTTCTTCTTCTTCTTCTTCTTCTTCTTCTTCGGTTCCCTGTTTCTCCTTCGCCGGCAACATTTTCAAATCTCCAATCTTTCCTTTCTCTTTTCGTTCGTACCCGATTAAAAGCGAATCGCCGACGCGCGAGCCGATGAAGAGTAGATCTTTACCAACCGCCGCCAAGCCGGAACTTAAAACGGCGTTCCCGGATTTTAGCACGCGTATGCGTCTACACCTGCGACCAACTTTACTTCCTACCGAGGCAGCACCACCCACGGTTTCTAAAATAACCGTTATCAATTGACCGGTCTTTGAACTGATAATCGCCACGTTCTCCCTGATCATTTCAATCTTCGCCGCGTCGAGTTGCACTTGGAATTCGTTCTGCGTCGTCTCGTAACTCGACACGTTTTTGTTTGAGTTCACGTGAGGTACTGGATTCGCATGCGCGGCTTGACCTTCAACGCCGTTGTTCCGCGCAATTTCCTCCGCGAAGTTTCCTTCTTGCGGTCCTCCTTTGCCTAAGAAATCGCTAATATACGTCGCCGAGGAGGATTGCGACTCGTATAAAATGTGACCGGAGGAGAGCACGAGGACGCCGCCGAGCGGGTTCGGCACCGGGAATAACGAATACGCCGCCGACGGCAACTTCTCTCTCGTCCACACGATTGTGTATTTCTTCTTCGTGCAATCGATTGATACCGCGACTAACTTGCACGTGTCCATTCTTAACGACAATCTACCGCTCCACGTCGGAGGATTCGATTCGTATAAAATCATCAACACCGGTTCGCCGTATCCGTGTAAGAAACAGCAATCGCGAACAAACGCCGCCGATGGGCCTAATATTTTCCTCACGTCTAAGTCGAACGAGCTTCCCATCGTTGCCGGTACGTATACCGTACCTTCTCCCTCTTTCTTCGTCGTCATTTTCTTACTACCGTTACTACTCTCTTTGATATAATTACTACTCGTCGAAGTTTCGCTCGCCGGCATAATCTTCACTTTCGCCTTCTCCTCGTTCCGTAGCAACACCGCCGCGCATCTACCCTCTGGATCTGCTCTCCCAATAATAGGCACGTTTCCAATCCTCAACCCGGAACTCGTTCCGTCTATGCTCGTCGTCGCCGCGCTGCTCCCTTCGTTGCCGGCGAAGTCCTCCCAAAAATGTAAGCTGGTCGAGACGCATTTCCTCGTCTCCGGGTCCCAACACACGCACACCGCTTTCGACTCGCGAATAGTTATCAAAAGGCCATCTAAATACCGCGTCTTTGTTCCTTTTTTCGACGAAACGTTAGTATTGTTATTATTCGTAGTAGTATTGGTCTCCATCAAAAATCGCTTCGGATGTTTCAACACGCACAAATCCGATATCGTCCCGTTGACGTCGAATTCGGAAATCACTTCTAATCGAATTTGGACAATTTCCTCGTCCTCGTTTAAATCCTCTTTTTCTTCCTCGTCGTCGCATTCTTCCCCTCTTTCTTTTCGTCGTCGTCTCTTCACCGAGTAGATCGTCAAACGGTTGCCACTGGCGACGATGACATTTTCATCTTCATTTTCATCATCATTTT
>Ga0181597_10005596_pt1 | contig 12006 bp, 7 predicted proteins | sample 041ome_5_FD_148647 | JGI IMG/M metagenome (GOLD analysis project Ga0181597, IMG submission 148647) | Coastal salt marsh microbial communities from the Groves Creek Marsh, Skidaway Island, Georgia - 041403US metaG (spades assembly) | ecosystem: Environmental > Aquatic > Marine > Intertidal zone >... | reverse complement strand
TTTGGGACATTGTTCAGAAACCACACCCAGCATTGTTGGCCAGAAGAATGTTTTCCCGAAGCCGTAAAGAGTGGCAGCCAAGAAGATTGCGGTGCCAGTCGCAGTGCTTAGATAGGTCAAACCGGCAATGGCCAAAATGGCACTTACTGCCAGCAATCCCAGAGGAGAAAGCGAATGAACAATCGGACCTGCCATGAATCGTAATACGAGCATGATCGCCGAGGTGTAAACCAAAATCCAACCCGCATGGAAGCCTTCACTTTTGGCAATTCCTTCCATGATTCCGGTAATCCATCCATCCGTGCCGATTTCCGTCGTTGCCAAAGGCATCATGATGAAGAGCATGAAGATGAGAAAAGGGCGACCGATAGACTTTGTGTACAACCCAAAGCCAGCGACCATCGCCACACCAATGCCAATAAACGCCCATTTCATTCCTGCGGTTTCCGGCTTGAAGAACTCCATCAACTGCAACACGAGCAAAAAAGCCACAATCGTTGCACCAATAGCACCGAATTCGGAAAGCATTTCTCGATAACTGACCCCCGCTTCCACACGTTCACTCTTGGGAAATTCGAGACCAATCAGCATCAGGAAGTAAATGATCGTAGGAATACCAATGAGGCCGACTTTGATCGCCCACGGAGCAGTCGGAGCAAACTTATCAATTCCAATCAACAGCAATCCGGTGATAACCAGACCTGCTGGCCAACCCGCGTGAAGAATATTCAACCACTTCGTCTTCTCTTTACTGAACATTGTCGCGACGACGGGATTGATAAATGCTTCCACGGTTCCGTTTGCCAAAGCACAGATCAAACTCCCCCAGTAGAGAAGTTTGAATGCCATGTCGCTGTCGGTGACGAAGTAAGCGGAAACCGCCATCACAGTCCAGATCAGATGTCCCAAAAAGGCAAAGACCATTGCCGTTTTGTAACCAATTTTATCGATCATTAAACTGAAAATAATGATCGACAATGCAAACGGCCAAATTCCAATCCCCGCTAATCCACCTGCTTCAGCGGCGTCGAGATTAAACTGAGCCTCCCAAGTCGGGATAAGAAACATTCGTCCGACAAACGCAAATGACGTAGTAATCAAGGCAACAAAACAGCCCCAGAACATCGCTTTGTTCGGATCGACTGTCTTCTCTACGGGAGCGCTCATGTCACTCATTGAAGAACCCTTTCAGCGGCAAATATCAGTTGTGTGTGGTAAAAAAAGTTATTGGAAGTGGGTGTATCTTAACCCCTGATTCGCTCCAGATCCATTAAGAATTCTTATTCTCTTCATGTCCGAGCCGGTCTCTCTCCGCCTTTCGTATGATCCCTCCGATCCCGCAAACTTAACCTGAGTGACGTTCGAGGAAAATCTTACCCCGTTTCTGTCGACAATCGACAGGACCGGAGACCTGAAATCGTCCCGGAGTACTGACAAGCTCCGCCAACCGATCCCAGTCGGCATAACCCATCTCTTGGCGTGCCCACTCCTGTCGCCTCCAAATCTCAACAAACACTTCGCGTACAAGATGTCGAGGGAATGACTCCAAAACTTCGCAGGAGAGTTCAATTCTGTCAGGCGATGAGCAGAGTAAAGCACGCTCCACCACCTCTTTTGCGATCCAAATAATTGTCTGTTGAGCATCATCGGCTTGTCGGGACAACCTGAGAATCGAGTCCCGAGTGCTCTCAAACCCCTTGGATTCCAGACAGTTCAACACCTCATGCCGAATGAGATTTCTGGTGTATTTCAGGGCAGAATTCGTCGAATCTTCCCGAAAAGGGATCGCAGCTTGCTCCGCATATCGATCAATTTCACTACGAGAGGCATCTATTAAAGGGCGAACGAGTCTGATCTCATCATCCAGAAAACGCATCCGACTCATTCCCGAGAGTCCCGCCAGCCCGGTCCCTCGGAGAATGTTGTGCAATACCGTTTCAACCTGATCATCCGCGGTATGCGCGGTCAGAACAGTGCCACAATTGTGCTCTTGTGCTGTTCGTGTCAGGAACTGATATCTCTGCTCGCGTGCGATGGATTCGGTTTTCTCAGAATCAGTGGGAGGACGTTCCGGACGTCCGAGGATGCAGGAAAAACCCATTCGAGCCGCTTCTTCCATAACAAAAATGGCATCCTGTTCACTCTCGGCCCTCCATCCATGATCGTAGTAAGCAACAATAATTGAGTGGGAGAGTTCCGACTGTAACCCCTTGAGTAGCGCCATCAGCGTCATGGAGTCTTTTCCTCCCGAAACGGCCACCAACACCCCACTCCCCCCATCATGATGAGCAGAGAGAGCATTTTTAAGCTGATCAGAGAGTTCATTCTGCATAGGAAACAGCATTTCCGAGGTCGTAAATCGATAAAATTGGACAGGTTGGGGGAATATCGTTGACCGGCGAATTCTCTTTGATACTATGGCCTTACGAAACTGTCAGCCTGTCAAAAGCAGGAAGGCAGCGTTTCGTGTTCATACTTACTGTCCACTCAAACAAACATTTATACAACCTTATCGTTATTGGAAGCCCAGCAGGGTATCCCGACATTATATCGAGTGGTTGACGTCAAACATTCTTGAGGGATTTCTTCAGGTGTTCGACAATGAACAGATTTTATCTTGTTGTTAGGAAATTCGCATGATCGGTCATCTGGACGCACTGATATTCGCGCTCATCAACTTGGTTCGCAAGTGGTTGGGTGTCGATCAAAGTTCACGTCAGATGATTCCCGTTCGCGTTCGCTCACGCCATGCTCAAATTCTCCGTCAGTCCAATCAGTCTAACGGAAATTCGTCTCGTGAGTTAAACGCCTTGCCTGCGTGGCCCGGAGGAAGCCGTTTTTGGGCTTCTTCTCCGTCATCCATGTCACTGGGGAATAATGACCCGTCCGGCCTCTCTTTGCAGCCAGAAGATCTGTAAAACCACCGATTGACATCACCTTATCATTTGTAAAAACTCGACGATTAACAATCGTTGATGGGTGGTGATGGAATACCCAACTCGCAACGAGAAATATTGCGAGACTGCTACGGCTAACGATGCGTGACACCATAGAAAGCACCATCGATGGACCCTACCTCTGTGATCACAGGGCTGCTTGTCGGCATTGCCTTGGGACTCTTTTTCGACCGCATACGCATGGGGTCGGCTTACAAAAACGGCGATGCCATCATCGCGCAAGCACGTCTTGAAGCCGAAAATGTCCGCAAAGAAGAAGCCCTTAAAGGTAAAGAAGATCTGATCTCCAAACGCGAGGCGATGGAAAAAGAAGTCAACGCCTACCGCGACGAAGTCCGCGACCAGGAACGAAGACTCGATAAGCGAGAATCTATGCTCGAAGATCAACATTCCGATCTTCGCAAAAAAGAGCAGATGCTTGAAACCAATCAGTCAAAGCTCGCCGAGAGACTGAAGTCAGTCGATGCCAAAGATCGCGAACTCGACCGCATGCTTCGCGAAGAACAGGATTTACTCCACAAAATCAGCGGACTGGATAAAGAGGCCGCCAAAGACATGCTCCTCAAACGGATCGATCGTACACTCGGTGACGAAATTGGTGGATTGATTCTTAAACACGAAGCCGAACTGAAAGATCAAACCGAAACCATTTCACGTGAGATGATCGGTATGGCCATCCAACGGTTTGCTTCGGTACACACCTCCGAAACCACCGTCTCCACCATCGATATCCCCAGCGACGACATGAAAGGGCGCATTATTGGTCGAGAAGGACGTAACATCCGCGCTTTCGAGAAAGCAACCGGCGTCGATGTCATTGTCGACGACACACCCGGCGTGGTCATCGTCTCGGCGTTTGATAACGTCCGTCGCGAAACCGCCAAACTGACTCTCCAGAAGCTCATTCAGGATGGACGTATCCATCCCAGTCGCATTGAAGAAGTCCATGCGGAAACCGAAAAGGAAATGGAAGAACACATCCGCAAATTGGGTGTCGAGGCGTGTGAAGAAGCCGAAACTCGCGGGCTTCACAAAAAGATCGTCGAACTGATGGGACGCTTACAGTTCCGCGTCAGTTACTCACAAAACGTTCGACAACACTCCATCGAAGTCGCCCACCTGACCGGCTTGCTCGCGGAGCAATTGAACCTCGATGTTAATCTGGCCCGCCGTTGTGGTTTTCTCCACGACATCGGGAAAGCCGCCGATCACGAGATGGAGGGGGGACATCCAGCCGTGGGTGCCGAACTCCTCAAGCGCTACGGCGAGTGTGATGAAGTTGTCCACGCGGCTGCCGGTCATCACGATGACATTCGTCCTGATTATATTTACACAGTGTTGGTGGCTGCCGCGGATGCCATTTCTGCCGGACGTCCCGGAGCGCGTCGTGCGACTCTGGAAAAATATGTTCGTCGACTCGAAGAACTCGAAGCACTGGCCAATGGATTCCCCGGCGTCGAACAAACATACGCCGTCCAAGCTGGTCGAGAGATTCGCATCATCGTCGATCCGAGAAACGTCAACGACCGTGAAGCAGCCAAGATGAGCAAGGATATCGCCAAAGCGATCGAAGACACGCTCACTTATCCGGGTGAGATCAAGGTGGTCATCATGCGAGAATCCCGCAACGTGGAGTATGCACGGTAAGAGCGAGTGATCGCTCGAATTTTGTTAGAACCACCCCAACTTTCGGGTATGATGTTTCAATTCCTATATTTTGTCTTGGAATGATCTATCGGTTATGCGCAGATCGCTCACTCTTATAGTTTTCCTCTTCCTCGCGATAATCGCGCGAGGAGAAGCTGCCGAGAATGTTCGAATTGAAAGCTGGAAAACAAACGGCCTCACAGAAACCCACTACGTCATCACGGGAACGGAATCCCGCAACAACCCGCTCAGAAACAAATTACAAACACCGTTCGCGGGTGATGAGCTTTACGTCCGCTATCGCCTGCGATACGACGCCCAGACTCTCGATACTCCAGAGACAGACGAAGGAGAGTTCTTCGTTCTGTGGCTCGACCAAGATGAAGGGTCCGAAAGTTCGACTCACAGCGGCAACGTGCCAAATATTGGTTTGCACGTTTCCAACGACGAGAATCATTTCATGGTTCGTTACACATCCGGGCAGGAAAAGTACGCCGACAAAGTCGAAGGGGATCGCGAATATCTGATCGTTGCTCGACTCTGGAAGTCAAAACCGGGTGAAGATCAACCGTTCGACCAACTCAATTTATGGATCGATCCAACTGGCGAAGACGAATTCTCACCCAAGGCAACAATCAGCCAGAAGAAAGCCATTACTTCGATTGCCGCTCTCGGCTTTTCAACCGGCAGAAAAACCGAGTATGGAGACAAGATCGAAGTCTGGGATATCGGTCTTGCCGATTCCTGGCGTGCAATTCTCAAACTTCCCCCTAAATCGGAATCCTCACCGACTCCAGACATGACGGTTGCAAAACGGACGGTCCATTTCGAGAAAGATGTCTTTCCAATATTGAAATCTCGCTGTTTCTCCTGTCATTCCGGTGACGAACCGGAATCCGACGTTCGCCTCGACATTCTCGACGAACTCCTCAATCAAACCGCTCCCCGGAACGCCGATTCCAGCCGACTGATTCAATTGATCGTGAACGGAGAAATGCCCCCGGAAGGTAATCCAGTCTCGGACTCCGAACTGGCAACACTGAAGACCTGGATCAACGAAGGTCTCGACTGGGACGAACAACTCCTGCCGACACCCGTCCCCAAGTCCGACCACTGGGCATTCCAATCGATCCCCCGTCCCAAGCTTCCTGCGGTGACCAACAAAGGCTGGATTCAAAATCCCATAGATACCTTCATTGCCGCGCGACATGAAGAACGAAATCTGGTCCCCGCAGCACCTGCCAGTCGGGTGACACTTCTCAGACGATTGTCTCTCGACCTTCGTGGCCTCCCACCAGAGCCAGATAACGGCGAAAGCATCGCTCAAATTGTCGATCAATACCTCAGTGATTCCACTTATGGCGAACGCTGGGGACGGCACTGGCTTGACCTCGCCCGCTGGGCCGAAAGTAACGGCCATCAACACAACCGCATGCGCCCTCATGCCTGGCGGTATCGCGACTGGGTGATCTCCGCTTTCAATTCCAATAAGCCCTTTGATGAGTTTCTGCGAGAACAAATCGCAGGCGACGAGCTGACCCCTTTTGATCCCGCAAACATCGTCGCAACGGGTTTTCTCTCTGCCGCTCGCTACAGCGGTAACGAACTCGACAAAGAGATCCAGCGGAACGATATTCTTGTCGATCTCGTCAACACCACTTCCAAAGCATTCCTCGGCATCACGATGGAGTGTGCTCAGTGCCATACACACAAGTTCGATCCGCTCACCATCCGCGATTACTACCGAATGCAAGCATTTTTTGCGCAGGGACAACCGGGGAACGTCGTGTTCGCGGATCAGCGAGAACACGCCGAACAACTGATCGCAGAGCGTTGGAGAATCTTCAATACCGTGCATCACCGACTGGTCGAAGTCCGACGACGGCAAGGTGTCCCTGAACCGATCTACGTGATCCCCAAATCGGTCGAAAAGGGTATGCAACCCGACGAAAAAGCACGCTACGCACAACTCAATCAACAGATTTCCGACCTGGAGCAATCGTGGAGTTTTTATTCGCCCGTTTCTGCCGGTACTAACCTGCCCATCGCTCCCCACGAAATGCGCTGGCCTTTGCCGCGTCATAAAGCGACTCTGGAAAATCTGCAAACAATGTTACTCGTCCGGGGAGATCCGCAGTCGAAAGGACCAACCGTCAGTCCTGGGTGGCCAGCGGCTTTTGGTTCAACTCCCTCAGAATTATCGCAACCTCGCACCGCTCTGGCGGACTGGATGACGTCTCCCGACAATCCACTCACCGCCCGCGTCTGGGTCAATCGGATCTGGCAATGGCACTTTGGACAAGGTCTCGTCGAAACCAGTTCTGATTTCGGCACTCAGGGAGCCAAGCCAACACATCCCGAACTTCTCGACTGGCTCGCATCGGAACTGATCGAGTCTGACTGGAACACGAATCACATTCATCGTTTGATCGTCAATTCTGCCACGTATCAACAATCTTCCCAAACGTCTGCACGCAATAGACAACTCGACCCAGACAACAAACTTTACAGCCGCTGGAGACCTCGTCGCCTGGAAGCCGAAGCCATCCGCGACTCCATGCTGTCTGTTTCGGGACAACTGGAGACATCCGCGGGTGGACCGAGTCGTCCCGAAGGTACAAACTGTCGCAGTGTCTATCTGCAACAAAAACGAGCCAACCTGCCTGATCAGCAACTTTTATTTGATAGCGCACAAAGCATCGTCAGTTGTTCGCGGCGTCGCGTTTCGACATCCCCTCTGCAACCTCTCTGGCTTCTTAACAGTCAATTTTCACAAGACGCTGCCAAACAACTCTCCGAACGCGCGGGGTCACTGGAGGCTGCTATCAAATTGACGTTCGGGCGACAGGCAACAACAGAAGAATTACAGATTCTCCAGTCGCTCGCCGAGAAACACGGGCTCGCCTCCGCTTGTCTCACTCTCCTGAACGCTCACGAATTCCTGTACATCCCATGAATCACACAACTTCAAATAATCTGTTCGATGATGTGACTCTTAGTCGGAGGTCTGCTTTACAAGGCCTGTGCGGCCTCGGAGCGTCATCACTGGCATTGCAGACGCTTCTGGCTGCCGATTCTGGAGAACTGACTCACAAGCCACATCACACACCGACCGCCACTCACGTCATCTTTCTGTTTATGTCGGGAGGCCCGAGTCAGGTCGACACATTTGACCCCAAACCGGAACTCTCACGCCTCGAAGGAAAAGATGTTCCCGAGTCGATCGCCGCACAAGTCCCCAAAATTAAACGAGCGGGACTCAAAAACATCATGGGGTCACCCTGGAAGTTTAACCAACACGGCGAGAGCGGACTGTCGATCTCCGAACTACTCCCGAGGACGGCTCAACTCGCCGATGATCTCTGTGTGATTCGTTCGATGTCTCATCGTAATCCGGTACACGGTCCTGGTGAATGTGTGGCACTGACGGGAACTGCCAGCGGCGAACGACCGTCACTCGGCGCGTGGTCCATTTATGGACTCGGATCGCACACAGAAGAACTTCCGGCTTTTATGACTATGAACCTGCACAACGATGGCATGCAGAACCCACAGGCAGCAGGCTGGAATGCCGGTTTTCTCCCCACACGTTATCAGGGGACGGTCGTCAATCCCTCGAAAGGCATCCAGTTTGTCGAAATGCCGAAAGGGGTCACACCAGCACAAAGACGCCGGGAACTGGATGTCATCCAGCAACTCAATCAGAAGTATTTAGAGTCGGTCGGCCAACACAGCGAACTCGAAGCCCGCATGCGCAGCTATCAAATGGCATTTCAGATGCAAACAGCGGCTCCCGAATTGTTCGACGTAAAAACCGAATCGAAAACCACACAACAAGCTTATGGCTTGGATGAAGACGCCACCAAAACTGTCGGTCACGGATGTCTCATCGGACGACGCATGGTTGAACGGGGTGTCCGATTTGTGCAGATTCGAGTCGGTGGCTGGGACGCGCACGCAGGCATCAAAGGGAATCACGAGCGTCTCGCAAAGCGAACCGACGGCCCCATCGCGGCGCTCCTCGCCGACCTGAAACAACGCGACCTTCTCGACAATACGCTCGTCGTCTGGGGGGGCGAATTCGGACGCACACCGACAATGGAAGGTCGGGGGAAAGGACGAGACCATTCTCCCGCCGCTTACACTGTCTGGCTAGCGGGGGGCGGAGTGCAGGGGGGAAGAACAATCGGTACCACTGACGACATCGGCTATACCGTCACCGACCGTCCCGTCAAACCGCAAGACTTGCACGCCACCATTCTGCATGCCTTGGGTATCGACTCCGAAAAACTGACCTACGATCATCATGGCTTGATAGAAACACCGCTCGGCGTCACGGGTGGCGCTGCGGTCACGGAAGTGTTTCAAAGTTGAGAGACTCATTTCGACGGCACGTGCATCTGTCACTCAAGATCGATATACACAAATCGGCCTGACTCTGTAAGTTTCGTTCCCCAGACTTTGCGTGATGCCTGATGATTGGAAGGACTGAACTGGATGATCGGACCGATTCCCAGATCCAGATCTCTGGTTGCATGAAGTGCGTCAATCAACGATTCCGTCGTTAATTCACGACCTGCTGATTTTAACCCTTCAACCAGGAATTCTGCAGCGATGAACCCTTCCAGCGAGAGAAATCCGGGTTCGTACTCAGGATAATACTTCGCCAGCAGGTCTCGATAGCGGATGACCCCGGTCGCATTCGACATGAAGTGTGGTACGACTTGCGTCACAATCACACCATCCCCGATCTCACCTCCGATTTGCCGAAACTCCTCTGCTAAAGCTTCACTTCCAACAAAAGAGACTGCTCCATACTTCATTCCTGGTTCCTCTGCCCGCACTCTTTTGACAAACTGTGCGGCAACCTGATAGGTCGGAACCATGACAACAGCGCGAATATCATAAGTGTCGTTCTCATCGAGAATCTGATTCACCGCGGAGTCAATATTCAGACGATTCCGTTCGTAGCCAACTCGCATGATCTCCGATTCCGGAATATTGTAAGCTCGTAGCGCTTTCACAACGCCCCGAAATCCATCTTCTCCATACGAATCATTCTGGGCGAAGACCGCGATATTCTCAGGGGGGGATTTGAAGATTCAAAATAAAATATCGAACGAGCGCTGCAGTCTCCTCTTCGTAGCTTGCTCGATAATTGAAGACATAGCGATCCGGTGGTTCTTCGCGCAACAAGCTGGCTCCAGAAAATGGAGCAAAGAAAAGTAAATGATTCTGGCTTGCGTAGGGCGCTGTTAACCGAGCCGTGGGTGGTCCCACATTTCCAATGACTTCAAAGGTATTTCGATTCTCGAACAAATCTTCCATGTTTTCCAAAGCTCGATCAGGGTCATAGCGGTCATCGAGAACTGTGAGTTCAATTTTCCGTCCATGGATCCCTCCCTGACTATTTAACTCTCGAAAGCATGCTCTCATCCCGACCACCATGTTTCGACCAAGCTCTTCATTCGGGCCGTTAAAGACGGTGGTGGTCCCCAGGTGGATCGTGTCGTTCGTCACTCCACGAAACAGATGTCTCGGATTCCCGTCACCTACATCCTTCACTGATAATGAGTCTGTCGCAGAATTCCCGTCATTTCCCCGAAACAGATTCATCACAAATGGTGAACTTCCAAGTGCAATTAAAACAGCCACTCCTGCCGCCAGCATACTCCACGACAATCGCTTTCTCTTACTGGCTGGCTGAGATTGGACCACACTGGGAGAGCCCATCATCGTACTCATGCCCTCTGACCGTAATATCTCATCCAGGTCCACTCGTAAATCGCGAGCGGATTGATATCGATCCGCAGGAGATTTTGCCATGGCGCGTTGGATGATGACGTCACAACCGGCAGGCAAACTGGGGACGTCATCTCGTACGTTGGGAACGTCATCGTATCGATGCGAGTACATGACTTTTAACGGGTCACCGAACGCCATGAACGGTGGATGTCCCGTCAAAAGTGCGTAATATGTCACACCCAGCGAATAGATATCCGACAACGAAGTCACTTCGTCAGCTCCGCACTGCTCGGGACTCATGAAGTCGGGAGTTCCCAGAATTGTCCCTTTCACTGTCAAGGCGGTTTGACTTGACTCTTCGGCTTTCGCGAGTCCGAAATCGAGCAACTTGACCTGGGAATTCTCGGTCAGCATTATGTTTTGGGGTTTGACATCACGATGAATCAAACCACGATCGTGCGCGGCTGCCAGTGCATCACAACAGTCACAGATAATGCGGGTTGCTGTCCGCCAATCGAGTCGACCAGTCTCTGTTGACATCATGACGTCACTGATGTTTTTCCCCCCGACTTTCTCCATCACCACAAAATAGACATCGTTCTCGATGAGCACATCATAGATACCGACGATATTGGGATGATGAAGCGATCCTGCCGTTTGCGCCTCCTTCAAAAGTCGTGTAGCCGCATTCTCATTATCAGCGTAATTTCCACAAAGTAGCTTGATGGCAACTTCACGCTGGATCACGGTGTCAAATGCTCCAAAGACGACACCCATTCCGCCTTGACCGAGAATCGAACGAATCTCGTACTTACCAACCTTATCTCCCACCGCAATGACCGAGGCTGCATCTGTGACAATCGACTGCCCGGAACGAGTTCCATCTCCGACAGTTTCGAAGTAAACATCAAAAGCCGCTGCAACCGTGGGGGAATTTTCGGGAAACAGTTTCAGGTAGTCATTAACGGAGGGATTTTCTTGAAGTGATTTGCGTTGAACCAAATCTCGATTGATCAACTCGATCAACGCGTCTCGACGTTGATCTTCAGGGATGCGCTCCACAATCTGCTGGAGATCCGGACGATCGCCTCTTTCCCAGCATCCCTCAAACTCCTCCAACGCCTCAGCGGGAGTGAGACTGTCATTGCCTGGTTGATCCGATTGTTCCATTTTTCCCCTCGATTGGCACAACCTCAGTGAACAGAAAGCCCGCAGTGTAAGCATATATCACAATTAGGTTCTACGGAAAGAGAACCCGCGCGTTGAATTGAATCGATCTGAAGAATCTGACCGGCTCCTTATAACCCGACCGATCTCAGAATTCCTTCCATGAGCGCTATTTACACAATTGTCCGTTGCGGCTCAAGAGGTCGCTGGTCGCGCTGCCGTGAGAGTAGCTTTTGCTTAGTTGGATTCGGTTCACCGCGTACCGTCGGTGTGTTCCCCAGTGGATTTTCTGTCTTGGCGTTCAAAGAGATAATCGCACTGCTCGATTCGGGCTCCGTTCTCATCGGCGATGGCGTATTTCGTCGGCCCCCACATCGAAACCGCCGCGTGTTCGCCCGACTTGGCGAGCAGATAAAACCGGACTCCAAAGTTCGGACGCCCCTCAGCATCGAGTAAATGCGGCTCAGTTGTGTGTCGGCAGATGCGTTGG
>Ga0181597_10005591_pt1 | contig 12015 bp, 9 predicted proteins | sample 041ome_5_FD_148647 | JGI IMG/M metagenome (GOLD analysis project Ga0181597, IMG submission 148647) | Coastal salt marsh microbial communities from the Groves Creek Marsh, Skidaway Island, Georgia - 041403US metaG (spades assembly) | ecosystem: Environmental > Aquatic > Marine > Intertidal zone >... | reverse complement strand
GATCCACCTATCATCTGTACCGCGAGATTTGCATGCCCTTGTTTGCCCGCTTCTTCAGCAATTGCTGCCAGGGGACCAGGGCTGGTTTCTCCGGTCTGACGATTAGTGCGCGGTCCGATAAACACATTGAAAGAATGGGTGGCCATTACATACTTTTGGCCGCGTTCGATGGCATCAGCAACTGCGAAATTACTGAACCCCAGTAGTGCCAGGAATAGTGCTATGACACGAAAAGAGTGAAACTTTTGCTGTTTTTTCATTGTAAGCTCCTCGATTTTTTCAGAGTGGGGCCAAGGTACTGCTTACCAATTGGATTAAACATAGTGAGGTTATTTCCCAAAGGCAAGGACTTCAGACCGAATTTCCCTTGAGGAAATTGGTCCAAATCGATTGGGGTGTTACTGCGATGGAGGTGTAATTAGTTGATTTAAATGGTGGGTACTGACAAGTTGACTCTGAATCTGCCAGTATTCCGCCCATGACTCAACCAAAAATATACCAGCGCCACAGATTCCCGCCCGAAATCATCCAATATGCAGTTTGGCTCTACCACAGATTCAATCTCAGCCACCGTGACGTAGAGGATTTGCTCGCAGAGCGGGGCATCACAGTCAGCTATGGAGCGGTACGCCTATGGTGCAACAAGTTCGGCCCTCAATTTGCGCGAAGGTTAAGGCGAAAGCATCAAGGCTATGGTGATACATTCTTCATTGATGAAGTCTTTGTGAAGATCCAGGGCAAACGGCATTATTTATGGCGAGCCATGGATCAAGACTGTGAAGTGGTTGATGTATTCCTGCAGAAGAGGCGCGATGGAAAGGCCGCAAAGCGCTTCTTTAAGAGGCCAATGAACAAACATCGAGGTGAGCCTAGGAAGATCGTCACGGATAAATTGAGAAGCTACAACGTGGCTCATAAGGAGCTTATCCCTGAAACGACTCACGACACATCTCAGTATGCCAATAATCGATGTGAGTTATCGCACGAACCGACGAGGGTTAGGGAGCGGGGCATGAGGAAGTTTAAGTCAGTGGAGTAAGCTCAGAGGTTTTTGGGTACACATGCAGCTGTTTACAATTTGTTCAACCTTGGCAGGCATTTGGTATCATCTAAGAACTACCGCTTCTTTAGACAGCGTGCCTTCGCGTCTTGGGAAAAGGCAGTGTGAATGTAGTGGTTGGAAATAGTGGCTTTTTCGATTCTAATAGTTAATTTGTCAGTACCCACCTAACTCACTGATAGTCATTTTGTCCTCCATACCAATATGCAAAAAGTCTGAACATAATAGCGAATCTCAGGACACATAATTGTAGTATGAAACCGACAAAAACGCCCCGAAATAGTGCATGGGCTTGCCTCATGGATATCACCTAACTGTGAGGTCACATATTTGACGTCAGCTTTCTTTGAAGGGTTATTAAGGATTAAGCTTAAGCTGCAAAAAATTTAGAGGTGCGCTAGATTGATACTATTGAGGGTTGGAAGGGATTGATTTCAGGTTCTGGATAATGTGTTTTGAATTTCACATGAAATTAGTCAAGGAGCATCAAGATGAAAAATGATACTGAGATGGTCCTGGTTAATGTAAATCGCTCAAACGCAAATTAGAAAATGATAAGATTCATCTGTCGTATTGAGGAGTTGTTCCAAGTCTGAAACAGCTATCGAAACAAGTAACTTCTCTAAATCTAGTATGCCGAAAATATTGCTACAGTGCTGAACGCTAGCGGTTCAGAATATTGACTTAGTTGGTTGGTACGCCTGGATTCGAATTAGAGGTCGACGAATTATGAATTGCTTGCTCACATATTCTAACTGCCGGCGATAGTGGCTCCAACGCGTAGCACTTTCTTTGCGAAAATGATATAAGGCGTGCATTGTCAGAATGTTTTTTTAAAATTGGCCCTAAGACAGGTCTGGTAGGGTAAATTCGTCAGTGATAGGAAAATAGCGAGCGTTCCAATTGGATCTTCTAAGCTAATATTTTCTATTAAGTCTGAGTGGAATTAGTCAAAATAGACTTGGCGGTATTCATAAATGAAATTTTACATAACTTTCGGGCTATCGGTCCTAATTATGTTTGGCGCTACGCCTCGGATTTTTTCTTCAACGGCGACACCAAGCTTGAGCTGGATTTTACAAAATCCATTTATCAGCAACAATTTTTCGTCTCAAGAAAACGTGACTTCATTAGAGCAAGAGTTGATAAGTTTATATAACGATTTTAGTACCAACAATAACTTCGATATAACTTGCCAAAAAACAACCAGCAATGGTTCCTTTTTCTTTACCTATTGTCAGCCATTCTTCATCGAAGAGGCGATTAGAAGAAATAGAACTGCTTGGCGCGAAGGCACTGCCACCTTAAAAAAAACAGCCGAAATATTTGAGATTTTTGTTGTTGAAATGCAAACGGTAGATAAGATCTTCGGAGTTTTGTTAGAAGGTAATGAGAGAGCGAGAACTCTCAATGAAGAAATTTTTCGAATTAGGAATCAAGCCCAGAAAATGCGGAGCGAATAAAGGAGAATGATAACATGTACATGAATAAGATGTTGCCTGTGCTAGGCAGCCTGATGGCGTCTATATCTTTTTCAGCCATTGCCGAGATGCCTTTAACCACCCCAATTGAAGCTGGCTACGATGCTCAGAAATTGGCTGGAGTAGATGAAGAATTAAAGGCACTTTACTATGATGGATTAATTCCAAATTACGTGGTCGCAGCCGCAAAAGACGGCCAAATCTTTTATTCCTCCGCCATCGGTAAAACGCAGATTGGCTCAGGAAATGATGTTGATATCGATACACGATATCAGGTTGCTTCGATGACAAAACCTCTTGTCAGTGTGGTGGCCTTTAAACTAATCGAGGAAGGCAAGCTAGCGCTCGATGATGAAATATCAAAATATTTACCGATGTTTGCAGACATGTTTGTCGCGCCCGGAGGGAGCTTAGAGAGTCTAGAGGAGGCAAACAGAGGCATTACCATACTAGATTTGATAACTCATACTTCTGGTCTGAGTTATGGTACGGCGGTGACAGGCCAAGGAGATGTTGCACAGCTTTATGACGAGTTGGGCCCGACCAGTTCTTGCAATAGCGCAGAAGAGAATATGGATGTTTTATCACAAATACCTCTTGTGGCGCAGCCAGGAACTGAATGGAATTATTCGGTTGGTATCGACGTTCTTGGTGCCGTTATTCAAGTTGTTACCGAGAAAACACTATTTGAAAATATTGATGAAATAATACTGACCCCGTTGGGAATGGAGCACTCCTCTTTTCAATATTCGCAAGAAATAGCAGACAGTGAGGTGACTGCTATCGGCATATCACCACTCGCCGGCGCAACTGCGCTTGGTCGCGTGGATGGTTCGGACATCGACTGGAAAATATCTGACGGGGCTACTAATCCTCTTGCAACATGTGGTCCTACGTCTCCTGACTTCAAGTTTGAGTCGGGCGGAGGCGGCATGACAATGTCGGTACATGATTATCTAACTTTTTTATCCATGGTTGCTAATGGTGGCACTTTAAATGGTGTGCAGATACTTGAATCCGCTTCTGTAGATATGATGCAAACAGAGCAAGTAGCGAATCTAGAATATCCAGCGATGATTGGTAATAATATTTTTGGCGCTGGGTTTGGGATTGCTCTTGATGAAAACGATGCAACTATTGTTGATTATTATACGTGGGGTGGGATTTTCAATACTGGTTTCTGGATAGATCCTTCGGATAAATCAGTCGGCGTCATTGCGACGAATGTATTTCCAGGACGATACAATCAAACTATTTCTTTGGAGCAAAAATTCGATGAAGCAAGATTGTCAAATTAAACCTTAGTGAGCTAGGTGGAGTATGAATATAAGATCCCTGCTTCTGTTGATTTCGGTAGTTGGCGCTATTTCTTCCGCAAGCGTTGTCTTGTTTTTTATGAACGAAAAAATTTCTGTTCAAGAAATCGCTAATAATGATTTGCAGACTACTAGTTATCAGGAAACATGGGACCGATTGATAGGCGCGGACGAGTTGCTCCTAGAAAATTTTGGTTTACAAGGGCAGAGCTCATACTTTTGGTCACCTGAAAATCCGAGTCCCTTAAATAGGGGTGACGGGCCGGGCATATATCAATTAGATTTAAGTGGGACAAGTTCAGGCGAAGTACTAAATCCGCTTGTAAAGGCAGTCCTCGATCGAGACGCCAGGGCCGCGAATCGATACTTGCGCCTTTTTTTTGGTGCGCCCATTCAGCGACGAGAAATAAGTTTTTACTCAATAATTTCGGCCAGAAATTTTGAACCACTTATCTGCCAAAAATCGGTGTTCTCCAGAGAGTTCGATCCATGCTCAACTATATTTGAGACGAAGTTTTTAGACATTGGTTCGAGATTCGAACTATTCGGTCAACTTTCTGCTTCCGGAAGCCATTGGACTGGATATATGTCTCAGTCCACGCCCGAACGCGATAATTTTTCATTGGTCCACGCTTTCCCGGTAAGCATAAATGGAAGCCCAGAATTTATCGTAGTTGTTGGGAAGCCACTCGCCGAATCTATCAATAAACTCAGCAGCGAGTTAAATGTTGGCGTAAGTGTCTTAAACTCTAATCGCCAAGAAAGCATCTACAGTGATGAAGATGCTTCCGAGTTAATTTCCGCAAAATCTGACCTTCTTAATGCGTTAAATGAAGATCGATCAATTCAAACTCTAATTGCACCGGAATCCAGTGTTCGACTGTCTTGCAAAATTATTGATTATCTTAAAATTGAGGCTGATAGATGTGGTGCCGCAGGGATAGCATCTGTTTTTTCACTTCTTCCCCTAGGCCAAGGCTCTGTAGAGGGAGCCGACTTTAGTTTAGTTTTGTCGAGAGATATCACCGAAACCACGAGAGTCACAGATGGCATCACCATAAGCGTGTTCGTGTATTCTTTTATAGCGCTTGCGCTCATCCTCGGTGTTATGTTCCTCATTCAGCGTCAAATTTTTGATAGGCTGAGCGGTGCGATTTATGTTTTGAACGAGCTTACGCATGGAAACCTAAGTGCCGAGGCGGAATTCAATAAAAGTATATTCGCGAGCGAAACCGATGAAATAGGACAGCTTGTGGCAGCACTAACGAGCTATCGAGAAAGCTTACGGGATCTAGAAAAAGAGAGAAATAATAGGGCGCAACAAAGATTGGAGAGAGAACTTTTAATCATCGGCAAGATGAAAATCCTAGCAGATCAACTAGAGGGAGAAGCGAAATCGCTGATTCTCAGCGACATTCAAAATATGGAGCACCTTACCGAGTCACGAGCCACAGGTGCTGATGCAGATGAAAATTCTACGAAGCTAATATCTTTAGCGTTTGCGCGAATGTCTGACGAAGTGCTTGCCTTGATAACAGCAAGAACGGAGGAGGTTGAGCAAGCGCGCGACGAGGCTAACGATGCGAATCTAGCAAAAAGCAAATTTTTAGCTAACATGAGTCATGAACTTAGGACTCCGCTCAATGCAATAATCGGTTATTCAGAGCTACTTATGGATGAGGCGGAAGACTTAGGTGTTCAAACGATGACGGAGGATCTAAAGCGTATTACCGACTCAGGGAGCCATCTGCTTAGCCTGATTAACGACATTTTAGACATTTCGAAAATTGAAGCCGGACGATTGGAGTTATACATATCGGAATTTGATCTGGAGCACACGCTTGAGATGATAAAAGGATTGTCTTCACCACTAGGTGAAAAAAATAATAATCAAATCGTGTTCGACTGTCCAAGTAATCTAGGTACGGTAAACAACGACGAGACGAGGTTACGGCAATGCATAATCAACTTAATCAGTAACGCGTGCAAATTTACCAATAACGGATTAGTAACAATCTCGGTTGGCTCAACCGAGGACGATGAAAGCGGGTTCATCACCTTTACTGTGAAAGACACTGGTATCGGTATGAAGAAAGCCCAATTACAGAAAATATTTGAAGAATTCAGTCAGGCGAGTGAAGACACAACATCTAAATTCGGGGGTACGGGATTGGGTCTGACTATAACTAAAACCCTGATTGAAATGATGGGAGGCAGTGTTGACGTTGCCAGCGAGGAAGGAGTGGGTTCAGCGTTCACGCTTCGAATACCTCGCGATTATGAAGAGTTCAGCCTTGTAAGCGCTGAAGGCCAGGAATTAGATAAGGAAATTATTGAGTCGTCAAGTGATCCACTCATTTTGATTATAGATGATGATAGGAATATACACGAGATAATAAAACGAAAGTTGGCAGGGGAAAAATTTCGAATTATTTCTGCGTATAACGGATTTGAGGGGATTCAAAAAACTAAATTAAACATTCCAGATCTAATTTTAGTAGATATATTAATGCCTGGGAAAGATGGTTGGCACACTATTTCTGAAATTAATAGTATTGATGGTCTGAGCAATATACCGATGGTAGTTATCAGCACGTTAGATGATATCCAAACCGCAAAGTCTTTTGGTGCGAAAGCCTTCGTTCAAAAACCGATTGATAGAGGAGTTTTGCTCTCTCATATAAAGAATATTTTTGAAAATGATTTGGGTTCAAAAAATGCCTTAGTTATTGACGACGATCCTGTTGCTAGAGATCTTGCAATAAGAATGCTTACTAGTATTGGGTTTGAAGTTGAATTTTGCACTAATGGGAAAGAAGGGATTGAACGAGTTCAGAATGGGTTTGATTTAGTGTTGCTTGATTTGCAAATGCCTGTAATGGATGGATTCGAATTCCTCGATAGGCTTGATTCAGCGGGCCATCAAATTACCAAAGAGCCACAAATCATCGTGTATTCCTCTCTTCTACTAGATGAGGTTGTTAAGAAAAAGTTAGAGGCTAGATGCGCCGGTATACTTGATAAAAATGGCATTAATGCACAGGCTGATTTGGAAGAGACGATAAGAGCTTTGATTGGTCATAAAGATGATGATTAATAAACTTCGCTATCTTGTTTTTTTAACACTCACAACGAGCTCTTATTTTCCCTATCTTCTCCTTTTGTTCCTAATGTGCCTAGTTATAGGCTTTGGAATGTTGTCCTACTACTCAGGGTTATTTTCTGCCGAGGCTCTGAGGGCTGAAGGAATTGATAATCTCTTGGGCGGAGGGTTTATAGATGCGTTTTGGTGGTCACTTAAGCACGTATTAGACCCTGGCGCTTTGTCGGAAAATTATGGAGCTCCCCCCGGAGTCATTATCTTCGCACTTTTGAATTCAATAATGGGTCTTGCTTTGACGGGAGGACTTATAGGATTAATAGTAAACTCCTTGCAAGCTTCTCTTGAGTCCGCTAAACAAGGTATATCTCATATTGATGAGGAAGGGCATCTAATTATTTTGGGGTGGAATAGGAAAGGACCTTCATTAATCAAACAGTTTTTTTCATTAAACACACCTCAACGTGTTGTTATTCTTTCCGGCAGTTCTCCTCAAGAGGTAAAAACCATTCTCAAATCTGAAGGAGTCGTACGTAGGAGTAAGAATATTTTGGTCTTGACCGGGAGCACTACCTCTACCGCTGTACTAGACCGAATAGGGGTTTCCAAAGCAGCACATATTATAATTCTCGCAGAGGGCCAGGGGTCAAAGGACTCATATAGTGATGTCAATACGATTAATTCACTCATGATCATCGAGTCAAGGTTAACAGCGCGCCGACGGTCAAACGTTGTTGCTGAAATAGTCGAAGCTGAGCGATTGGGCATCGCGAGTTTGGCGTCTTCTTCCTCATATCCTTTAGTGTGCACTAGTTTGCTAATGAGTAAAACGATGGTTCAGTGCGCGAGAAACCCGGGATATGCACGAGTGTACAGCGAATTATTTTCATCAAATGAGCATTGTTTCGAATTGTTCCCATGTGCGAAATTAGAGGGCACGTTATTCTCAGATGCTTGCTTTATGATCAATAATGCCACAGTCGTTGGAATTAGCTGGGTGAAACTCTTAGATGATGGATCCTCTAAGCGAGTGACTGTACTTAATCCAGAGCCTGATTATGATTTGGCTGCCGATGATGAGCTAGTTGTCATAAATCAGCGCGGCTCACCAATATCAGTTGGCCCTGAGATTCCAATAGGGTATCAGAACAATACGCGACAGCTTTCGTATAGGCCACAAATCAGCAATGTACTTGTCTTTTCAAGTAACCCAAATCTTCCTGCTATTATTAATGAGTTGGCATTGAACACATCATCGAAATTGACCGTTACAGTCGCATCCAAGAATGCAAGCGAAATCGTATCTATGTTGAATGAAACTCTGTCCATGACCGAAAATACGAGGCAGTCTCTGGCTGAATCAGTAACCATTACGCCATTGGAATTTGACCTGAATCGTCGGTGGACCCTTGAGCATGTTGAGTTGAATACATACGACTCAATATTTGTTTTGGCAGATGAATCGAAAACTGGAGTAGACGCAGACAGTAGCACCGCTATGATTATGCTGATTCTAGAGGATGTTGCGAGAAATGGGGGTGGGCTTCCGCCTGTTGTGGTTGAGTTGCTAGATTCTAAAATAAAAGACGTTTTGAAATACTCAACAATCATCGATTCAGTTATCAGCACGGAATTTGTAAGCGCAATTCTCCTGCAGGTCGCCCAAAATCCGTTTTTAGAATCAATTTATAGTGAACTAATAAATGCTGGTGGCATTGAAATGGGCTTTAGGAAGGTTGAAGATTATATTCCAATTGGGAGTAGCAAAAATTACTCCGACTTCCTGAGTCGTGCATTTGAGGTAAACGAATTAATTATTGGATATCAGGTAGGTGATGGTCCCAATGCTGAAATATGTCTAAACCCTTTAAAAAGTTCGTTTCCAAGTTTAAAACCTCAAGATAAACTCATTGTTCTTGCACAGCAGTTATATATCTAACTTTGATTGGGATATATTGATGAAAAAGATTTTAATAGTCGAAGACAACGAGATGAACCGCGATATGCTTTCGCGAAGACTTTTACGCAAAGGTTATGAGGTGAAAATTGCTGTCGATGGTGCGGAGGGGCTTCTTTTTATGCAGGAATATCAACCTGACGTGGTCCTTATGGATATGGGGTTGCCTGTCAAAGACGGGTGGACAGCGACTGCTGAAGCCAAAGCCGATCCTAAGCTCCGATCTATTCCGATTATAGCCCTCACTGCCCACGCACTGGAGGCAGATAAAGTGCGTGCACTTGAAGCCGGCGCGGATGATTTCGATACTAAACCTGTAAATTTGGCGAGTTTGCTTGAAAAAATCGAGGCTTTTTGATGGGGTAAGCTCAGTATCATAAGCTACTACGAGGCGACTACTGGCCACACGTACTGATCTATTCCTTATTTATAGATACCCATTTTGCCTTTACGACCTGGGAAAGGCAGAGTACATAGTTATCATGTTTTGGTAATTTCTAAGGTTTAAACTTCGTAAAAATGCTCATATCTCCAGAAAATCCTGTTGCAACCTATAATTCCACACAGCTTTCTAACATTGAAAATGTATCAATAAGGCTTTCGTCAGATGCCGTAAAGGGACTTGGTTTATCGGAAGGTCAGGTTGTGCCAGGCACTGTATCCGAAGACGGCAAATCAATTACCCTCAGCACTGAAACCGGCCCGGCCAATATACTGGGTAGTTTCGAACGAGTCTCAGGGGAGGATGTGAATGTCAGGGTTGGGTCAGCAGAGATTCTTGACGACACAGAGCCAGAGCAAACAGGTCAAATTCAAGGGCAAAGGCCTACTAGGCAGTCTCAGCTGGACAAGGTTTTCGAGGGGGCATCTCAAAGGATAGACAAAAGTCTCGAAGTTGAAAAACTTTTATCAAATTTAAAGACAGCAGTGGAAAATGGAGAGTCATCAGTCTTCGGTGAGATCGAATTTTTTGAAGGTTTGCCTTCCGCCGCAGTTAACTTTCAGAGGGAAGGGGCAGGCACCCCCAGCTCTATCCTTGAAGCTCCAGAAGCTCGGGTAACTGAGCAAGCCGAGATGGGAGAGTCTGCAATAGACCTCCAGGATGGGGAGATTAACAGCGGGGCGGAAGATTGGCAGGGCTTTAATCAATTGGTAGGCAGCGATGAGGACTGGGTGGTTGAAGTCGATGCTGAGATAGGAAACCAAGACCACGTTTGGATACAAGGACGGGTTAGCAATAATCAAGGGCGCTTTAACCTTTGGTTTGACAACCCAGGCACCGCAGCTTACGCAAGACAAAATATTAATGAGGTTGCTCATAAAATCGAAAAGTTCGGCATATTAGTAGAACATTTAGGGATTTCCCCATTCCCAAGGGATAAAGCGGAAGATCCTCCCAAAAGCACATTTATGGTAGACGTATGAGGCTCAACCCAATTGGCTATGATTTGTTGGACGACCTAAGGCGTAGTAATAGGTACTGACAAGTTAACTCCGAATCTGCCAGTGCACCGTCCATGACTCAAACAAAAATATACCAGCGCCACAGATTCCCGCCCGAAATCCTCCAATATGCAGCTTGGCTCTATCTCAGATTTAGGTACTGACAAGTTAACTCCCAATCTGCCAGTATTCAGCCAATGACACAATCAAAAATGTACCAGCGCCATCGATTCCCGCCTGAAATTATCCAATATGCCGTTTGGCTCTATCACCGTTTTAACCTGAGCCATCGTGATATCGAAGATTTACTTGCTGAACGTGGTGTTTCAGTGAGCTATGAAGCAATACGCCTATGGTGCAATAAGTTCGGGTCGAAGTACGCACAACGATTAAGACGGAGGCATCAAGGATATGGCGATACCTTCTTCATTGATGAAGTGTTCGTGAAGATCCAGGGTAAGCAGCATTACTTGTGGAGAGCGGTTGATCAAGACGGTGAAGTAGTAGACGTATTTCTACAGAAGAGACGAGATGGAAAGGCCGCAAAACGCTTCTTTAAACGGCTATTGCGGACACATAAAGGCGAGCCACGTAAGATAGTCACGGACAAATTGAGAAGCTATAACGTAGCTCATCGCGAACTTATTCCAGGCACGATTCACGATACATCGCAGTATGCGAATAATCGAGCTGAGCTATCGCACGAACCGACACGGGTCAGAGAGCGGGGCATACGGAAGTTTAAATCGATGGAGCAAGCTCAGAGGTTTTTGGGTGCTCATGCAGCCGTATACAACTTGTTCAACCTTGGACGGCATTTGGTGTCAGCGGAGAACTATCGTTTCTTTAGGCAGCGTGCCTTTGCGTCTTGGGAAAAGGCGGTGGGGATATAGAGGCTGATAGGCAGAAGATTTTGAGGTCTTGGACAGTTAACTTGTCAGTACCCACTAAGTGTATCCCTTATTTTCAGCACCATGGCAACGTAACCTTTTCTAATCTTCTATTCTAATAAAATGCAAGTTCATTTAACTTGCCCTATGCCCGCAGGGTAAAGATCGTCTCTTTTTAGCATTTCGTAAAACTCGAACCGGAGGACAGAAGCTTCTTCAGCAGTATCCTCGGATACCACATTGGTATTGGGTTTTATCTCTTCTCTGGATGATGCTTTAAACCCGGCAAACACAACTATGGCGCCTAGCAAAATCCCGAATAGCACGCTAGCCGCATCAAGCTTCCACTCGCCCACAGGCTGCGCCAATTCTCGGTCTACAACGGATGTGTTCTTGGCAAAATCCCGCATGATCTGATATCTAATATTTCCGATTTAGTCGCGCAGAATAATATGTATACACGCCATATGGAACCATTCTGAACCAAGGGGAGTATCACCGGAGGTGGGTGCTGCTAGATGACGGTTTGTTTTTTATGGGGGTGGGGTCGTTCGAGGGGTTAGATGATCTATGGTAAAATTATGCTTACATCCATAGTTACATCGTAAATGATTCGTTGGATGAGGTGCGGAGTAGCAGCACGTAACTTATTGATTTAATTGGTGGGCCCACCTGGATTCGAACCAGGGACCGACGGATTATGAGTCCGGCGCTCTAACCAGCTGAGCTATAGGCCCTTTTGTCTTCGTGATATCGCCGTATACTTCG
>Ga0181597_10005579_pt1 | contig 12025 bp, 10 predicted proteins | sample 041ome_5_FD_148647 | JGI IMG/M metagenome (GOLD analysis project Ga0181597, IMG submission 148647) | Coastal salt marsh microbial communities from the Groves Creek Marsh, Skidaway Island, Georgia - 041403US metaG (spades assembly) | ecosystem: Environmental > Aquatic > Marine > Intertidal zone... | reverse complement strand
TATATTTGTAAAAGATAAAAGAAATTGAAATGCATAATGTAACAATTAAAACAACGGACCAAACGTATATGCCATGATTTTGACCATTTTGGCTTTGCATTAAAAGCGCTTCTGCAAGTGTATTAAACTCAATATCAAACATAGTTATTTACCCAAGACTTACTTTTTTCTCTCTTTAGAATTTGAAGTTTAGATGAAAGTATTACAAGGCAAGTTACCAGCCCAGTAAAACCAATTATTGATCCAAATAAAGGGTAAAGCATGACTAAATCAATTGCTGGTTTTTCAGTTATTGTTATTGATGCTGGTTGATGCAAGGTACTCCACCACTCAACCGACATTTTTATTATTGGTATATTCACTGAGCCAACCAAGACAAGAATTGATAGAAACTTATCTGCTTTTTCATTGTTATTAAAAGAATCATGAAGAGAAATAAGACCTAAATACATAATAAATAATATTAAGGTTGATACAATTCTAGCATCCCAAACCCACCAAGTGCCCCATGTTGGTATACCCCAAATAGAGCCTGATATAAGAGCTATAAATGTTGTCATAGCACCAATTGGTGCTATAGATCTTACAAGATAAACAGATAGCTTTACTTTCCATATAAGATAAATGGCGCTAGCAATTGCCATTGCTATATATAATGATTGAGAAATAAATGATGCAGGAACATGAAGATAAATTATTCTGTAAGAATTACCTTGAACAAAATCTTCAGGTGTTAAAAATAATCCCCAAATAACTGAAAAAAGATATATTGCAAATGATAAATAAAAAATATAAGGATAAGCTCTGTTTACTTGAAACATATATGTTTTTGGCGAAGCAAATTGATGTATAAACTTTTTTATCACAATAAATAGATTCTCAATGATAAATAATTATTCTAAGTGCGCTCTAATAATGTATGAGGTTATCATTGGAATTATGACTATTATAATCGATAAGATACCTAAAAGCAGAAACAAAAAGCCTGAATAATTTAAATCAAAATTAATTGCAATCACCACTTTACCTAAAATAATTAATAAAGGTAAAAGTAAAGGTAATGTTACCAAGATACCAAGTATCGAACCTTTCGTTAAACTTAAAGCATTTCCAAAACTAAAAACATTCATAAATATATAAGTTGAAATTAATAGAACTGGAAAAATTTGAAAACCAAAAAAAGGTTGATTTATTATACCGACACAAAAAATACTACCTAAAGCAGATATCGGGAGCCCAATTACCAACCAATAAATAAAAATTTTTGAGCCTATGACAAATGAAAGATTATTTTGAGAAATTGCATATTGTTCTAATGAGCCATCATTAAAATCTTCTAAAAAAATATCCTCTGTAGCCAGCATCATCACAAGCAATGTGGCAATCCACAAAATTGAAAAGAAAGATTGACCTAACTCAATATCAGATAGCTCAACTGTTAAAGGATAAGCAATCATTATCAACATAAAAACTAAAATCGGGCCAAGCCAACCTCTGGATTTTTTTAATAATTTTAGAAATTCAAATTTAATTATATCCATAAGCTAAATTCTTAAACTATCTGAAACAATTTCAAGTGATATATGTGATGAGAATAGAACGACTTTTCCATTAAGCAATTCTTGATTAAGAAATTCTACTAATATTTTTTGTGTCTTCATATCAAGCCCAACGCATGGTTCATCAAGAATCAAAATATCTGAATTATTAAGGAACAGTCTCAATAACGCAATTTTTTTTTGTTGACCAAATGATAGGTTAGCGATGTTTATATCAAGAGACTTGTCTAGATCAAAAATTGATAAATATTTTTGAATGTCTTTTTGATTACCTACATTCATTAACGCTAAGTTATCTTCAATGCTTAAATATTGTTTTAAAGCATTCTTATGACCAATAAAGCATATTTTTTTATTCGTGTTGGTTATTAAATCTCCTTTTGAAGGTTTTGTTAGCCCGCAGACTATTTTTAGAAGTGTTGTTTTTCCAGAACCATTTTCACCCTGAATATGAAGTGCTTTTCCTTTAAAAAGGTCAAAAGTAATGCCTTGAAATAACTTTTTATCATTAATTTTGTAGCTCAAATTATGTGCTCTAATTATTGGTTGCATGATCTAATCAAGTTGAAGGTTTTTTGTTCTTATTATAAGTGCTGGCAAGGGTTTTTGTGGATCAATTCTAGAATATAGTCTTTTTGATATTTCTGAGAAGATGTTTGGTTCTATAGAACCAAAACCTCCGACTGAAAAATATAATCTTTTTGAGAAATAAATACCCTGCTCTAAGTTTGGAGTACTTCTTATTAATGTATTAACCTTTTTAATATTTTGGACTAAGTTTTTTCTTTTAGAGTTGTATTGAAACCATCCCCAAGAGGACAAACCAATTAAAGCTATCTTTTTAAGCTGTTCTTTAGCAAAATTATTTGGGTAACATGAAGGCGGCAGTAGAACTATCAATTCCCCTTGCGAAGAAGTAATTAATTCATCTAATTTTTTTAGAATATTTTTTTTTGTATCGAAACTTAAACAAAAGTACTCTTCAAATTTATTATTGCCAGGAAGTTTAACTCCTTGAAGTCTAGATTTTGAGCCAAGAACTATATAAGTAACTAATTCTTGGCTCAAGATAAAATTATATCTTTGCTAGAGCCTGATCGATATCAGCGATAATATCATCGACATGCTCCAGACCAATTGAAAGTCTTACGTAGCCTGGTGTTACACCAGCTGATAGTAATTCTTCTTCATTTAACTGACTATGAGTTGTACTAGCAGGATGAATTGCTAAACTTCTTGAGTCACCAATATTGGCAACATGGTAGACCATTTCAAGAGCATCAATAAACTTTTTACCAGCTTCAACTCCGCCTTTGATTTCAAAACCCATAAGTGCACCATTACCTTTTGAAAGATATTTATCTGCTCTTTCTTTAGCATATCCATCCATTTGTGATGGATATGCAACTCTTTCAACAGAGTCATGGCTTGTTAAGTATTCTGAAACTTTTTGTGCATTGCTTGAGTGCTCGCGCATTCTAAGAGCTAGTGTTTCTAAGCCCTGAATAAACATAAAAGCATTAAATGGACTCATAGCAGCTCCCATATCTCTTAATATGGTTGTTCTAGCCTTTAAAATATAAGCAATTGGTCCTAATGGTTTTACTGCTTCAGTCCATACAGCTCCAGCATAAGAAGGATCAGGATTGTTTAATGCAGGTTGCCTTTCAGGAAAAGCTTCCCAATCAAAATTACCGCTATCAACTATAATTCCACCAATAGAGGTACCATGACCACCAATAAATTTAGTTGTTGAGTGAATTACAACTGCAGCACCATGATCAAAAGGCTTACAAATCACTGGAGCAGCTGTATTATCAACAATTAATGGAATTCCCAGAGGTCTTCCAAGCTCAGCAACTTCAGATATTGGAAATACTTCAAAGCTTGGATTAGGTAAAACCTCTCCATAATAAGCTCTTGTTTTATCATCTGTCGCATCTGCAAAATTTTGTGGATTAGATGGATCTACAAATCTAACTTCAATGCCCATATCAGAAAAGACATTTTTAAATTGGTTGTAAGTACCTCCATATAAATGCGATGAAGCAACAATATTATCTCCATTTTTAGCTATGTTCTGAATGGCATATGCAGAGGCTGCTTGACCAGATGCTACTGCCAAAGCACCAACTCCACCCTCTAAAGCGGCTATTCTATCTTCTAAAACAGCACATGTTGGATTCATGATTCTTGAATAAATGTTCCCAAGTTCAGATAAAGCAAATAAATTTGCGGCATGATCAGTATTATCAAACTGATAACTAGTAGTTTGATGAATTGGAACAGCTACTGAATTAGTATTGTCGTCTTTTCTCCACCCAGCATGGAGACCTATTGTTTCTGGATTTGTGTATGTTTTACTCATAATGTTTCCCTAATAAAAATAAAAATTAAAACATCAACTGAGAGAAGATAAAAAAATTAAAATCTCTTTAGCCTATTTAAAAACGCCGGCAAGCTGATATCAAAAAGCGCTATGCAATTATATTTTATAAATAAATATAACAACAGACTTAATTAGTATTTACTAGCATGTTTATCTTAATTAATTATAATTAGGTATAAAATACAAAGAATAATATGGCAAAAAAATATAATAATTTTAGAGTTGGCGGATCTCCTCATAATGTAAATGAAGATTATGCTGTTTGGACAAATGACCTGCTTGAGAGGGTCATTGCAAGCAAAACTGTAATCCAGCCAGGCAAATCAACTCAAGGGCACAAACTAATTGATTCTGATGTTGTCTATGTAATCACAAACGGAAGAGGATCAATGGAAATTGTTGAATACATGAATTCTGACGAAGGTCATGGAGCTGATCCTTCATACGGTGTTGAACATAAGGATTCATATGATCTTACCGCTGGTGATGTTGTTCTAGTTCAATCAGGCGATTACTGTAAAGTTATTAATCTCTCTGAACATGATCAACTTACCTACTTGAGAATATTCGATCGTGGTGGTTGGAGAAAATAGACTTTAATTTAGCCTTATCTTTGCAACCATAGGAAAATGATCTGATACTCCCTTTTTTGTTGAAGAATCAAATCTATATGGCTTATTTGTATCTCCATATAAATTAAATTCATTTTTAAATACATCTATTGATCTCTTTTCAAATTCAATTTCTCGGCCTTTGGTAACAAGAATTGTATCCAAAAAATCCCATGATTTTTTAGGTTGATAATAATAAGTGCCTTTACAACCTTTACAGCCAGTATAATGGGCAACTGTCCATTTATTCATTTGATTTGCATAGACCTGATAACGTTTATCATCAATATTGGTTAAGTTGAAATCTCCTAAAGCAATTGATGGATAATCATGTTGATTTATTAATATGTTTAATGTGTCAAAGGACTCTATTCTCATTTCTGTAGGTAAATAATTTGAAGGAAAATGAACATTGTAAAGTTTAATTATTTGGTTATTGATATTTAAACTTACTTCAAAAATAGGCCTTGTATCTTTTTTAGAAAACTTGGATGAAAACTTTACATAATGTAATTTAGGATCAAATAAAGAATATTTTGAGATATAGGCCGTGTCTATGCCTCGCCTATCACTGCTTTCAAGTAACTTAAAATCAATATAACCAAATGGTTCTAATAAATTAAATAATTGTTGTAAAGTCTTTATATTTTCGACTTCTTGTAAAGCTAAAATATCAGCTCCACCATTTTGATAAGAAGTTATTAAAGAGACTAAATTTTTTAATTTAGCATCTTGGGTTTCCTGATCCCAATCTAAATACAGACATTCGTTTCTCCATAATTTAACCTTTATACTATTGCATGATTTTTTATGTTCAGGATTTTGTTTTTTTTCAAAGGGCAGATAAGCCTTATCATCTTTACCAATATCATCATATGTATCAAAAAGGTTCTGGGTATTTAGTGTCATTACGCTAAATGAGTTAGCGGTAATATTATTAGAAATGCATAAAATTATTAAAAATAATTTTAAATAACTTTTCATTTATAAATCATTTATATGAAGTCTAATGTCAAAAGGTAAATCTTCTGTTAATTGATTATTATTTTTATATTCGAGCATACTATTGAGTCTAGCTTCACTAAATTCAGTTACTTTTCGAGTATTTAAATTTACGTGCGCCAGAACAGTTTCAAATATTGCAGATAACTCCATTTGCTCATTAAGTAAAACACCAACAAAATGAAGTAATTTTTTATTTACTTTATAAAGATAGAATGATGGATATATATTATCGTTCAATTTAAATTCTCTAAGATACCTAATACTATCTTCTAAAGTAAAAGTTGAGAACCCACTAGCTAGATAATCATTATCAAAGCCTAAATTTTCTATATACATTTTAGTATAAACATCATCGAATAATTGATAGTAATATTTAACGTTCATATGACCGTTGTGATCACACATTTGTTGCGAAACTATAATTGGATTAGTTGAGTATGGCAGGTTTTTCATGTTTTCATTTTACAAAAAAAAGCCCAGTAAAACTGGGCTTTTTATCAATTTTTATTTACTTAAAAATTATATGTGAAAGTTACCCCAGCTGTTCTTGGCTGAGTAAAGTAAACATTCACAGGGCCACCAACTAGCTCAGATGTAGTTCTAGCAGATGCTAATTGTCTATTGTCATCTAAGTTTTTAACATAGAAGCCAACATTATAATCACCACTAGCAGGCGTCCAATTTCCATATATATCAATATACTCTGCTTCAGGAACATAAGTATTCATTGATTCAAAAAGGTCACCGTTTGAATCACCTTTGTGAGTATATGTTAATTTAAGGTCTAAGGTACCATCCATTACTGCCATTGAGTGATTTAATGCCATATTCCAATCAAGCTCTGAAGTAAATGGAGTTCTTTTACCTTCTAAATCAACTTCATACTCTGAAGCTAACCATGGCATTGGTATCCCAACGGTATTAAGGAATCTTGTTTCAGTAAGCTTATATCCTTGGAATGTTGCAATAAAACCAGCATCAGTGTTTGCAAATAAGGCAAACGGCAATAATGAACCAGCATCAGGGTTAGCTGTAAGGACAGCAAGATATCCTGCACCAGTTCCACCTAATTGTGGTAAACATGCAATAGCCGCTTCGCCAGTAAGAGAACATGCACCATCAACAATTGCAGCTGGATTATAGTATGGATTGTCTACTTTAATATCGTCAACAGAAATAGTTCCTGCTACTACAGCCGCATCCAAAGCAACAGCAAGCCTCGCTACATCTGCTTCATCAACTAGATGATAGACATCTAAAAGTTGACTCGCACCATTTGGATTTAGTGGATTAAATAGTTTCTCCCCTGCGCCGATTGTTGAATCCAATGCTAAGAAATTGAAATCAATTGAAGTATCAGCTGATAAAAATAACTTCATCTGACCTTCAAGACCAGTATGTGTATAGTCAATACTATTTGTTATAGCTGCAGAACCAACCACTTGTGAGTAATGAGCATCTTTAAAGTCATAATTAAAAGCAGTTAAATTCATTAGCAATGCACCGTCCATCAATATTGATCTAAGACCAAGCTCAAATGCATCAACAGTCTCTGGATTATAAAGAGATGGGTTACCGTATTGATCCGGTGTTGCACCACCTGGTTTGTTACCAGTTGCTATACTTCCATAAACCATAACGTCATCACTTAAGTTATGCTGAATCGCAAGTTTATATGTTGTATTAGTGTCTTTACCCTCTGTATAAAAAGCAGCTCTAGTTGCTTCCTCAGTGCCGCCTAATCTGTATAAATCATAAGTTGGAGAATAAACATAATCATCGTTACCGATATCACCCAACATATTAAAGGCAAAGTCTTCATAACTATCTTCGTTATATCTAAAACCTACAGTAACTTTAGTATCATCACTTAGGTCATAGAAGAAGTTACCGTATACAGATAATGTTTCCTGCACTACAGGGTTATCTTGAACTAAACCACCATGCTCTAGCGGTAATGTTCTTTTAAATGTATTTGGATACGCTGATTCTACTACATCTAAATAAGTTATGAAATCTAAGCCAGCTAATGTTGGTAGACATGCTATAGCATCATCACCAGTTAAAACACATGCACCATTAACAATTGCAGCTTCATTATAGTATGGATTAGCAACCACTTCGCCTGTATTAGGATCTTCAACATCAAAGGTTGCTTCAAAACCACTTGAACCCCAAGCTAAGAATTCATTAAAAAATGCTGCTCCCCCGTATCCTTGACCTTGAAGATGACCAAGAGTACTGTCTTCGCCAAAGTATTGGGAAACTGGATGTAAATCAAAGCTTCTCATAACATTATATGCTGCAGTATGAGTATAGAACTTATTATGTCCATCTGACTCCCAAGCGAAAGCACCTAAAACAAAGTTAAAAGGTCCGTCTAAATCAGAAACTAAGTTAACATCAATTTGATCAACCGTTGATGGAGCTTCTGAACACTCATATGATCCATCACCAGTCCAAAGATGAGGTGCATCCAAACAAGGTAAATCAAGCATCAATGTGAACTGATCACTATCATTATCATAGACCGGCAATTCTCCTGCAGCAACAGCTGCACCGTATGCTGCCATTATTTCTGCTTCAGTGGGTGCAGCTTCTCCAGCTGTAAGAGCAGCTGTTGTAAGTTGAACTCCATAAGCACCAATTACTCCAAGGTTTTTAATACCTTGCATAACACCAGAAGTTAAACCTTCAGAAGCCACAGAACCATCAACATCACCAGTTCTTACATAGTTTCTTTCAGCTGTTGAAGCATTAATTTTTAATTCGTAATTATCGAATTGTTTAACTAATGTGAGTTGACTGAATTCGAAGTCTTGCTTCGTATGCGGATCAAAGTCTCTATTGATGTGATCGATAGTTGGCGGAGCAACTGTATTTTTATATGGATCATTACCGTTATTCGTTTGCGCAATGAAACCAAATAGTCCGTCAATCGATCCAGTAGCTGTAGATGGAACGTTTAGGCCACCTTTTTCCCATGGCAAACATCCATAGAAGACATTTCTAGCACAATAGTTAGCATTAAAGTGTGATCTTTTGTCATCAGCAGCATGGCTTTGATGCATTAGGGTTAATTCAGTAGTATCGTTAATTTCGTAATTAAGGGTAATTCTGTAATCACTAGTATCTCTATTATCGACATAATTACCTGTATGCATGTTTAGAATTTGGCCGTCTTTCTCATAAGCTTGCGCAGCTATACGCATTGCTAATTTTTCAGACAGATCAAAGTTTTGGGCATAACCAACTCTTTGCTGACCGTCTTGACCAAACTCAAATCTCATTGAACCATCAAAGTTATGCTCAGCAGGTGTTGTAATAGCATTGATAACACCACCAGTAGCATTTCTACCAAATAATGTACCTTGTGGACCAGCTAATATATCAATTTGTGATACATCAAAAAAACCAATAGTAGTAAAAACAGACTGATTAATTTGCATACCATTGATATGAGCTTGAACCGCTGCAGTAGAGTTTGCACCAACAGTAGTACTGATCATACCTCTAATGCCCATGTTAGTACCAGAACCAACACCAGGTGATTGAATAATTCCTGGAATTAACTCAACCATATCCTCTGTTTCAGTAATTTGTGCTTCAACTAGATCATCTGATGTTAAAGCTTGAACTGAAAGAGCTAGGTCTTGAATTGATGCAGCTTTTTTGGTTGAAGTAACAACTACTTCTTCTATTTCTTGTGCAACAAGATTAAATGCGGATAAAGAAACTATTAAAGGTAATAATAGTAATGACTTATTTATACGAAAAAACATACGTAAACCCCCCTTAGGTTTTGAATATATATGCTTAGATTAAGGCAATTAAACAATAAATACAAATATTTTGAATGATTTATTTTGGAACAAAATCATCGCCTGATGGACCCCAGGGATTGCATTTTAAAATTCTTTTGATGCTTAAATAAAAAGCATAAAAAAAATTATGTCTTTGAAAGGCTTCGATTGCATAACTTGAGCAAGTCGGATTAAACCTGCATGAACTTCCAATTACAGGAGATATAAATCTTTGATAAAGTTTTATAAAAAAAATAAATAATGAATTCACTTATTTGTGTGCTTCTTTGGCTATCTCACTTAAATAATCTTTAAGTGGATATGAGTATTTTTCCCTACTACCAAGCTTTCGAATAGTTACAGTATTTGATTCAGCTTCTTGTTTACCAAGTATTACGATATTTGGTACCTTTTTATTACTATGTTCCCTAATCTTATAACTAATCTTCTCATTTCTAATATCTATCTTTGTTCTGATACCTAGATCCAATAGCTTCTTATTAATGTCTTGAGCATAACTATTAACATCAGACGTTATTGAACATACCACTGCTTGATTGGGAGCTAGCCACAATGGAAGTTTGCCTGCATAGTTTTCTATTAAAACGCCAATAAATCTTTCAAAAGAACCAAGCACTGCTCTATGAATTAAAACTGGTCTGTGTTTTGCTCCATCATCAGCTACAAATTCAGCATCAAGCCTTTCAGGTAAGTTAAAATCAACCTGGAAAGTTCCACATTGCCACTCTCTTCCAATGGCATCGGTTAAAACAAAATCTAATTTAGGACCATAAAAAGCACCATCACCTTCTTGTACTTCATAAGGAATATCTAATTTTTTTATAGCATTTTCAAGAGCTTGCTCCGCCTTATCCCATGTTTCATCAGATCCTACTCTTGTCTCTGGTCTTGTTGAAAGTTTTATATCAAATGATTCGAAGCCTAAATCATGGTATACATCAGATAAAAGCTCGATAAATAATTTTGTTTCTGATTCTATTTGCTCTTCAGTACAAAAAATATGGCCATCATCTTGTGTAAAACCTCTAACTCTCATTAAGCCATGCATAGTTCCTGATGCTTCATATCGGTGACAAGAGCCAAATTCAGCATATCTTATGGGTAGATCTCTGTATGATTTTAGTCCTTGATTATAAACTTGGACATGACATGGACAATTCATTGGCTTTAAAGCATTAGTCCTTTTTTCATTTGCATGTTCTTCATCTATTTCAGTTATAAACATATTTTCTCTGTATTTATCCCAATGGCCTGATGCCTCCCATAACTTTCTGTCAACTACTTGAGGAGTATTAATCTCTTTATAGTCATATTGCTCAAGTTTAGTTCTAATAAAATCCTGCAAAATTCTATAAATTGTCCAACCATCTGGATGCCAAAAAACCATTCCAGGAGCTTCTTCTTGAAAATGAAATAGATTCATTTCCTTTCCAATTTTTCTATGATCTCTTTTTTCAGCCTCTGCAATGGAATCAAGATATGCTTTTAAATCCTTTTCGTTTTTCCATGCAGTTCCATAGATTCTAGTCAACATTCTGTTTTTTGAATCTCCTTTCCAGTATGCACCAGCAAGTTTAGTTAGTTTAAAAGCACCAATATGTTTTAAAGATGGTAGATGCGGTCCTCTACACAGGTCTACAAATACATCATCATCTTGAAAATAAAGTTGGAAATTATCTTCCTGATCTGACTCTTCAATAATGGATTGCTTATATGATTCACCAACAGTCTTAAAAACTTTCAATGCATCATTCTTAGAATAAAACTTTTTTGTAATCGATGACTTCAAATCAATAATCTTATGCATTTCTTTTTCAATTTTTTCCAGATCATCTGGAGAAATTGGCTTTGAAAATTCAAAATCATAATAAAAACCATCTTTAATTGTTGGTCCTATAGCTAGTTTTGTGTCTGGATAAATATTTTTAACAGCTCTAGCAAGCACTTGTGCTGTGAGAGTATGTCTCATAATTTCAAGACCCTCATCAGAATCAATGGTAATTATTGATACTTCAGAATCTTCATTTATGGGATCAGATAAATCTCTTTGAATACCATTTACAGATACTGCAATAGCAGCTTTAGCTAAACCCGGGCCAATATCATTAGCTAAATCCAGACCATTTGAGCCAGGCTCAAGCTCTCTGATGCTTCCATCTGGTAACGTAATATTCATAAGAGTATTATATAGATAAATACTGTAATCTAAATGAAATTATATATCTCTATGGAACAAGCCATTGAGATTTATATTTACCATCCCAGCTGTGAAAAGCTCTTCTATGCCCAGAACTTTTTAAGTGAAGAAATTCTAATGAATCAAATTTAAAAATTAATACTGCAAAATTCATATATCCGTCTTCAATATTTCCATCTTTAAGATCATATTCATCTGGGTTATCTATTACAAAAGAAGAGCCACTTCTTACCAAATAACATTTTTTGGATCTAGTTGTTGAACCATTCCAAGCACTTCGAGTGATAGAATTATGATAGTGTGGTTCTATTGTGCCTTGAAGCTTTATTTGAACCTTTAATATTGGATCATATCCTAATACAGTAGCTGTATCATTTTTTTTATATTGTTTAATTTTAGGGGCTCTATAATCAGTATGAAATCTCATGAATCTCTCTGTA
>Ga0181597_10005578_pt1 | contig 12026 bp, 10 predicted proteins | sample 041ome_5_FD_148647 | JGI IMG/M metagenome (GOLD analysis project Ga0181597, IMG submission 148647) | Coastal salt marsh microbial communities from the Groves Creek Marsh, Skidaway Island, Georgia - 041403US metaG (spades assembly) | ecosystem: Environmental > Aquatic > Marine > Intertidal zone... | reverse complement strand
AGATTTAGCCCCGGGTTAAACCACAAAGCCGCCCTTTAAGGCGGCTTTGTGGTTTTTGCCGTTCAGTCTCAGCGCTGAGCGACCAGTTCTTCGAGGTGGGCGATGATGTCGTCTGGCTTGAGCACCAGAATGTCGCTTTCGAGGGCGTCGAGAATCACTTCGGCGGTATTGCCGATCAATGCGCCAGACAACCCGGTGCGTGCAACGGTGCCAATCACGGTAACGCCTGCATTGAGCTGACGAGCGATCTGCGGAATCAATGAATCGGCTGGCCCTTCGGCGATATGCAGGTGTTCATCGTTGATGTCGTACTCGGCCTGGAAGGCTTTGCACTGCTCCCGGTAACGCGCTTCGATGGTCTCTTTTAGCTGGAAGGTCGGGTCGGCCGCTGAAAGCATCGGTGTTGGGTGGGCGCTGATGACATGCAGTTCAGCCTTAGCCAACGCCGCGATATCGTAACCATGGCTGACAATACTGGTGTGCAGCGTGCGGTGTTCACCATCGGCATTGCCTACGTCTACGGCCGCCAAGATTACGCTGCCGGCCCAAGGCTTGTCGGTTTTGACCATCAATACGGGCGCCGGGCAGTAACGCAGCAGCTTCCAGTCACCCGGCGTGAGCAGGGCTTTTTTAAGTGGGTTGTCGGGGAAATGTTGCTTGATCACCAGGCCGCAGCCTTCGGCTTGCTGCACGTTGATGATGGTTTGATGCTGGCTATCATCCCAGGCCTGCTGACTGGAGGTGCTGAACCCTTCGCTGTTGAGCAAACTGGTGAGGTCGCTCAGGTAACCGGTATGGTCACTTTTCTTGTCGCATACCAGTAGGTGCAGATGCGATTGCGTGACGCCGGCAATCAGTTTGGCGCGCTTGAGAGCCAGGTCGTCTGTGTGCGTCGGTTCCACCACCACCAGAATGCTGCGAATAGCTTGCATGATCGTCTCCATGTGCAGTCCATTTTTCTAATTATCACTATAGATCGCTGCCGCTCGATCAATGCTGATTGATGTCAATCGAGTGGCTGTTTGCGCGCTCAATCGTATAATGCGCGCCCTCTAGCGTTATCACTCTTGCCGGCTTAGCTGTGTGAATTTATGTATCTGTTAGCTGAAATTGAACCCCTGCAGCACTGTCGTTTTTCTCGGGTCTCGCCTTGCTGCGCAGCAGGCCTGTGGTCATGAACCTGCCTGAAATCCACGAATTTCTCGGTTGCCGGACACCGGATGCCTGGATCACTGCGGCTTTGGCTGATCAGCAGACCCTGCTGATTGACCATAAGAACTGTGAGTTCAAGGCCGCCAGTACGGCGCTGAGCCTGATGGCCAAGTACAGCACTTATGTGGACCTGCTTAACGCCATGTCGCGCCTGGCCCGTGAGGAGTTGGTGCATCACGAGCAGGTACTGCGCATCATGAAGCGGCGCAAAATCGGCCTGCGGCCGGTATCCGCGGCGCGCTATGCCTCGGGCTTGCGCAAAGTGGTGCGTACCCATGAGCCGCACAAACTGGTGGATACCCTGGTGGTCGGTGCGTTTATCGAGGCGCGCAGTTGTGAGCGCTTCGAGGCGCTGGTGCCGCATCTGGATGACGAGCTGGGTAAGTTTTATTTCGGCTTGCTGAAAAGCGAGGCGCGGCATTTTCAGAATTATCTGAAGTTGGCCTACCAATACGGCGATGCTCGAGATGTTGATCAGGCCATCGAGCGGGTGAGGGCGGCGGAGCGTGAACTGATCGAGTCGCCAGACACTGAGTTTCGTTTCCACAGCGGGATTCCGCCACGCTGAAACTTTGGCGCGCCGAGCAGGCGCGCTGCTGTGTAGTTAATCTGGCGGTTTTGCCGGACGCGTCAGGCGGTCAGTCTGCTGCCAGCTCGAACGCGCTTTGCTGCAAGCCTTGCCTGTCGACCAGCAAGGCCCAGCCTTGCTGGTCCCAGTCGCCGAGGACGATGCGCTGCGCCGCCTCGCCGTTGACCTGCAGTTGATGGGTGGCCGGGCGGTGGGTGTGGCCGTGAATCAGCGTGCGTACGCGGTGGGCGGCCATGATGCGCGGCACTTCGTCCGGGGTAACGTCGACAATTTCACTGGCTTTCATGCGGGTTTGCGTGCGGCTTTCATTGCGCAGCTTGCGCGCCAGTTTGTGCCGGGTGCTGAGCGGCAGGTTGCGCAGGATAAACAGGGCGATGGGGTTGCGCAGCCAGCGGCGCAGCTTCATGTAACCAATATCCTGAGTGCACAGGCTGTCGCCATGCATTAGCAGCGTGCGCTCACCGTTAAGCTCAATCACGCACGGGTCTGGAATTAGGCTGCAGCCTGCTTCTTGGCAGAAGGCCTTGCCGATCAGGAAATCACGATTGCCGTGCATCAGATAGATGCGCGTGCCGCGCTCGCTAAGGTTGCGCAGCGCTTGGGCAATCGAGCGTTGAAAAGGGGTAATGGCGTCGTCGCCGATCCATACTTCGAAGAAGTCGCCCAGGATATACAGCGCCTGAGCGTGAGCCGCGCGGGTTTCGAGAAAATGCAGGAAGGCCCGGCTGATAGCCGGGCGCTCCTGTTCAAGATGCAGATCGGAGATCAGTAGAATCACTCAACGATCTCGGCGCGCTCGATGATCACGTCTTCAACGGGCACATCCTGGTGGCCGGATTTGCTAGTGGTGTCCACGGCCTTGATCGCGTTAACCACGTCCATGCCTTCAACCACTTCACCAAACACCGCGTAGCCCCAGCCCTGAACGGTTGGCGCGCTGTGATTGAGGAAGCTGTTGTCACCAACGTTAATAAAGAACTGCGCGGAAGCCGAATGCGGCTCCATGGTACGGGCCATGGCCACGGTGCCGATTTTGTTGGCAACGCCGTTGTTGGCTTCGTTTTTGATCGGTGCGCGAGTGGTTTTCTGCTTCATGCCCGGCTCAAAGCCACCGCCCTGGATCATGAAGTTGCTGATCACACGGTGAAATACCGTGTTGTCGTAATGGCCATCTTTAACGTACTGCTTGAAGTTGGCCACGGTCTCTGGGGCTTTGTCTTCGAACAGCTTGAGGGTGATAACGCCGTGGTTGGTGTGCAGCTTGATCATGGAGGTAATCGCTCTGTCGATAAATCCGTGAGCCGTTTCGTGACCGTGCGTGTGCTGTGTGGCTACATGCAATGGGCATTGAGGCGACTCTTGGGCCTGTCAGGGGATTGACAGCTTCGGCTATGATAAGCGCTTTGTTTTAGCCGGCCTACCCTGCGCCGCGCACCTGCATGATCAAGGACCCCATGAGCAAGCCAGAAGCTGTCGCCGCCGCTAACATTTTTCGCCCCATCGTCCAGGCCGACCTGGATGCCGGCAAACACGCGAAAATCATCACCCGTTTTCCGCCGGAGCCCAATGGCTACCTGCATATCGGCCATGCCAAGTCGATCTGCCTGAACTTTGGCTTGGCCAAGGAGTTTGGTGGCGAGTGCAACCTGCGCTTCGACGACACCAACCCGGCCAAGGAAGATCAGGAATACATCGACGCGATCAAGAGTGATGTGCAGTGGCTAGGTTTTCAGTGGGCCGGCAAGGAACACTATGCCTCCGACTACTTCGACCAACTGCACGATTGGGCGGTTGAGCTGATCAAGGCTGGCAACGCCTACGTCTGTGATTTGTCGCCGGAGCAGGCCCGTGAATACCGCGGCAACCTGACCGAGCCGGGCAAGAACAGCCCGTTTCGTGAGCGCAGCGTTGAGGAAAACCTCGACCTGTTTGCGCGCATGAAAGCCGGTGAGTTCGCCGATGGTGTTCGTGCGCTAAGGGCTAAGATCGACATGGCCTCGCCGAACATGAACCTGCGCGACCCGATTCTTTACCGTATTCGCCACGCTCATCATCACCAGACGGGCGACAAGTGGTGCATCTACCCGAGCTATGACTTCACCCATGGCCAGTCGGACGCCATCGAAGGCGTGACCCATTCGATCTGCACCCTGGAGTTTGAAGATCACCGCCCGCTGTATGAGTGGTTCCTGGCGCAGCTGCCGGTACCGTCGCAGCCGCGTCAGTATGAATTCGCCCGGCTCAACCTGAACTACACCATCACCAGTAAGCGTAAGCTCAAGCAACTGGTTGATGAGAACCACGTCAATGGTTGGGACGACCCGCGCATGTCGACCCTGTCGGGCTTTCGCCGTCGTGGCTACACCCCAGCCTCGATCCGTAATTTCTGCGACATGATCGGCGTCAACCGCGCAGGCGGTGTGGTGGATGTGGGCATGCTCGAATTCGCCATCCGTGACGACCTGGATGCCAATGCGGGCCGCGCCATGTGCGTGCTCAAGCCACTCAAGGTGGTGATCACCAACTACCCGGAAGGCCAGGTCGAGAATCTAGAGCTGGCGCGTCATCCCAAGCAGGACTTGGGCGTGCGTGTACTGCCGTTCAGCCGCGAAATCTATATCGATGCGGGCGACTTTGAAGAAGTCCCGCCGGCGGGTTTTAAGCGTCTGATCCCTGGTGGCGAAGCACGTTTGCGCGGCAGCTACGTGATTCGCGCTGATGAAGCGATCAAGGATGCCGAGGGCAACATCGTCGAACTGCGTTGCAGCTATGACGAAAACACCCTGGGCAAGAACCCCGAGGGCCGCAAGGTCAAGGGCGTGATCCATTGGGTGCCGGCCGCCGAAAGCGTTGAGTGCGAAGTGCGCTTGTATGACCGCCTGTTCCGCTCCGCTAATCCTGAGAAGGACGAAGAGGGCGGCAGCTTCCTCGACAACATCAACCCCGACTCGCTGGTGGTACTCAAGGGCTGTCGCGCTGAGCCGTCGTTGGCCAATGCCGTGCCGGAAGAACGCTTCCAGTTCGAGCGTGAAGGCTACTTCTGCGCTGATATCAAGGACAGCAAGCCAGGCGCGCCGGTATTTAACCGCACCGTAACGCTGCGTGACTCCTGGGCTTGATCAAGGCGAACGCGTTATAGGTCGGGCCAGCGCGCTGGCCCGTTGTTTTTCAAGGAATCCCGATGCTCTCGATCTACAACACGCTGACCAAAAGCAAAGATGTCTTTAAACCGCTGGTGGGTAACCAGGTGCGCATGTACGTGTGCGGCATGACGGTTTACGACTTCTGTCATATCGGTCATGCGCGGGTGATGGTGGCGTTCGATGTGGTGACCCGCTGGCTGCGCCATCGCGGTTATGAAGTCACCTACGTGCGCAATATCACCGACATCGACGACAAAATCATCAAGCGCGCCAATGAAAACGGCGAGCCCTTCGAGGCGCTGGTCGAGCGCATGATCGCTGCCATGCATGAGGATGAAGCGCGCCTGAATGTATTGCGTCCGGATCAGGAGCCGCGTGCCACTGACCATATCGCCGGCATGCACCAGATGATTCAAACACTGATCGACAAAGACTTTGCCTACGCTCCCGGCAATGGCGACGTGTATTACCGCGTCGGCAAGTTTGTTGGCTACGGCAAGCTGTCGCGCAAGAAGATTGAAGACCTGAAAATCGGCGCGCGCATCGAGGTGGATGAAGCCAAGCAGGATCCGCTGGATTTCGTCCTGTGGAAGGGCGTCAAGCCGGGCGAGCCGAGCTGGCAGTCGCCGTGGGGCGCAGGTCGTCCAGGCTGGCACATCGAATGCTCGGTGATGTCGACCTGCTGCCTGGGCGATACCTTCGATATCCATGGCGGTGGCCCGGACCTAGTCTTCCCGCACCACGAAAACGAGATCGCGCAGAGCGAAGCGGCCACTGGCAAGCTTTACGCCAATGCGTGGATGCACGCCGGTGCGGTGCGCGTGGATGGCGAGAAGATGTCCAAGAGCCTGGGTAACTTCTTCACCATTCGCGAAGTGCTGGAGAAGTATCAGCCGGAGGTGGTGCGTTACCTGCTGGTGTCCAGCCACTACCGCAGCCCGATCAACTATTCCGAAGACAGCCTGAAGGAAGCCAAGGGCGCCCTTGAACGCTTTTATAACGCGCTCAAAGGCTTGCCTAAAGTGGCCGCAGCAGGTGGTGAGGCGTTTGTTGAACGGTTTGCGGCGGCAATGGATGATGACTTCAACTCGCCAGAAGCCTGCGCCGTGCTATTTGAGTTGGCGCGCGAGATCAACCGTCTGCGTGAAAGCAATGTGCAAGCAGCGGCTGGTTTAGCCGCGCGTTTGCAGGAGCTGGCTGGGGTGCTCGGTGTGCTGCAGCTTGAGCCAGAGGCGTTTCTGCAAGCAGGTGCTGCTGGCAAGGTTGATGCGGCCGAGGTTGAAGCGTTGATTGCGGCGCGTCTGCAAGCTCGCGCCGAGAAGAACTGGGCGGAATCCGACCGCATCCGTGATCAGATCACCGCCATGGGTGTGGTGCTGGAAGACGGCAAGGGCGGTACGACTTGGCGTTTGGCTGATTAAACGCAGTAATGAATAAAAAACCGCTTTCGAGCGGTTTTTTATTGCCTGTGGAGTATGCGCGCCGCTGTTATTGCAGGCACTCAGGTATTGCCTGAGCGGGCGGTACGCAACCCCAGCGTTGTTAACGCTCGGTTAATCCACTTTCACGCAGCCGCTTGTACAGCGTGTTACGGCTGATCCCCAGGCTGCGCGCCAGGCTGGAAATGTTGCCGCCGCACGCTTGATATTGGCTGGCCAGGTCATCGTCGCCGGTGGCTGCATTGGGCTGTTGTGACGTGTCAGTGGCTGCTTTGGGAGCCGCTTGCAAGTCGGCAAAGAAATCATCTGGCAAATGTTCTGGGCGGATCTGCTGATCCTCTGCCATGGCTAAGGCGATCTGCAGGACGCTGCTCAATTGGCGCAGGTTACCGGGCCAGGGGTGGCGCTCGAATAGGATCAGCACTTCCTGGCTTAGCCCAGCCCATTGCTGCGGCTCGCGGTGATAGTCCCAGATGCGCTTAACCATGGCGGCCTTGTCGGTGCGTTCGCGCAGCGGCGGCAGTTCCAGATTGAGGCCGCTGATGCGGTAGTAGAGGTCCTGGCGAAATAGCCCGCCTTCCACATCCTGGCGCAGTGGGCGGTTGGTGGCGGAGATCAGGCGGATATCCACCGGGTACAGTTCACTGCTGCCCAGCGGCTGTACGCAGCGTTCCTGCAATACCCGCAGCAGGCGGGCCTGCACCCGCAGCGGCATATCGCCGACTTCGTCGAGAAACAGCGTGCCTTTATCGGCCTTGCGGATCAGGCCGATGCTGCCTTTCTGATTGGCCCCGGTAAACGCGCCTTTTTCGTAGCCGAACAGCTCAGATTCGACCAGTTCAGTCGGAATGGCCGCGCAGTTAACCGCGATAAACGCCTGGCTGGCACGCGAGCTGGCGTGGTGCAGGGCTTTGACGAAGACTTCTTTGCCGACGCCGGTTTCACCATGCACCAGAATCGGGATGTTTTTTTCCAGTAGGCGCTCGGCCTGGCGTACGGCTTTATCAACACGCGGATCACCCAAATTGAGCGAGGCCAGGGTGAACGGGTTGCTGTTGGCGCTGGCGGACGGCGGCTGGGTTTGGCGAAAGTCGCGAGCTTGAATGGGTGAAGGTTGCTGCGGGCGTTTGATCTGGGCGTGGAAGCGAAAGCGCCCGCCGGCACGCAGGTTGAACGGCAGCGACTCGGGTTGGTTAAGCAGTTGCTGCAGCGGCACGTCGAACAGGCTTTCGATATTCACCTGGGCGAGGCCCACACCTAACAAGCTGTCGGCCCGGCGATTGGCGGAAACCACCTGGCCTTGGTCATCGAAAATCAGCAGCCCGGCCCAGGGGCTGCCCAGGTTATCCAGGCTGGTGTTAAAGCTCAGTTGGAAGTAACGCTGCTGAAACAGGTTGAGAATCAAGCGGTTTTCCACCGACTGACTCATCATCTTGACCATGCCTAGGGTGTGCGAGGGCGGCAGGTAGCTGTCACTGGAAACATCCAACACCGCGATCATCTGCCTTTGCTCATCAAAAATCGGCGAGGCCGAGCCGGTCATAAAGCGGTTGGCTTTGAGAAAGTGCTCATCGTGCTGAATATGAACCGCCTGGGCGCAGCTAAGGGCGGTGCCAATGGCATTAGTACCGGTATAGCGCTCCAGCCAGGTGGCCCCGGCGACAAAGCCGGCGGCGCGGCTGGGCTCGATAAAGCGCTGGTCGCCCCAGGATTGCAGCACCTGGCCTTGGTGGTCGGCCAGCATGATCAGGCAATTGGAGTTGGCCAGGATGGTGCCGTAGTAGGGCAGCACTTCCTTGTGGGTGGTGTGCACCAAGGCGTGCTGGCTTTCCAGTAATGCGCTGACTTCGCCGCGTTCGGGCTGGCTGAAGATCGGGGTGCTCTGGTGGGTCAGGCCGTAGTCACGGCAGCGGGTCCAGGAGTCCTGGATGATGGTCTCGTGGGGCAGGGCAGTGACAGCGTCAGCCATGACAGGTATCTCGCGCGGTTTTTTGTTGTTATGGGCCACGGTCTGCGCCGGGTCCCTGCAGTGTCGCCGAAGGCTGTTCAATGTCAACGCTATGACTGTTCAGTTGTTCACTGTGCACTGTTCAAAAGTGTTCAGTGTTGTCACCTGTGATTGCCAGCGTTCAAGCGTAGATGTTTTAAATCAATAACTTAAATTCGTTTAAAGGGCTTGGCACGGAACTCGCCTTGTAGCTGGGCAGATAACAAGAAAAAGGACGGCCCATGTCACTTACCCTGGAGCATGTCACGCGTATCGTTGATCACCAGTTGTATATCGACGATGCCTGCCTGAGCTTCGAACCCGGCTCCTTCAATGTGCTGCTGGGGCGCACGCTATCCGGAAAGACCAGTTTGATGCGCCTGATGGCGGGTCTGGATAAGCCCACTAGCGGACGCATCCTGATGAATGGCGCCGATATGACCCAAGTGCCGGTGCGTCAGCGCAACGTGTCGATGGTCTATCAGCAGTTCATCAATTACCCGACCCTGACGGTGTTCGAGAACATCGCTTCGCCGCTGCGCCAGGCCGGTGTGAGCAAGGCGCTGATTGAAGAAAAAGTGCATGCCACGGCGCAGATGCTGCGTATTGATGGTTTGCTCAAGCGCTACCCACTGGAGTTGTCCGGTGGCCAGCAGCAGCGCACGGCTATGGCGCGGGCGCTGGTCAAGGACGCCTCCTTGATTCTGTTCGATGAGCCGCTGGTCAACCTTGACTACAAATTGCGCGAAGAGCTGCGCCAAGAGATGCGCGAGCTGTTCCAGGCCCGCCACACCATCGCTATCTATGCCACCACCGAGCCCAACGAAGCGCTGGCCTTGGGCGGTACCACTACCATCCTGCATGAAGGTCGAGTGGTGCAGAGCGGCAAGACCGCTGAGGTCTATCACCGACCACAGCAGGTGTTAGCGGCAGAGTTGTTTTCGGAGCCGGCGATCAACCTGATGCCGGGGCGCGTCAGCGGTACTGAAGTGAGCTTTGCCGATACTGTGCATTTCCCGCTTAACCCGGACCTGCAAGGTATTGCCGAAGGTGAATACCGTTTCGGCGTACGCCCCAGCCATATCGGTCTAGTGCCGTCCAACGACGATGATCTGGAGTTGGCGGTGACGGTTGAGCTGGCCGAGATCAGTGGTTCGGAAACCTTCCTGCATGTGCGCAACGAGCAATTCGTGCTGGTGCTGCATCTGCCTGGAGTGCATGAATACGACGTGGATAGCTCGATTCTTATTTATATCCCGACCCATAAATTGTTTGTCTTTTCCGCGGATGGGCAGCTGATTCAGGCGCCCAGCCGCCGTCTGGGGAGGGTTGCCTGATGGCCGAGATCCGTTTGCATAACCTGGCCCACAGTTACAGTCGCGCCCCTGCTGGTGCGGCTGATTACGCCATTCGCGAGATGAATCATGTGTGGGCGCAGGGCGGTGCCTATGCGTTGCTGGGGCCATCCGGCTGCGGCAAGTCGACCCTGCTGAACATCATTTCCGGGCTGCTCAGCCCTTCGCACGGCGAAGTGCAGTTTGATGGCAAGGTGGTCAACGCGCTGCCGCCCGAGCAGCGCAATATCGCCCAGGTTTTCCAGTTTCCGGTGGTCTACGACACCATGACGGTGTTCGACAACCTGGCCTTCCCCTTGCGTAATCAGGGCATGAATGAGGCGAAGATCCTCACCAAGGTCAATGAAATTGCCGAGGTGCTAGAGCTGCACCCATTGCTGCACAAGCGCGCCCGTAATCTGACTGCTGACGAGAAGCAGAAGGTCTCCATGGGGCGCGGCCTGGTGCGTGATGATGTGTCGGCGATCCTCTTCGATGAGCCGCTGACGGTGATCGACCCGCACCTGAAATGGAAGCTGCGGCGCAAGCTCAAGCAGATTCACGAACAGTTCAATATCACCATGGTTTACGTCACCCACGACCAGCTCGAAGCCTCGACCTTCGCCGACAAGATTGCGGTGATGTACGGCGGACAGATCGTCCAGTTCGGCACCCCGCGCGAGTTGTTCGAGCGGCCCAGCCATACCTTTGTCGGCTACTTCATCGGCAGCCCGGGGATGAACCTGATCGAGGTCGGCCGTTGCGAGGGCGGGGTGCGTTTTGCCGATACCGTTCTGCCGCTGTCACCAGCGCTGAATCAGCGCCTCGACGAGTTGAACTGGAGCAGCCTGAAAGTCGGTATCCGTCCCGAGTTCGTGCATATCTGGGATGGCCCCAACGAAGACGCGTTGTGTGGCGAGGTGGTGCATGTCGAAGACCTCGGCACCTATAAAATTCTTACCCTCAAGCTCGATGGCCAGCCACTCAAGGTGCGCCTGCAGGAAGATCAGCCCGTGCCGCAGCAGCAGGTATACCTGAGCTTCCCTGCGCAGTGGCTGATGCTCTATGCCGATGACTTTCTGGTTGAGGCGCAAGTGCAGGAGGTGCAGCCATGAAGGTGCAGAACAACAAGGCTTGGTGGCTGGTGCTGCCGGTGTTTCTGTTGGTGGCGTTCAGCGCCATCGTGCCGATGATGACGGTGGTCAACTACTCGGTGCAGGACATCTTCGACCACTCCACGCGCTATTTCGTCGGGGTCGATTGGTACAAGCAGGTACTGCAAGACACCCGCCTGCATGATTCGCTGCTGCGCCAGTTCATCTTCTCCGCCTGCGTGCTGCTGATCGAGATTCCCTTGGGTATCGCCATCGCTTTGTGCATGCCGACCAAGGGTCGCATGGCTTCGCTGGTGCTGATCGTGCTAGCGATTCCGCTGCTGATTCCGTGGAACGTGGTCGGCACCATCTGGCAGATCTTCGGTCGCGCTGACATCGGTTTGCTCGGCTGGAGCCTGAACAGTCTGGGTATCAGCTATAACTATGCCTCCAATACCAGCGACGCCTGGGTCACTGTGCTGATCATGGACGTCTGGCACTGGACCTCATTGGTGGCATTGCTGTGCTATTCGGGGCTGCGCGCCATTCCCGATGTGTATTACCAGGCCGCGCGTATAGACCGTGCCTCCGACTGGGCGGTGTTCCGCCATATTCAGCTGCCCAAGTTGAAGAGCGTGCTGCTGATCGCGGTGATGCTGCGTTTTATGGATAGCTTCATGATCTACACCGAGCCCTTTGTGCTCACCGGCGGCGGGCCGGGCAACGCCACTACTTTCCTCAGTCAGACCCTGACGCAAATGGCCATCGGCCAGTTCGACCTGGGCCCAGCGGCGGCGTTTTCGCTGGTGTACTTCCTGATCATCCTGTTGGTGTCCTGGCTGTTCTACACCGCCATGACCCACAACGATAAGACTCGCTGAGGCCGACCATGACCCTACGTAAAAAAGTAGTGCTGGGGCTGTATATCCTGTTCCTGCTGGTGCCGATCTACTGGCTGCTGAACATGTCGTTCAAGAGCAATACCGAGATCCTCGGTGGTCTGACGCTTTGGCCGCATGCGTTCACCCTGGAAAACTACAAGGTGATCTTCACCGACCCGAGCTGGTACGAGGGCTATCTCAATTCGCTGTACTACGTGTGCCTGAATACGGTGATTTCATTGACGGTGGCACTGCCAGCGGCCTACGCGTTTTCACGCTACCGTTTTCTCGGTGACAAGCACCTGTTCTTCTGGCTGCTGACCAACCGCATGGCGCCACCGGCGGTG
>Ga0181597_10005574_pt1 | contig 12033 bp, 10 predicted proteins | sample 041ome_5_FD_148647 | JGI IMG/M metagenome (GOLD analysis project Ga0181597, IMG submission 148647) | Coastal salt marsh microbial communities from the Groves Creek Marsh, Skidaway Island, Georgia - 041403US metaG (spades assembly) | ecosystem: Environmental > Aquatic > Marine > Intertidal zone... | reverse complement strand
TTTCTTGGACTTTTTTCTGTTGCCAGATTGCAATGGCCGAAAAGAAATTCGTGTTTCTGCAGTTCAGCAGAAACGTGACCTCTTTGTAGCGGTGTGCCATCACTCGCGACAATCTTTACATGCACTTCGCTCTTCCGCGTTCTCTCCATGCTAGGAATAACAACCTCACGGACAAACCCATCATCCGTATTGAAAAAAGCAGTGACTGCTGGGTGAAGTGGGCCACTTTCTGGCAATGCTAACAGTTCACTTTCCCCGTGGGCGAGGCAGGCAAGAGACAAACACAGAGTGAGCAGGATGAAGCATCTGACGCGGCATGAATAAAACATTTGACTCATTCAAAACATCATGGTTAAAAGTCTTCAAAAATTTACTAATAAACTCAGAGACTCCGGTTTCAACAACAGCAATCGCATCGGTCTACAGAATTTCAAATCTAACGGAGAGTAATCTCCAATCATTCTTTATTTTGAGATCCAACACAGCGTGCAAGCAGAGGGCCACTTATTGGCACTGCGTGCTACCGACCAGAAAGCTTCTCAACAAGAAATGCAGTTGCATCAGCATGAAGAACATCTGGTGCACCAGGATACACGAGTTCACAAGAAACATTATTTTCTTGACAATGATCTTTTAGTTTCACCCCAAAATTTGAAGTGTGCGTAGGATCCCGCTGGTCTTGCCCTAAAGAAGGCGGACCAGAATAGATGAGATAAACTGGCGGATCATCTTTGGTAACGAGACCGTAGGGACTGTATTCAGCTAAAAGCGGGAGAATAGAATCACGGCCGTTAAGAAACGCTTTAAAATCCAAGAACCCAAATGCATGGCCACCATACTTGCTATTAGGAGTCCACTCTTTCATCTGCTCTGGATCGAGAGACGTCTGGGCACCTTTTACTGCAGCGCAACAAAGACGTGTAGATTGCCGAGCAACCGGATCATCACTTGTGGGTTCACAAAGATCGTCATGAAAAGCCAGCCAAAGGCTTGAACATGCTCCTGCCGATCCTCCAGCTGCAGCAATTTGTGTCGTATCTATATTCCATAGCTTTGCCTTACTTCGAATAAACTGAAGGCAGCGAGCAGCATCATGCAAGGGTGCTTTGACTGGCGGTTCTACGCCTTCCCGAACTGCTTGATCAACGAACCGATAGTTCAACGCAGCTACTGATATTCCTGCATTCAACAAGGCTTGAACATCGACAAACCGATCAACACGCTCCTTCGCTCCACCTCGCCACCCGCCCCCATGAATAACTAACACAAGTGGCGTTGGACCCTTCTCCTCTGCCTGCCAGATATCAACTACGTTTCGCTCATGATCGCCATATCGAGCACTCTGGATTGTTGGGGTCGGAACAGTAGGAGCGTAGCTTTCACTGCCTCCTGACCGTCTCTCCTGCACACCCCCCTTCGAAGTAACTTGAGCCTGCACGATCGTCGAAATCACACATCCAAATAGAACATTCTGTATTACTTTCCAAAACACCGCCTGTTTCTTCATTTCTTCCTCAGACAAATTAGTTGAAAAACTTTTTCTAGTTCATTCTTCATTCACCGTTCGTTCACCGGACGCCATGTTGCGAAACTTCAATTCCAAGGCAGCCCGCCGAACACCGTCTGCTGAAAGATCCTCCGATTCTGACGGATCACTAGTTAGACGAAACAGTTCGACACATTTTGCATGACTCCTGCCATCAAGCTTTTTCGTATTATATTCGAGTACTGCTTTCCAGATGTCCGTAGAATTGCCTAGTGCAGTGACACCATATGCCGCCCAGGTATTAAAAATTTTCTTTTTATTTTTTTCCCACGGCCTGTTCGATTGAATGTAGAGTGAATCTCGAACCAGCGGTGCCTCTATCCCACTGGCTGTCAACATCGTGGAAAAATCATAGCTGTCATTCGCTTGATTGGCAGGAACTGCTACACCGGCAAGCCCACATAGTGTCCGGAAGAGATCATGGAGTCCAATGATCTGATTTTGTATCCTTCGTCCCCCCGGTATCTTCCGACTCCAGCACATCACGAGTGGCACCCTATGACCACCTTCATAAACAAAACCTTTTTCCCCACGCAACGGACTTCCATCTGAAGCAACCCCCTGCGCATTTCGGTGATCTCTACCATGTTCTTCAACACCTACTTCAATGCGTTCCCCACCATACGTGCTGTTGTCTTTTGCATCATGGTAAAGTGGTTCCGACCATGAAGAAGCCGGACCAACAGCGGCGCCATTGTCACTCGTGAAGACAATAAGCGTGTTATGAAACAAGCCAAGTGACTTCAATTTGTCAATAAACAGACCAATCGCGGCGTCCCCCTCCCGAATCATATCTGTACGTTTATTGACCGTTGTTCCCGCAATCGGAATTGCTCCACTCGCTGCCAGGTCATCTGTCTTCAATGGATTCTTAATATTGAAGGAAACTGGGGGCTCATACGGCGAGTGTCCTGCTTGAGAGCAGTAATAAAGAAAGAACGGCTTATCATCCGCCCTTGTCGCAACATGTCGATCGATAAATGCAAGGGCATCGTGCATCAGGAGCGGACCAACAGACTCAGTGCTCCAATTATCCATTCCATACGCTGGTTTCTTACGATCCCTTGCCGTTTTTCTAAAAAAAGTACGAGCAACGCCATCATCTGAAAAATGCTGCCAAGACTTCTGATTATTTTCCCAACGTGCGAGACGATCATTTTTGAAAAATGCATATGGTTCACTTTGAATACCCGAAGGCAGAGTGAGTGAATACTCAAAACCATGATCCATTGGTCCGTCACGAAAACGCTGACTCAGATCAGCATCTTGAAAGCCATTAGCGACTGTCCCATCAGATTTTAAAAATGTGGAACCCAGATGGCTTTTCCCAAAAAAAGCCGTGGAATAGCCGCCTGATCTTAGGACGTCTGCAATCGTTTTTTGATTCAATACGATTTGGCTACCTGAAAAATGATCCCATGTACCACCAGGATTGCGTCCGCGATAGACATGATTGCCGGTGAGCAGTGCATATCGTGTTGGCGCGCAAACAGATGCAGACGAGTGAGCATTGGTAAACACGACACCCGTCTGTAAAAGGAAATCAAGGTGTGGTGTCTCGAAGCCAGCTCCATGAGGATTGAGTGCATGAACATCACCATACCCCATGTCGTCCATGAGAAATACAAGAATGTTTGGCTGTCTCTCTGAAGCACAGACAGAACGACTTAAAAGAAAAGTAGAGATACAGAAAAGAACCGACAAGACACAACAACTTATTTTAGTAGACCTCACTTACGCCCTCGTTACTTTTTGAGAAATAGGAATATCAAAACTATGCTAAGCAACACCTACTAAATCTAGAACTTTAAAACCCTTAATGCAGCACTGGGATTATCTGTCCGCAGAACTAATTTCGCTGTACACTTCCTAGAAAATCTAAAACACTACCCAACGCCAACTTCATTGATGGAGAAGTCTGACTCGTAATACACTATTTAGTGAACTCATACACCTCGACATGATGCTGCATTTTTCACTACAATGACAACAAATGTGGCTCTGGCTGAGCACACTTCTGTTGAATCGACTTCCGCTACCCCTCTCGCGGGAATTGAAATAGAATACAGTCCGAGGGGACCGTCGCTAAGTAAATCACTTCAAAACCACAGGTTTTGACTGATCTGCTTTGAGTTTTGGGTGGAAAGGTGTCGCATGAATCATTTTGGAAGATTTTCTAGCTTCAACTTTCTGGGAATTCTTATTTTAACCACCGTCGCATCCGCCGGAGAACTCTTACCGACGGACTGGCCGCAGTGGCGCGGTCCTACTCGTAACAGTCAGGTCATTGGTGAACGATGGCCAGATTCCCTTGATGAAAATCACCTGAAACTGTCTTGGGAAGTCGAACAGGGCCCAAGCTATTCCGGTCCAATTGTTGTTGGAGACCGTGTATTTACAACTGAAACAGATAAGAGAAAAACAGAGGTTGTCTATGCGTACGACAAGACAACTGGCGATGAACTCTGGCGGACCGAATGGGAAGGGGCCATGAAGGTACCGTTCTTTGCCGCATCGAATGGAAGTTGGATTCGAGCAACACCAGCATGTGACGGAGAGACTATTTATGTCGCCGGCATGTGTGATGTTCTTTATGCACTTGACTGTGTAACTGGGAACATACGATGGAATGTTGATTTTAAAAAACGCTTTGATTCGCCGATGCCAGCCTTTGGATTTGCATCTTCTCCATTAGTGCACGGTAATGCAATCTTTGTGCAGGCTGGCGGCGGCTTTGTCAAACTCAACAAAACAACCGGGGAAACTATCTGGAGAGTCGCAAACGATGGTGGCGGCATGTTTGGAAGTGCGTTCAGCTCTCCTATCATCACAACACTTCAAAACAACAAAATTCTTCTTGTACAAACCAGAAAATCACTCAAAGGGATCAATCCTGTGACGGGTGATGAAGTGTGGTCACAAGATATCGAAGCCTTTCGTGGCATGAATATATTGACACCCACCGTTCATAACGAAACAATTTTTACAAGCGCCCATTCCGGCCACTCCCAACTCTGGAGACATACCGATCAGAGTACTTCGCTTGAGCAGATCTGGTCAGGAAAATCTCAGGCCTACATGTCGTCACCCGTTGTCGTTGCCAACTACATTTATCTACACCTACGCAACCAACGAATCGTCTGCATCAATCTAGAGACGGGTGAAGAGGCTTGGAGAACAACTCCTTTCGGCAAGTATCAGAGCATGGCAGTTCTTGATGACAAGATTCTTGTGCTTGATGAAAGTGGTGAGCTACTGCTCTTCAGTGCAAACCCAAAAGAGTTCGACCTGATCGACAGACGACGTGTCGCAGAAAGTGACACGTGGGGGCATATTGCCATAAGCAAGAACCAGATTTTTATTCGTCGACTTGATGGTCTTGCTGTGTACAACTGGAAATAGTCTGCGTCTGGTTTCATCATGAATCACGTCATGCCACAAGAAATCAGTACATTCCCAGACAGAACAGTTTGATCAATGAGTGAATGCCTTCGTAGGCTTTAACGTCTCGGAAGGTGATTCTCCAAATCGTTCTGCATATTCTCGGGAAAATCGTCCTGCATGTCCGTAACCAACTGCCTTGCATACCTCGCTCACTGATTGCACCTGGCTTTTCCGCGTCTTGAGCAATTCTCGAGCCTTGTCGAGCCGCATTATTTTGAGCATCTGCTTCGGGCTCATAAAGTAATGATCGACAAAACCTTTCTGGAGGGTGCGAACACTCACTCCTGCCACTTCTGCAATCTCACCTACGGTCAGTTCTGACGCGAGATTGTCGCTAATGAACGTGCGGATTGTCATAATTGGCATATGTCCAATTCGACCACCTTCATAGCCACCTGTTGCCCACTCACGAATTCCATCAGCAACACATGCCGACACAGCTGACTCTAGGTGTTTAAAAAAACTTGGCAGTCGCTTTGCACCCACTGCTCCCGTTGCCCAATCATCTAACGATTCTGCAACACCAACAAGCGTCTGCTTCAAAACATTCCGGTATGGCCCCTCAAGCGTGTAGCCACAGCGACCACGAAAACCTTCCGGAAGTACTTTATGCACCAATGACATATCAATTCCATAAAAAAATGCCTGCGTTGGTGTTGAACGAAATTTCAAGTCCTCCCACGGGGCCTGGAGCACAGCTCGTGTTGTATCTGCAGTAAATTCATTGCCATTTATTTCGACTTCGATGTGTCCTTTGAGTGGCAGAATCAGCCAATACCGCTCCTGAGGTATTCTGGATTCTGCGTGAACACCGGATGTACATGCGAGATAGCCCAAAGAAGAACGGTGTAACTCCGCCCGGTTGTGGACAAGATGATATTTTTTCTTCCCAATAACACGACTTTTATATGGTCCCCAGACAGATGACTGTTTTTTTCTTGCATCATAAATGTCTTTTGTATCAACAAAGGGATAACTTTTCAGAAGGAATTTCATCTTGATTACCAGCCTCAAGGAACGCGTTAAGAAAATGTCATATGCAAATTTTAATACGAACGCATTTTGGATAAAACTGACTTTTCCTGCTGTTTTTGCAGTGATGAGACTCCGTTACCGTTTCGTATTTTGGATAAGAAGAACAATCCCCGAACACAAATCAAAAGGCTCCGTACTATTGCCATGTCCCATGAACGACTCGTTGTTGACCATGGGTGCCCCTGATTCGACTTGACGGTGAGCAAAAACACCGTCAAGTCGTTTCATTTCATTCAGGGTCCTGTTTTTGCCTCTACACTTGTGCTATTTGTTGGTGGCGTCCGCAGTCGTGTCATAAACCCGCACGTAATCAACCAACATTTCTGATGGCATTTGGCTGTCTTCTGCTGGCCCTCCCGCCCAATCCGCATTTCTTAAGGCATAGTTGAGAATAATACGGGCGTTCATTTTTGCTGGAACATTTCGCTTCCACTGCGCATCTGGGACTTGACCATATGTTCTATTGTGAACCGTGCCACCTTTGAACACCAGATAGGGATCCGACTGCCAAGCTGGACCATTTTGGACCAGGTACCACTTCATTGTGTTGTCTGTAACCTGTAAACCAAATGTAATAAATGAATAGAAATCGATATGGGAGTGATCAACTTTGATGCCTTCGCCAAAATGTGCTTTGAATCGCTGTTCATTAACGAAGAAATGGTCCTCAGATCGTTTCTTTACGTATTTCACATCTACGGCTTTGGGGACTTCGTTCTTCCGGAAATCATGCCACCACAGGCCACTCCAGAAACGAGTCTTTTCGCGGTTTCCAATAAATTCAAACATGTCAATCTCGAGCAGGTCTTCTGGCTTCCAATCGCCCACCTTGTTGGACATTGTCCAAAAGGCTCCATAGCCGCCATTGTTGCTCGGTAACTTGCAGCGAAGTTCGAGATACATGTTGTTTTTCAGAGCAAATTTGCCGTGCGTGTGAATGCCTCCGGAAGAGTAATTAAATGTTTTTTCAGAGGTCCATGTTTTACCAGCAATAGGTGGGCTTTCTCTTCGCTGTGTGAAGACGAGAAGACCATCTCGAAATGAGATGTTCTCTTTCAAATACGCACAATCTACCCCCGTGTTCTGCACATTTTTATCATTAATCCCAAAACCCCACATGTCAGCATTGAGTGTTGCCGTATTAAACTCATCACCAAATGCCAGACTTGATCCTGGAGGCCCAAGGCTATTGATCTCCTGTGAAAAAACCTCTGAGCAACCGGCTACAAATAGACCAAAGAAAACTAGTCGAGATACCATGTTTGATTATTCCTAAATAGCTAAGCTTCATCAACGCACTCAGTCCCATGACCCTCAGAGGAACTGTACAAAATCTTGGGCGAATCAACGGGAACATACACGTGATTTTCCCGATACACCATGCCACGTACTCTTCATGATTTCAATATACGGCCATCCCTAATTTGCCTACTTTAGATTTTATACCCCCGTGTGTATTGGAATCACGTCACCAAGTGATCAGCTTCGTATTTTTTATACAAGCCAAGTATCTGACCGACCCAATAGACCACAGGGAACACAAAATGCTTCATGGAACGAGGAACCTCCAGGACATCAAACTCTCTTCGGTAGTGCATCGTAAGATACGCGGCATCAAACAATCCCGGAGTGTTCGATCTCCGCTTGGATGTCGATAAAAAAAGAATTGTCATGTAATGCTGCAGATTCCCTGCAGGCTTTGCCCAAGAAATAAGTATCAGCTCCTCATTACTACTATTCCAAAATCTATGCGGCACTGACTTTTCAAAGACTATGCTTTCCCCCACTTGAAGATACTGGACATCTGAACCCGGGGTCTGGCATGCCATGACTCCCTGCCTGACTTCGAAGCCCTCTGCCTGTTGAAGATGAACATGCAAAATTGGTCCACAGTCAGGCTGAACGTACCCTTCAAATACAATCCGGTCACCATCCGTCTCATGGATACATTCCCTGAATCGAACAATTTCACCGTGACCACTATTTATTGTTTGTGGAAGACGTAATTGCATCTTCTTCCCTCCGAACCTGATATCTTATTGACCACAGCGTACCTTCGCTATTGCCTGCCAGGGAGCTAATTTTATGAGAACCGCACTCTTTCTCATCATTTTTTTCAATATGAATCATGTGGTTGCTGATGATCGTCCAAATATTATTTTCCTCATGACTGATGATCAAAATGTGAGATCACTGGGATGCTATGGAGCCCCATGCGTCAAGACACCAAACATTGACGCTCTTGCAGCTGATGGAGTGGCGTTCGATCGACATTATGACACTACCGCCATCTGCATGGCATGCCGAGCGACTGTCATGACTGGTCTTCTGGAATATCGTCACGGTGTCAACTTCGATACTGGCACAACAGGCGACGGGCTTATGAGAAGAGAAGACTGGGAAAAAAGCTATCCCATGCTTCTCCGTAATGCTGGTTACCGCACTGCGTTTGCAGGCAAATTTGGCTTCATGATTGAGGATGCATCAAAGAGTGGTCGGTATCCAGAAAATGACTTTGACGTATGGGGGGGCGGTCCCGGGCAAACATCATTTGTCACAGCGAGAAATAAATCAATGGCGAAGTATGCACAAAAATACCCCCATGCAACTCGATCCTACGGAGCCTTCGGAAGCGACTTCATAAGAGAATCAGCAGAGAAAAACCAGCCATTCTGTTTATCCATAAGTTTCAAAGCGCCCCATCGGCCGGTTCAACCAGACCCACTCTTTGATGATATTTATGCCGGAGCACTTTTTCCGAAACCAGAAAATTTTGGCCGCGAGCATGGAACGCATTTCTCAGAACAGTCGCGGCGAGGACGACAATACCAACGGTTTGAAGAGTGGCACTACAACGACTCCTACGACGAAGTTATGGCAAAGTATTACCAACTTATATACGCCGTTGACGTAGCAGTTGGTATGATTCGTGAGGCCGTTGAAACAGCCGGCATAAAGCACAAAACACTGATCATCTTCACTTCTGACAACGGCTACCTCTGCGGATCTCATGGGTATGGATCCAAAGTGCTTCCTTATGAAGAGAGCTCACGAGTACCTCTCATTATCTATGACCCACGCTCTGAAAAAAAAGCCGATCGCTGCAACGTTGTGACTGGCAACATAGATCTAGCGGCAACGATTCTCGATGCGTCACTAGGCAGGCCTAACCATGGAAATGGAACCAGTCTGCTCAAGCACTATGTAACCAATAACAATCCGAAGCGGGATCGTATTATTCCTCTTATCAATGTATGGGGGCCAGAACAGGTCTTCAGTCTGGGTTTTGTAAAAGGTGATTGGAAATATATTTACTGGCCATACACCGGCGACGGAATGAAGGCCACGGCAGAAATGTACAACCTCAAAGAAGACCCGCTCGAATTACATAATCGAATTAATGACAAATCAATTCAAGGCATCCGCTTACAGCTTGAAGGAGACTATACCGATCTCGTTCAGGCATGGACGCAACAATCCATTGATCGTCCACATTACAAACATGCTGCCACTCTTTTCACTCGTCAAGAAAGGTGATGAATGAGGCAAGTAATTCTTATCTGTATCATTTTAACGTGTTCACCAACTCATGCTGAACTTCCCGAATTTGATAAAGGACCACGACCAAAAGACTTCAAAGAGCTTCGCGAATACTACGCAAGTCGTGGCTTGAGTATTTCTCACAAAAAAATCAAAACACCTGCTGATGTAAAACAGACAAATGATGTTGTCTATTCTCAACGGCCTGGTCGCTTACTACACATAGATACATTTGTTCCTAAAAAAGTGAATGCAACAAAATCGGTTGTGGTACTCGTGCATGGTGGTGGCTGGAAAAAAGGTACTCGCTCCGGCGAACACACAAAAGCAGCATGGTTTTCTGGTCGTGGCTACGTAGCTGTTTGCCCCGAATACCGGCTTTCTGGAGAAGCTACATTTCCAGCCGCAATTCACGACATCAAGGATGCGATTCGTTGGACTCGGAAGCATGCTCTTCAATGGGGTGCAAACCCTGACAATATTGTTCTCATGGGATTTTCAGCCGGTGCTCATCTTGTCGCGCTTGCTGCGACAGCTGGCCCTGAAGCAAGACTCGATTTGCCAGATAGCCAAAAGCGATCAAGCTCTGTAGCCGCATGCATTGCTGTTGCCGGCCCATCGATAACCAACGATGAACGAGCTTTGCTCAACGCGAGAAAACCGGATTCAAATTATCAGTTGTTTTTTGGTGGACTCCCAGAAGCTATTCCAGAAATTTATGAACGCGGATCACCCGAGCATTGGGTATCCGGGAACGAACCTCCCATGCTTTTTATCACAGAAGGCAATCAAGGGGCCCATAAGGCAATTCGTTCCAGATTAGACAAGATGGGAATCCGAAACGAAGGCTTTAACCTTACAGGTGGGCTCCATAGCGAATGGAATTGGGAACCGTGGTTTACTCCAACAATGGAGGTGACCGAAAAATTTATCCAATCTATTTTGACACCATGACTGGGAAAAATATTTGACAATAAATCATAACTCACGTGAATCATCTGGCTTGATCGTTGCAATGCCGCATGATGTTTCATTCATCACATGGCAAATACCAGTCGTAACGTCATACACCATGCCAACAATCCCAACCTGACCAGACTCAACGAGTTCCGAAATCGCCGTGCTCTTTTGCAGTATTTCGTTAACAGAGCGTTGCACATTTCGCCGAACAATGGTTTCAGTATCAGTCATGCCTCTGGTTTGTTTCTCATTACGGTCCTGCCGATTGCTGGCATCGTTTTCACGAACAACAGTTTCAAGACTTTGAACAATAGGCTTCAGGTATTCACACCCACGGATATACGAAGGCTGTTTTCCTTGAACAGAATCAATTGCTGACTGCACAGCGATACAGCGGTTGTACCCAACAACAACAATTAACTTTGCACCAGCCGCTGCACACCCAAACTCAATACTGCCAAGAACTTCTGGCGTGACGATATTTGCTGCTACACGGACATTAAGAACGTCTCCTATTCCCAAATCAAAAATGATTTCTGCAGGTGCTCGAGAATCAATACCGCTCAACACCACTGCCATGGGGTGCTGGCTTTCAGAAGTAGCTGTAACAAGCCTGCCGTAGTCACGTTCTAGACGACGACCATCTTGGAACCTTTGGTTGCCTGCGAGTAAATAGTCCAACACTTTGTCTGGTGTTGAATGCTCTTGCAATTCACGGCTTGAAAAATCAACAAACTGGATTCGATCTTCAATTGCATATTTGTCACGAAAGCCTCGGGTACTAACCTGCACACCACGGGCTGGACCGATAACATCCCGGTATTCTTTGATCAAAGAAAGAATATCAGGGTCAAAGTATACGGTATCATGTGCATCGATCACAAAATGCCTGCCTGACTCAATATCATCGAATGCCTTCTGCAATGCGGCCCTATTCAGGAAACTGACCTGGCTTGCTAATTGGATTCTCGTCACTTCACCACCTAGGTGATGTTCTACTACCAATCGCATTGGCTTTCGAAGATTGCTCCAGAGAATAAATATTGTACTCACGGCAAGACCAATCAGAATTCCAATAAGCGGATCGGTCAAAACTATAGCGAGCAAAGTAACCAACCACGGAATAAATTGGTATCTACCAGCCCGCCAGAGCTCTGCTACGACTTGGGGACTCGCCAATTTGAGACCTGTTGCAATCAGAATGGCTGCGAGTGCTGATAGCGGGATGAGATTTATAGCCTGAGGAAAAAGCACAACCGCAACTGCCAAAAGGGCCCCGTGTAAAATCGTAGAAATCTTTGTCCGGGCGCCTGCATCGATGTTCACACTCGATCGAACAATTTCGCATGTCATTGGAAGCCCCCCCGCCATTCCGGAAACAATATTTCCAACGCCTTGGGCTATGAGTTCCCGGTTCGGGGATGTACTTCGCTTCTCTCGATCAAGTCGATCCACGGCTTCCAACGTAAGAAGCGCCTGCAACGATCCAACAAGCGCGATGGTGAGCG
>Ga0181597_10005573_pt1 | contig 12035 bp, 9 predicted proteins | sample 041ome_5_FD_148647 | JGI IMG/M metagenome (GOLD analysis project Ga0181597, IMG submission 148647) | Coastal salt marsh microbial communities from the Groves Creek Marsh, Skidaway Island, Georgia - 041403US metaG (spades assembly) | ecosystem: Environmental > Aquatic > Marine > Intertidal zone >... | reverse complement strand
TCAGATGGTCGTCGCCTTCACCCCCATAAAGCGTGTCACGACCACGACCGCCAAATAGAAAATCATCGCCCTCATCCCCGTGCAAAATATCGCGTCGCCGTCCCCCGTAAATCCTGTCGGCCCCCTAGCCACCAAAGACGGTATCCTTGCCCCCATTGGCAAAGATCGTATCATCCCCCGCCCCTGCCAAAATTTCGGACCATCGTGATGATCCAAATATAAATTCGTCGGCCCCTGTCCCGACATACCAATGTGCTGAATGCGTCATAAATGGTCCCCCGTTTGCATCTTACGGGGGCAGCATCGCGGCAAAACCTTAACGCGGGTTTAACGGATCAAAATTTCATGACATTTCTGCCCCATCGCGCAAATCGGGGCGTTCGGCATACAGGCGATCCAACCTACTGCGCGTCGATTGTGTGTGGGCATGATCCGCAGGCAGCGCTTTTTCCAAAATGGCCAAGGCCCCTTGCAACAGCGGCGCAGCCTTGTCCAAACGCCCTTGCTCCACATACAGCACGCCCAGATTATGCAGCGATCCCGCATAATTGGGATGAACTTCACCCAATGTTGTGCGCCGTATCTCCATCGCTTGGATATAAAGCGGCTCTGCCTCATCATGCCGCCCTTGGTCATGATACAGCAACGCAAGGTTATTCAGCGATGTCGCATAAGGGGGATGATCCTCACCCAATGCTGTGCGCCAAATCTCCTTCGCTTGGTCATGAAGCGGCTCTGCCTCATCATGCCGCCCTTGGGCACGATACAGCTCCGCGAGGTTATTCAGCGCCCTCGCGTAGGCCGCATGATTGACACCAAAATCCTCCTTTTCCCATTCGCATAATTTCTTAAGCATGGGTTCTGCCTCACCATATTCGCCCAGCTCCCAACAAAGGCGGGCATAGGCATATAATTCCGTTTTCCCTTGCCCCAACTCATAGGCGCGTTTGAAATGGGAATAGGCGTCATGGTACTTAATCGCCGCCTCTGCATTTACCCCGCGACCAAAAGCGGATCGCGCCGCTTGCAAAATGCCTTGCCGTTCGCTGTCCTGCAAAAGCTGGTCAACCGCTGCATAATTCAGGTTTTTGAAATCATCCAAAGCTGCTTGAATGCGATTGTGCCCCAGCGCCTGAAGTGTCCCAATATCACACAGCACTTTTTGCAACTCATTCGCCCCTTTGATATGGGCGTCATACGCTTTATGCGGGTTTTGCATCATCTCTTGCAGCGCCGCATGGGTTTTCCTCAGCTCTCGCAGCTCTTCTTCAAACTTTTCTTTCTCTTTGACAGTATTTTCTGCATTCACAGCGGCGCGCGTTTTCTCTTCAATCAACTGCTTGATCTCTGTATCTTTCTCTTTGACGACCTGCTGATGTTGCTCAAAGGTAATGCCCTGGATTTTGATATCGCGTGCTGCCTGAAGATTGCCATGCCCATTCTCGATGCTTTGATCGACGTCATCACCGAACATCACTGTATGTCCTGAACGTTGTGCGACCCGCCTTCGATACGCTGTTCTGTGTCACCATCTTTGTGCGCACTTTGTCGGTTGTTGTTCCCAGAAATGATCTGCTGTCTCACCCTTGCCTTGCGCCCTTTGTGAAACTGCAACGCCTGATAGGCAACCGCGATTATCGCCAACACGACACCAATAATTGCCCAGATGTTTTGAATAAAATAATCCATACCGCACCCATAAATTCCAATATAACCAATAGTACGCCATAATCTCTCAACCGCAAGACGTTTCCCACACCCATGGCTCAATTCATTTTTTGTCCAAAAATATCCTGGGGGGAATTGGCCAAAGGCCAAGGGGGCAAAGCCCCAAACCAAACAAAAACGCCGGCGCAGTGCACCGACGTCCCCAGATGTTTCACATATGCGCCCTTGTCCTAGCGCACCTTCAACGTGGCAAGGCCGATCATCGCCAAAATCAACGCGATGATCCAGAAACGGATCACGATCTGCGGCTCGGCCCACCCCTTTTTCTCAAAGTGATGATGGATCGGCGCCATCAGGAAAACGCGTTTCCCCGTGCGTTTGAAATAGAGCACTTGGATAATAACCGACAGCGCCTCGACAACGAACAAACCGCCCACAATGCCCAAGACGATTTCGTGTTTCGTGGCGACTGCAATGGCACCAAGCGCCCCACCCAATGCCAATGATCCTGTGTCCCCCATGAACACCGCAGCGGGGGGGGCATTGTACCACAAAAACCCCATGCCGCCGCCGATCAAGGCCGCACAAAACACTAGGATCTCGCCCGTACCGGGGACGTAATGCACATCCAGATATTCGGTAAAGTCGGCACGTCCCACCGCATAGGCAATCACGCCCAAGGCCCCTGCTGCAATCATAACCGGCATAATCGCCAAGCCATCCAAACCATCCGTCAAATTCACCGCATTCGCCGCGCCGACGATCACAATCATTGCAAAGGGGACGAACAAAACACCCAGATAAATCAACGTGTCTTTAAAGACTGGCAGAGCCAGTTGGTATTGCAATGTCTCGGGGTGATTGATGGCCGCGACATAGGCCGCTATCGCCGAAATCACAAACCCAAGGCCCAACCGGACCTTACCTGGAACACCCGCAGTGTTTTGTTTTGACACTTTGGCATAATCATCCGCAAACCCGATCAATCCAAAGCTCAGCGTTACCAACAGAACGATCCAGATAAACACATTGTCGAGCCGCGCCCACAACAAGGTTGAGGTCAAGAGCGCCGACAATATCAACAGCCCGCCCATGGTGGGCGTACCCGCTTTGACAAAATGTCCTTCGGGGCCGTCGGTGCGGATGGGTTGTCCTTTGCCCTGTTTGCGGCGCAAAACGTTGATCAAAGGTTGGCCAAAAATAAACCCAAAGATCAGTGCCGTGAAAAAGGCGGCTCCAGCGCGGAAAGTAATATAGCGGAACAGGTTGAACAAATCGCCGCCGTCTGAGAGTGCTGTGAGCCAATAAAACATCTAAGTCCCCGATCTATTTTTTTGTGCCATGACCCATATTCTTGATTGCGTCAACTACCTTGCGCATCCCGATGCTGAGTGATGCTTTTAATAACACACTATCGCCCGCGCGGACCAAATTTTGCACCTGTTCCGCCATATTTTGCGCAGTCTCAGAGTGCTGCCCACGCTTATCCGCGGGCAAGGCGGCGTGCAAATGCGCCATCAAGGGACCCACGGTGTGAATGCAATCAATCGCGGTGGTCTCAGACCAATCTGCGATGTTTTGATGTGCCGCAATTTCGGTCGCGCCAAGTTCACGCATATCCCCTAGGATCGCAATTCTGCGCGGGGCGTTTGACACGGCCAAGACCGCCATAGCCGCACGCAGGGATGTGGGGTTTGCGTTATAGGCATCATCAATCAGATCAATCGCGCCTTCGTCGGTTGTGACCACTTCACGCGCGCCACGACCGATGACGGGAACCCAGTTTGACACGTTGCGCGCGGCGGCGGCCGGATCCGCCTTGATCAAGGTCACACAGGCCAAAGCGCCCAAGGCATTCATCGCGAAATGCTGGCCTGCGGATTGGATGTTCATGACATGGGGAACACCCGCAACATGAACCTGAGCGCATGTTGTATTTCCATCCACCTCGATCGAGGACAGCCGTGCAAAATCTGCGGTTTCGCCAAACCAATTCACGGGTACCCCTGCGGATGCGGCACAGCGCGCAAGCACGTCTTTGGTTGGGATATCACCGTTAAACACGGCGACACCGCCCTGTTCCAATCCATCGATGATCGATGCTTTTTCCACCGCGATTTGGTCAATGCCGTCAAAGGCCGCCAAATGCGCGGCAGCAACGGTTGTGACCATCGCAACATGGGGTCGCGCCATCTGTGACAGCGGGGCAATCTCACCGGGGTGGTTCATGCCAATTTCAATAACCGCAAACTCGGTATCCGCAGGCATCCGCGCAAGGGTCAACGGAACGCCCCAATGATTGTTGTAACTTGCCACAGAGGCATGTGTTTTCCCCTGCGGGATCAACATATCGCGCAGCATTTCCTTGGTTGAGGTTTTCCCAACCGATCCGGTCACCGCGACGACGCGCGCGTTTGTGCGCGCACGCGCAAACCGGCCCAGATCCTCGAGCGCGGCTTGGACATCTGCGACAATCAACAACGGCGCATCAGGCGCGACGCCATCGGGATGGTGATCCACCAGCGCAGCAGCCGCACCATTGGCCAAAGCTTGGGCCACGAATTCATGAGCATCACGCGCTGCCTTGAGAGCGATAAACAAATCGCCGCTTTGCAGAGTACGCGTATCAATCGACACACCATTGGCAACCCATTGCGTGGTCACATGTCCGCCTGTGGCGCGTGCGGCGTCGTCTGATGTCCAAAGTGCCATGTTAAATCATCCCATCCAAAGCGGCCACCGCGACCGACGCTTGTTCAACATCATCAAAGGGCAATATGTCCTGCCCCACAATTTGGCCCGTTTCATGGCCCTTGCCGGTGATCAATAACCCATCACCCGGTTCCAACATATGAACGGCCCGAAGAATGGCTTCGGCGCGATCGCCGACTTCGGTGATATTTGCTGCGTCCGTTGCGCCTGCCATTACCATCGCGCGGATTGATGCGGGATCTTCGGTGCGGGGGTTGTCATCGGTCACGATGACATGATCGGCGGTTTCAACGGCGGCACGCGCCATAAGCGGACGTTTCGTCGTGTCACGATCCCCGCCTGCCCCGATGATCGCAATCAATCGCCCCATCACATGTGGGCGAAAGGCAGAAATCGCCGTTTCGACCGCATCGGGTGTATGGGCATAATCCACAAAAACGGACGCACCATTTTTGCGCATGGCCGCATATTGCATGCGTCCGCGTACCGTCGTCAAATGTTCGAGCGTGTCAAACACATGCTGCGGATCAGACCCAGATGCGATCACAAGTGCGGCCGCCATCAATACATTTTCCGCTTGAAACCCGCCAATAAGGTTCAGCCGTTTCACATAGGTTTTGCCCTTGAACGAAAACCGAAGCGTCTGGCCCGTCGCATCAAAGCGTTGATCCGAAATATAAAGGTCATTTGCGGCATTTGTGCCAATCGTGATCAGCGTATAGCCCAGCATCGCAAGGTCAGAGGCATAGATTGACAGCTTTGGATCATCCGTATTGATCACGGCGGTCGCATCCATCGGCAGCAGTTTCTCAAACAAACGCGATTTGGCCGCAAAGTAGTCGTCAAAGCTGTGGTGATAATCCAAATGATCTTGGGTAAAATTGGTAAATCCCGCAGCTTTGAGCGCCACACCTTCAAGGCGGCGCTGATCTAACCCGTGGCTTGAGGCCTCCATCGCGCCATGGGTGACACCGCTTTGGGCCGCTTGGGCCAAGATTGAATGCAGCGTGATCGGATCGGGTGTCGTATGATGCAAGGGGTATGTCCAATCGCCTTCGACGCCCGTTGTGCCGATGTTGATCGCAGACAGCTCCAATTCGTTCCAAATTTGACGGCAAAAACTTGCCACCGATGTTTTGCCATTGGTCCCTGTAACCGCAACCATGGTTTCGGGTTGGGTGCCGAAAAATAATGCCGCCGCACGCGACAAAGCGGCACGCACATCGCTGGTCACAACGATAGGAAAGTCAGGATCAAAATCTGATTTTAGAACCGCCGCCCCATCCGGATCGGTCAGAATCGCCGCCGCCCCCGCAGCGATGGCATCCATCGCAAATCGGGCGCCGTGAACATTCGTTCCGGGCAGGGCCGCGAATAAATCTCCCCGTTTTACCAAACGATTGTCGATTGTAACGCCTGTTACTGCGACGTTTACATGGGCTGCAAACCCCAATTCACCCAGAGTTTTGCAATTTTCGCCCATGTCACCCACATCCCTTTTTGACCCATCAATGGGCCTAGTTCCAACTCACCTGTTTTATATCAGCGGTTTCAGGGTTTTCAATGATAGGTCGCACACCCAAGAGCGGCGCAATGCGGCCAATGATTTCCGCCGCGATTGGAACAGCGGTCCAGCCTGCCGTGCGGCGGGGTTCAGACCCTGAAGTATCCTCGGCCTCATCCAGTGACACGATCACCACGTATTTTGGGTCTTGCGCAGGGAACACCGACGCAAAGGTCGCAATGACCTTGTCCGTTTCATAGCGGCCCGTCGCGCTTGGTTTATCGGCGGTGCCTGTTTTTCCTGCAACGGGGTAACCCACGACCTCACCCATCGATGCGGTGCCGTTGGTCACAACGCCCCGCAGCATTTTCATCGCATTGCGCGCCGAGCGTTCCGACATCACTCGTTCGCCGTAGCGTGGCGCATGTTGTTTGACCAAGGTGGGTTGTACCGCCAAACCGCCATTGGCAATCGCGGCATAGCCCGCAGCCAAATGCAAAGGCGTCGCAGACAGGCCGTGACCATAAGAAATGGTCATCGTTGACAATTCCGACCATTTGGGCGGCAACAAGGGGCGTCCGCCGCTTGCCTCGATCATCTCAAGAGGAATTTCGCGGGTTAACCCAAGGCTTGCCAAAAACGCCTGTTGGCGTTCGGCACCGATCATTTGCGCGATCCGTGCTGTGCCAATGTTTGACGATTTTGTAATAACTTCCCAGACGGGCAATTGTGCGCCATAGTTATGGAAGTCATTGATTTTAAAACGACCCCATCTGATCGGACCACGTGTGTCGACCATGGTTGTCGGGTTGACCAACCCCAGATCAAGCGCTTGGGCGACGGCAAAAATCTTGAATGTTGATCCTAGCTCATAGACGCCTTGGACCGCGCGGTTGAACAGCGGGCTGTCAGATGGCTGCCCCGAAACGGGCGGGCGTGGACGGTGATTGGGATCAAAATCGGGCAAAGACGCAACCGACACGATTTCCCCAGTGTGCACATCCATCACGATTGCCGCCGCACCGCGTGCATTCAACAGCTTCATCCCACCATAAAGAACCTGCTCCACTGCCGCTTGGACAGAAAGATCAAGCGCCAATTCCAACGGACGACCCGATTGCGACGGATCGCGCAACCGTTCATCAAAGGTTTTTTCTACCCCTGCAACGCCAATCAATTCGGCAGCATCGACACCTTCACGACCAAAGCTCGCACCGCCCAGAACATGAGCGGCAAGTTTGCCATTTGGATACAGGCGCATTTCACGTGGACCAAACCGCAATCCGGGATCGCCGATGTCATGCACCGCCTGCACCTGTTCGGGTGTCAACGTTTTCTTGATCCACATGAACTTTCGGGTTCCTGTGAAATCTTTGATCAGTTTTTCAACTTTTAGATCGGGGAAAATTGTCGCCAATTGCTGTGCGGTATATTCCGGATCAACCAAATGTGGCACTTCGACGTAAAGCGCATAGGTATCCATGTTGGTCGCCAGAATGCGACCACGTCTGTCCACGATATCCGCGCGCTGCGCGATGATCGATGATCCTGCCGAAGCTGCGCGCGGTTCGCTTGGCTCAGACGCGGACAGCATGCCCATACGCACCCCAACACCCGTGTATAACACCATGAAGACAATGGCTAAAAACAGCAAACGACTTTGGGCGCGGATGCGCTGTTGTTCTTTTGTTTGTTCATGACGCAGACGGATATTTTCACGCTCGATCTTTTCGGTGTTTTCGCCACGCGCCCGCGCCGGCAAAATGCGTGACAAGGGGCGCAGAGGCGTGCGCAGATCAAAACCGTTCATCAGTTTGCCCCCCGCTCTGCCACCGCAACCGCATCAATATTGCGCAGATCAATCGGCGTGGTTGACGGGAAATCAACTTGACCAATGGTGCCGAAATTTTCCGCACGCAATGGGGACAGTTGCAGGTCTTTGAAATTCAAGTTCACCAAATCAATCAAACGATCAGGACGGTTCAAGAACGCCCATTCCGCCCGCAACACAGCCAATCGCGCGCGCGCCGCACCGATTTCGGATTGCAAACGTTCCGTATGCGCAATCGCAGACTGCGTTTTGATATTTTCCTGATAGGCCCAATAGGCCAGCCCCATCACAACCATAATTGTCAAAACACCAAATAGACTGCGCATCACCGCTTCCTCTTTAGAACAGGCATCGAAATGTCATTGGCCCCGACGTCATTGCCAGCCGCCACAGATGTGCGGCGTGCAATACGCAGTTTCGCCGACCGTGATCGCGGGTTTTCGGCCAATTCTTGATCATCTGGTGCGATCGCTTTGCGCGTGACCAGTTCAAATTGGGCGTCAGGTGTATCAAGTTCGGGGGCATAGCGATTGACGGATTGTGATTTTCCCGCCCGCATTTGCATAAAGCGTTTGACCATCCGATCTTCGACGGAATGAAATGTGACAACAACCAACAGACCACCGGCCTTTAACGCACGTTCGGTCGCCAACATGCCACGGTATAATTCGCCATATTCATCATTCACAGCAATGCGCAACGCCTGAAAGCTGCGGGTTGCTGCGTGGGATTGATTGGGCTTGGTACGCGGCAATGATTTTTCGATCACACCAGCCAAATCCAACGTGGTTTGAAAGGGCGCCTCAGTGCGACGTTTGACAATGGCGCGCGCGATGCGACGGCTCGCACGTTCTTCGCCATAAAGATACAGAATATCGGCAAGCTCGTCTTCGGGCAATTCATTGACCAGATCGGCCGCATTTGGGCCAGACTGGCTCATTCGCATGTCAAGCGGGCCATCTTTGATAAAGGAAAATCCGCGCTCAGCCTGATCCAGCTGCATTGATGACACGCCCAGATCCAAAACAACGCCATCCAAATCTTGGGCATACTCGTCCAATTTGGAAAACACCCCATGCACCATCTTTAGGCGATCACCATAGCGATCCGCCCAAGATGCCGCCATGTCGAACACCATCGGGTCGCGGTCAACCGCATAGACCGTATCTGCGCCATGATCCAACAAGGCCCGCGTGTATCCGCCCGCGCCAAAGGTTCCATCCAACCAAACCCCTGTGATCGGGGCGCATTGGGCCAGAATTGGGCGCAATAAAACTGGGATATGTGGGGCATGATCAGGCGTCATTGTCGCATCGCCCGTCATTCGATCCCTCCGTCACCATCAAGAAAGGTAAGGGGATCAAAGTCTTCTGGCATTGTGTTGAGCCAATCATCGGTCTTAGATTGATCGGCCTCAAACGTATCGGGGTTCCAAATCTGGAACGTATCGCCTGAGGCGATGAAATATGCAGCGTCAGTCACATCAATCTTTTGACGCAACTTTGCGGGCAAAACCAGGCGGCCGGTTTCATCGACCGAGGTCGGAAACGAATTCCCGTGGAAAATACGCTCAAGCGTTTTGCGGCCAACCGACCCGCGCGGCAATGCATCAATCTTGCGATCCACTTCTTCGATCGCCTCGATGGTGTAGCATTCGAGATATTTTTTGCGGGGATCGCCGTATACGATCACCAGTTCTGGCGGCAGGCCTTCTTTCCAATTTGGATCGCAGGCTTCAATAACACGGCGAAACAGAGCTGGGATAGACACCCGCCCCTTACCGTCTACTTTGTGTAGACCTTCGCCTCTAAACCGTCGCGCCACGTGTTGGCCCATCCTTTGTTCATCCCCCGCCTCGACCCGTTTTTACCCCGTGAAATGAAACGGCGGACTGAGCTGCTGCCACTGCCCAATCCGCCGAACTCATCCCAACGAGTGGGTTTTGTCCGACTGCACGCACACCTGGGGGAGGTTTACTGCTCGCTCGCGCGCCGGATCTTTATTTCGATGAAAGCGGGGCCTGTATGAAACCTGACTTTTGGGATTTCGGGTCTTAGCGCCCTTATATTCCCGTTCTCATCATGGATCATTGATGCCATGTGATTTCCGGCAAATCAAGATATTTTTGGGAAATTATGGGAAATGATGGAAATCTATAGCGCACCGTCACCACATTCCTTTGTAAATCGATCCCTCGAAAAACAATATATAGCGTTTTTCTAATTATTTGATCCACATATAGCCAAATAGCGCGAAATCAATACTGTGCCATGACTTCCCAAAAATTTGCCGAGTTTTGCAAAACACCTCGTTTTCTGGTGCGCAATATCGAAATTTTGCCTTGCAAATATGGATAGGATCACCAACCGATTCGGATAATTCAGGTTTTGGACCATGAATTCCCATACGGCATGAGTGCAGCACCTAGAACAGATTTTCAAACAGCTTCTGGAATCCTCTTGATTTTCGCAACGTGACCCGCTACGCCAAGATCACTTCGGTTCGAACATGCGTTCGATGAAAAGGGAATACGGTGCGGGGCAACCCAAATCCGTAACTGCCCCCGCAACTGTAAGCGGTGAGCGACGCTGGAAATGCCACTGTGGTCACACCACGGGAAGGCCCAGCCAAGCACAGACCCGCAAGTCAGGAGACCTGCCGAGGTGATCACCCTATCGGATCGCGGGGCGCGATCAGATAACGGTCTTTCCGTTGCGGTGACTATCGAACCGTCGGAGGAAGGACCATCTTTCCAATGACTAATACTAAACCAAGGGTCCACAGGGCCCCGTCCGTTATTGGATAAAGACATGAAAAAAACACTCAGCCTCAGCGCCGCCCTGCTGATGTCCACCACCCCCGTATTCGCGCAAGATGCCATTTTGTTGGATGAGATTGTGGTAAGTGCAAGTTCACTGCCGCGCGAACGCTCTAAGCTTGGTGTTCAAGTGGAAACACTGAACTCCGCAGATGTTGATAATCAGGGCACACAAATTGTCGATTGGCTTAATTATGCATCTGGTACTTCTATAACATCAAACGGTGGTGCGGGAAGCACAAGCAGCTTTCGTCTTCGTGGTCTAAGCGGCTATTACACCCCAGTTTATGTGAATGGCATCGAATTGTCAGACAGCCGCAGCCCGCAATCGGAGTTTAACTGGGGCGCCTTTGGAGCGATGAACATTACTACAGCTGAAGTTCTAAAAGGATCCCAATCAGCACTCTACGGTTCAGGCGCAGTAGCCGGTGTCGTTACATTGTCAACCAAGCAACCCGCAAAAGACAACTTTTCTGGCGAGGTATCAATTGGAGCAGGAACTTACAAGACGACGTCAGGCTCGGTAACTTTGGCGTACAAAAACGAAACGACAGAAATTGCGTTAACACAAGGCAATACCGTCACCGAGGGCTTTTCAGCGAGTTCAAGGAATGGTTCGACAGAAGCGGATGGGATGGAAGCATCTCAAACATTCTTTTCAGCGAAACATAGCTTTGAAAACGGAACAACTGTAGGCTACGATTTCGTGTCAAACAATTCGCACGTTGAAATTGATGGCTTCGGAGGCGACGATAGCACACCTGATAACGACTATACAGACAACAAAATTGAAGCACATCGTGTTTTTGCGAGCACGCAACTTAATGGCATCAATGCAACAGTTGCAATGTCAAAAGTATTGACCGACGGCGACTATGTCTATCAAGGCGAAGTAAGCAATTCGAAATCCACACGGACAAAAGTTGAATTCATCGGAACTATGTTAATAGACAATACGAGTGATTTATCGTTCGGAGCATCAAAAACAATCGAAACGTATTCTTCACAAGAAGTGCCGAGCACCGGCGGCGAAATTACTTATGCACCCAAACCTGTGAACGCCGAAAATTCTATCACCGGCATGTTTGTCGAATATAGCAAAACCTTGAATGACACACTGACAATCAACGCATCGTTGCGTCATGATGAACACAGTCAAGTGGGCAATCAAACGACTGCGCGCCTTGCAGGGGCTTGGGAAGTTTCGCCAACCATGCGCGTGCGTTCATCAGTTGCAACAGGCTATCGCGCTCCTAGCATCTACGAATTGAACAGTTTGTACAACGGAAACAGCGATCTAAAAGTTGAGGAAAGCGAGAGCTTTGAACTTGGCCTTGAAGCCGATGTTACAAATTCGACGACGATTGCGATCACTGGATTTCAAAATAAGGTCAAAAACAAGATCGATTGGAAAACCGACGAATCCTACAATGACCCTGATCCTTACAATGGCGATGCGACTTTGGGTTATGAGGCCGCAACCGACATAATCCACGCTGGTT